>PJTY01000384.1_pt1 | contig 23557 bp, 18 predicted proteins | sample 1512121 | NCBI WGS metagenome assembly PJTY01 (sample SAMN08177680, study PRJNA422409) | Soil metagenome, whole genome shotgun sequencing project. | isolation source: Soil enriched (2) on filter paper: alkali lignin treatment | place: USA: Madison | collected 2015-01-15 | reverse complement strand
GCGCCAGAAGGAACTGATACGCGAGCTTCAGGCTACCGAGACCGGGGACGAATGCCCCCAGTCGAAGGGCTTCTTCGACCGGATCAAGGAGGCCTGGAGCGACCTGACGGAATAAGTTCCGCCGGACAATGCAGAACAAACAGGATGACGCCGCTCCGGAATTTTCCGGGGCGGCGTTTTTCTTGTCGGCCGTCAGCTTACTTGTAGACCGTCAGCCGCCGCGCAGCACTTCGTTCCGCACGGCCTGCACCAGCGACGGATCGGCGGTAAGGCGTTCCTGTTCCTCCTCCAGCACGGCCAGGAAAGCCTCGTGCTTGAAGGTCCAGAGTTCGCCTTCGAGCAGGGCATGCTCGCCTTCGGCCGTGGAGGAGATCAGATCGATCATCCGCTCCGCCCCGTGGAGACGGCCCCAGAGATAGTCGTTCTCGCGATAGGCGCGGCTGAAGAAGGCGCCGAAGTTGAAGAACTCGGTGCCGCGCAGCACCGGGCCCTTGCGGATCATATGGCAGTCTTCCGGCGAGATGCGGTCGACGCGGATCGGGTCGAATTCGGTCAACCCTTCGCCGCGCAGCAGGGGCAGGGTGACGGTGTCGTAGAACGGGAAACCGAGATAGGCGAGCAGCACCCTTCGCCGCAGCACCTGCGGCATTTCCGAAAGCGCCTCGGCCAACAGTACGTCCACTTGCCCATCGATTTCGGATAGACTGCGGATCGTCTCGACATGATCGACCGCCGCGCCGGGGTCGGTGAACACGGCCGCCGCCAAGGCCGGAAAACCCTTGCCCATCGCCGCCACCGGCTCGCGGTCGAGATAGAGCGCCAGTGCCGCGTAGATCGCCTCGCGCGCCTTGTCCCGCTGGGCTTCGCTGACATCCGCTTCCTGCTGCCACTCTTGGGTGACGCGCCGCGCCAGCAGCCGCAGGCGGCGGATGCGAAAGGCGAGGTCATGGCGGCGGAAGAAGTCGATCATGCCCGGCGAACCGTCGCCCTTCAGGCCCTGGATGCGGTCCAGCCCCATTCCGGCGAAATGCTCGTGGAGTCGCAGCGCGATCGGCGCGCTGGAGGAAAGCCCCAGTTCGGGCGCGGCATCCTGGATCAGCCGCGCCAGCTTGGCGATGATCCCGGAGAACTTCACCTGCACATAGCCGTGATAGGCGAAACCGGCCTGCTCCAGAGCGGCCCGCTGCGCCTTGTTGCGCCAGGCGGCAAGCCGTTTCGGCGTGGGCCTGTCGAGGAAGAAGGTATTGCCGAATAGACGGTCCACCGTCTCCTCGATCTCGGGCCGCATGGCCAGGACGATGGCGCGCAAGGTCGCCATCTCCTGCGAATCGCGTTCGAGCGCTTCCAGATTGTCGCGGATCGGCTGTTCGCGCGGGATCGAGGACAGCGAGCCGAAGATCGTCGAAAAGAATCCCGGCGCCTTGCGCTCCTGCCGCAGAGATGCGCCGACCCGGTCGGGCGTGGGGTCGATATAGACGAAACGGCGGTCGACCTCGCGGGTGGCGGGACGGTCGCGCAGCACGCCCATGGCATCGGAAAACGGCGCGTTGTTGAGCACCGACCCATCGATGAGCGCCACGTTGTCCAGATCGCCGCGCTGGCTGTGCTCGGGCATCACTCGCCGGAAGAACGCCTCGCGGCCCGGCCAGGCTATGCCGAGTTCGGCGATCAGTCCGTCGATTTCCTCGATCTGGAGCGGCGGAAAGGCGCCGGGGAAGCTCGCCGTCGAGCGCGCCGCGAGCAGGAGTTCCGGCATCGCCGCAAGGGCAGGGGACCCCGCACGCGCCTCGAAACCGATGCTGAGGCGATGCTCGCTTTCCAGCACCAGTTCCGGCGAGTGCAACCGCAGGGTTTCGAGGTGGCCCTTGAAGTCCGTCGCGGTCACGAAAAGATTGATCGGGTGGCCGTGAGGCAGGAGCGACGGTCCGGCTTCGGTCTCGGCCATGGCGGTGAAGGCCCCGGCCAGCAGGCGTGAAAGACCCAGGCCGCTGAAGGGCGGCTCGAACCAGCGCGAGCGGATCAGGCGGGACAGTTTTTCCCGCACTTCCTCGCGTGTTTCCGGTGCCACGCTGCTGCTGACGGCATTGCCGGGACGGTGGAGCAGATAGGAAACGAGCGGCCGCGCCCAGAACTTGGTGACCTGGCTGCGCGCCCGCGCCTCGGGGTCGAGCAGCACGTCGACGTCGGCGTTTTCCAGCCAGAGTTCGGTAAGCGGCTCCAGCGAGTGACCGGAATGGATCGCCTGCGACAGGAACACGCTGTTGATCCCGCCCGCACTGGCGCCCGCGACGATATCGGTCAGGATGCGCAGCCGCAGGTTGCTGCCCGATTCGAGCCTTTGCAGCAGCTTGCGGTAGACCGCAGCAGTACCCTTTGGCGCTTCCCCTCCATTCCAGAACGCCTGGCTGGCCTGAAGCGCCTTCCAGAGTTCCTTGGTGACCCCGTGCATATAGACGGCGAGACTGATGCCGCCATAGCAGACCAGCGCGATCCGCAGTTCCTTTTGCCGCATCCCGTCATGTTGCCGCGATTGCACGGGAAAGGCAATTGCGTTCTCATTCCGTTCCGGATAATCGAAGCGGCATGGCAAAGCCCAAGCGTCGATATGTCTGTCAGGCCTGCGGGGGCGTCTCCTCCCGCTGGCAAGGTCAATGTCCCGATTGCGGGGAGTGGAACACGCTGGCGGAAGATACGCCGCAGACGGTGTTCTCCTCCAAGCACGACCTGTCTTCGGGCGGGCGGCCGATCCTGTTCACGCCGCTCGACGCCCCCGGCGAACTGCCCAAGCGCCGCGCCAGCGGTTTCGCGGAATTCGACCGGGCGTTGGGCGGCGGACTCGTGCCCGGTTCGGCGATCCTGATGGGCGGCGACCCCGGCATCGGCAAGTCGACTCTGCTGCTTCAGGCTTCGGCGCATATCGCCATGGCCGGCGGCAGCGTCGTCTATGTCAGCGGCGAGGAAGCGGCGGGACAGGTGCGTCTGCGCGCCGAGCGACTCGGGTTGTCCAAGGCGCCGATCCAGCTCGCTTCAGCGACCTCGGTGCGGGATATCCTGACCACGCTGGGCATGATGGAAGCGCCGACCTTGCTGGTGATCGATTCGATCCAGACGATGCATTCGGACACCATCGAAGGCGCGCCGGGCACCGTCAGCCAGGTGCGCGGCTGTGCTTTCGAACTGATCCGCTATGCCAAGGAGAACGATGTCACCCTGGTGCTGGTCGGCCATGTCACCAAGGACGGCACGATCGCCGGGCCGCGCGTGCTGGAGCATATGGTGGACGTCGTCATGGCGTTCGAGGGCGAGCGAAGCCACCAGTACCGTATCCTGCGCAGCCTGAAGAACCGCTTCGGCCCGGTCGACGAGATCGGCGTCTTCGCGATGGAAGGCGCGGGACTGGCGGAAGTCGGCAACCCTTCGATGCTGTTCCTTTCGGGACGCGACGAGGAAATGGCGGGAAGCGCCGTCTTCGCCGCCATGGAGGGCACGCGTCCGGTGCTGGTGGAAATCCAGGCATTGATCGTCCGGCTACAGAGCGGGGCGACGCCGCGCCGCGCGGTGGTCGGTTGGGATTCCGGCCGCATGGCCATGCTGCTGGCGGTGCTGGAGGCGCGCTGCGGGCTCAATTTCTCCAGCGCGGAAGTCTATCTGAACGTGGCCGGCGGCTATCGCCTTGCCGATCCGGCCGCGGATCTTGCGGTGGCGGCGGCGCTGATCTCGGCGCTCGGCGACAAGCCGCTCCCCAAGAACGCGGTCTGGTTCGGGGAAGTCTCGCTGGCGGGCGAGATCCGCCCGGTTTCCCATTCATCGATCCGTCAGCGCGAATCGGCCAAACTCGGCTTTGGGCGCGCGATCGGACCGGCGGGCGGAACCAATGGCGAAAGCTCGCCGAAGGGTATTCAGTTCACTGGCCTGACGATGCTGCCCAATCTCGTTGACCGTATCCTGACGGATGCCTAGAGCAGCCGTTCCGACTGCGTCGGCTCGGCCGCTCTAGGTATTGGTTTGTCGCATTTTCCGAGTCATCAGGTGTTCCACCTGATTAGAAAATGCTCTTGTTCGGGGCCCTATGACCGGTTTCGATATTGCTGTTCTGGTGTTCGTCGGCGTGGGTGCCGCCACCGGATTTCTGAGAGGTTTCGTGCAGGAGATCCTCGCGCTGGGCGCGTGGATCTTCGCGGTGTTCGCGATCCGGACGCTGCATACCCCGCTGTCCGCCTGGCTTGAGCCTTACAGCGGCTCCGGCACGGCGACGCCGGTGCTCGCCTTCGCGCTGCTGCTGCTGGTGCCCTTCATCGTCGTGAAGCTCGTCGCAAAGTGGGCCGGAAAGCAGAGCCGCGCCTCGGTGCTTGGGCCGATCGACCGCGTGCTGGGCTTCGGCTTCGGCGCGGTGAAGGGGGTCATCATCGTGATCCTCGGCTTCTCGGTCCTGGTGCTCGGCTACGACACCGTATGGGGACCGGGCGGGCGGCCCGAATGGATGAAGGAGGCGCGGACGTATCCCTTCGTCAACGCCAGCAGCGAGGCGCTGGTGAAGATGATTTCCGAGCGCCGCCGCGAAGCGCGCGAAGCCGAAGCCGCGGAAGCGGGCTGATGTCGGCCGCCGTGCTCTACACGCCCGATGTTCTCGGCCTGACGATCCGGCTTGCGGCCTATCCCTGGGACGAGGCGCTGCCACTCAGAGGCGAGGCGCGTTCGCAAAGCTGCGGCTCGACGATCGCGCTGGGACTGGCGCTGGGCGGGGACGGCACGGTGGAACGCATCGGTATCCGCAGCCAGGCCTGCGCCATCGGGCAGGCCGCCGCCGCGATCTTTGCCGATGCGGCTGTCGGATGTAGCTCCCAGAATCTTGACGAGGCAGGTGAAGCGATCGCGCACTGGCTTTCGGGAGAGGGACCGCTGCCCGAATGGCCCGGTATCGAAACGATCGCCAAGGCCCGCGACTATCCCGCGCGTCACGGCGCAGTTCTACTCCCTTGGCATGCCGCCAAACGGGCGCTTTCCACCGACTGAAACCGGAGCTAGATTTTCCGCTGACGGACCTCGAAATCGGGGCCGGCGGGGGAACTGGGAATGGCAGGGGAAGCTCCGGAGCATCCGGCAGGACCGAACGCATCCGACATCAGGCTGGTGATCGCCGCGTCCTCGATGGGCACGGTGTTCGAGTGGTACGATTTCTTCATCTACGGAACGCTGGCCGGTATCATAGGCAAGACGTTCTTCCCGTCCGGCAATGCCACGCTGGAGACGCTGCTGGTCTGGGCGGGCTTCGCGGTGGGTTTCGGCTTTCGCCCGCTCGGCGCGGTGCTGTTCGGCTATCTGGGTGACCGGCTCGGGCGCAAGTACACCTTCCTCGTGACCGTGACCCTGATGGGCGTGGCGACGGCAGGTGTCGGCCTGATCCCTTCGGCCGCAACCATCGGCCTGTTAGCTCCGGCTGTCATCCTGCTCTTGCGGGTGCTTCAGGGGCTGGCGCTCGGCGGGGAATACGGCGGCGCGGCGATCTACGTTTCCGAACACGCGCCGCCTGGACGTCGCGGCTTCTACACCGGTTTCATCCAGGCGAGCGTCGTAGGCGGTTTCGTGCTCAGCCTGATCGTCGTACTCGGTTGCAAGGCGGCGATGAGCGATGCCCTGTGGCAGGCATGGGGCTGGCGCGTTCCCTTTCTGCTCAGCATCGGACTGCTGGCGGTATCGCTGTGGATGCGCCTCAGGCTTTCGGAAAGCCCGGTATTCAGGGCCATGCGCGCGGAGGGGGAAGTCTCCGGAAATCCCTTCCTCGAGAGCTTCACGTATCCGGGCAATCCCAGGCGCATCTTCATCGCGCTTTTTGGCATCGCGGCGGGGCTGACGGTGATCTGGTACACCGCAATGTTCTCGGCCTTGAGTTTCCTCAAGGCGGCGATGCGCATGGAGGACACGGCGGCCGAATTCATCGTCGGCGGTGCCGCGGCGCTCGGCATGGTGTTCTTCGTGATCTTCGGCAGCCTTTCCGACCGGATCGGGCGCAAGAAGCCGATCGTCTGGGGTTATGTGCTGACGCTTGCCCTGCTGTTTCCGGCCTTCTGGATGATCGGCGGGCATGCCAATCCGGGCTTGTCCCGCGCCGCGGAGCGGGCGCCGGTCCTCGTGGCGGGACCGGACTGCGCTTACAATCCCTTCGCGTCCGAGCAGGCGACCCGTTGCGGCAGGCTCCTTGGCGATCTGGCAGGCGCGGGAGTTTCCTATCGCCTTTCGAAAGCGCCCGAACTGGTGCTTCGGGTGGCTGGACGCGCGCTGCCGCTCGACACCTATCCGTGGAACGACCGCAAGGCGCGCGGCGTGCAGTTGCAGCAATGGCTTGGCGATGCAGGCTACGATTTCGCCAAAGTGCGGCCTGCAATCGGCGATGCCCTGGCGATCGGCGCGACCTTGTTGCTGCTCATGGCCCTGTCCGGCGCGACGTACGGGCCGGTGGCCGCACTGCTTTCGGAGATGTTCCCGCCGCGTATCCGCTACAGCTCGATGTCGATCCCCTATCATATCGGTACAGGGTACTTTGGCGGTTTCCTTCCGCTGATTTCCAGCTACATGGTCGCGAGCAGCGGCAATCCCTATCAGGGCCTTTGGTACACTTGGGGCGTTGTCGCGGTTGCCCTTGCCGTCTCGCTCTGGGGGCTGCGAGGCGGCCCTCCGCGCGATTATGGTGAAAATGTCTCCTGAGTTTCCTGCTTCCGCCCTTCGTCTCGCTTTTGACCGGGATGCCCTGCGCTCCAACTGGCTGGCGCTCGATCGCCTGTCCGGAACCGCACGTGCCGGCGCAGCGGTAAAGGCCAACGGCTATGGCCTCGGCGCGCGGCAGGTGGTTCCGGTGCTCCACGCGGCCGGATGCCACGACTTCTTCGTTGCGCACTGGGGCGAGGCGCAGGATCTGCTCGATTGCGTGAGCCCGGCTGCGCTGTCGGTGCTGCATGGTCCGCTGACCGCGCAGGACGCCGCTTTCGCGAAAGAGAGCGGTGTGACGCCGGTCATCAATTCGCTGACGCAGGCCCGGCGCTGGACCGAAGCCGGGGGCGGACGCTGCCACCTCATGGTCGATACTGGCATGAACCGCCTCGGCATTCGCCTGGACGAACTGGGCGACGAGGCGATTGCCGCGCTCGATATCGATGTGCTGCTCTCGCACCTTGCCTCGGCCGAAGAGGAGACCGACCTCAATGCCGCGCAGTGCGCGCGCTGGCAGGAGGCGCGCAGGCAGGTGCGCCATGCCCGCGCGAGCCTTGCCAACAGCGCTGGAATCGCCCTGGGCAGCGACTATCATGGCGACCTGACCCGCCCCGGCATCGCGCTCTACGGCGGTATTCCGCGCGTGGGCATGGAAGAGCACCTGCAGCAGGTGGTCCGTCCCGAAGCGGCGATTCTTCAGGTCCGCGAGGTGCCCGCAGGCGAGACGATCGGCTACAACGCCACCTTCACCGCGCCCGCGCCGATGCGTGTCGGTGCGATCGCACTGGGTTATGCGGACGGCTATCTGCGCTGCTGGTCCGGCAAGGGCCTGTTCCGTGCCAAGGGTCATGAATTGCCTGTGCTCGGCCGCGTCAGCATGGATCTCACGGTCGTCGACCTGACCCATGCGCCGGATGTGGGCGAGGGCGACTGGATCGCGGCGGACTATGCTCTTCCCGAAGCTGCCGCCACGTCCGGACTCTCCCAATATGAGTTGCTCACCCTGCTGGGACGGCGGTTCGGCCGCGAGGGGTAATCCTCCAGAGTTTTGCTGCGCAGCAAATTGTGTTGCGTTGCGACAACCCGGGGTGGTAACTTGTGTGATACAGGCCGGAAATTAGGCAGATTGGGGATTGGCAATGGCTGAAACGGCGTCGCAGGACGACAACACGGTAATCATAAAAAAATACGCGAACCGTCGCCTCTACAATACACGTTCGTCAAGCTACATCACGCTCGACCATCTTGCGAAGATGACCCGCGAAGGCGTCGATTACAAAGTTCTCGATGCCAAGACCGGCACCGACATCACGCACACGATCCTCACGCAGATAATCATGGAGGAAGAATCGAACGGAGAGCAGATGCTCCCGGTCAACTTCCTGCGCGAACTCATCAGCATGTACGGCAATTCGATGCAGTCGCTGGTGCCGCACTACCTGGAAGCCTCGATGGACAACTTCCGGGCCAACCAGACGAAGCTGCACAAGGCGTTCGAGGACAGCCTGGGCAACAATCCGCTGGCCAAACTGGCAGAGCAGAACATGGCGATGTTCAAGGCCGCCGCCTCGGCCTTCATGCCCGGTGCCGAGAAGCCAGAACCCAAGGCGCCTCCTGCTGCCGAGGACGCCGGAGATCTTGCCGCGCTGCGCGATCAGATGGCGGAAATCCAGAAGAGGCTTGACGCGCTGGGCAAATAAGGGTCTGCGCGAGGTGCTTTCGCGGCGCGTGAAACACGCCGCGACTTGCCCGGAATGCAACGGATGGTCCGTCGCATCGCTCAGTTCAGGAAGAAGCACCCGTGTCCGCCATTCGTCACGCCCTCTCCACCAAGCGCGAGGACGACTTCGCACAGTGGTATCAGGAAGTCATTTCCGAAGCCGAAATGGCCGAAGAATCGGGTGTCCGCGGATGCATGGTCATCAAGCCATGGGGCTACGGCATCTGGGAGCGCATCCAGCGCCTGATGGATGACCGCATCAAGGCCGCCGGTGTCACCAACTGCTACTTCCCGCTGTTCATCCCGCTTTCCTACTTCGCCAAGGAAGCCGAGCACGTCGAAGGCTTCGCGAAGGAGATGGCGGTCGTCACCCACCACCGTCTCGTCGGCGACGGCAAGGGTGGTCTCGTGCCCGATCCCGAAGCCAAGCTGGAAGAGCCGCTGATCGTCCGTCCGACTTCGGAGACGGTGATCGGCGCCGCCATGGCGCGCTGGGTGCAGTCGTGGCGCGATCTGCCGCTCATGGTCAACCAGTGGGCCAACGTCGTGCGCTGGGAAATGCGCACACGCATGTTCCTGCGCACCAGCGAGTTCCTCTGGCAGGAGGGCCACACCGCCCACGCCGACCGCGACGACGCCATGACCGAGACGCTGCGCGCGCTCGAAATGTACCGCGACTTTGCCGAGACCGAGCTGGCCATGCCGGTGATCGCCGGTGAAAAGCCCGAGAACGAACGCTTCCCCGGCGCCGTCGCGACTTATTCGATCGAAGCCATGATGCAGGACGGCAAGGCGCTCCAGGCGGGCACCTCGCACTACCTCGGCACCGGTTTCGCCGAAGCCGCGGGCATCCAGTACCAGGACAAGGAAGGTACCCAGCAGTACGCCCACACGACCAGCTGGGGCACTTCGACCCGCATGGTCGGCGGCGTCATCATGACCCACGGCGACGACGATGGCCTGCGCGTGCCGCCGATGATCGCGCCGCACCAGATCGTGATCCTGCCGATGCTGCGCGACAATGACGAGGACGAAGCGCTGCTCGCCTACTGCGAGGAACTGCGCAAGGCGCTGGTCACCCAGTTCGCACTCGGCGAACCGCTGCGCGTCCTGCTCGACAAGCGTCCGGGCAAGGCCACGCAAAAGCGCTGGGCCTGGGTCAAGAAGGGCGTTCCGCTGATCCTCGAAATCGGCGGCCGCGATGCCGCGGGCGGTCAGGTTTCGATGCTGCGCCGCGACAAGCTCTGGAACGATGCGGCCAAGGCGAACTTCGTCGGCATGGCCAAGGAAGACTTCGTTTCGCGCGCCACGACCGAGATCGAGGCTATCCAGACCTCGCTCTTCGCCGAAGCCAAGGGCAAGCTGGACGCGAACATCTCCCGCGCCGAGAGCTTCGACGAGCTGGCTGCGTTCTTCTCGGAAGACAAGCGCTACCCGGGCTGGGTCGAGGTTGAATGGTCGCGCCCGACCGGAGAAGCGCTCGAAGCCGTCGTTCAGAAGCTGAAGACGCTCAAGCTCACCATCCGCAATACGCCGCTCGACGCGGAAGCTGTCTCCGGTAACTGTGTGTTCACCGGCGATCCGGCAGTGGAACGCATCTACGTGGCGAGATCCTACTGATCTGAAATGAGGAAGAGGGCGTGCTGGGATCGATCAAGTACAATCTGACGAACCTGCTGAACTTCGAAGGCCGCGATGCGCGGCAGACTTTCTGGTTCTACGTCCTCTTCCTCGTCGTGATCCAGTACGCCGTGGGCATGGCGATCGCCATGCCGATGATGGGCGGGATCATGAAAGGCGCTTTCGTGGCCGCGCAGCAGGGCGTTTCCGGAGACGCCATGAACGCCCGCGTCATGACGCAGATGGCCGGATACATGCGTACTTCGATGACGCTCTCGACCATCGTGTCGCTCACGGCAGGGCTGCTGCTGCTGGCGTCCTTTGCGCGGCGGCTGCACGATTCCGGCAAGCCGGGCTGGATTTCGCTGCTGACGTTCCTGCTCTCGCTGACGTCCAAGGCGATTGTCTGGTCCAGAATGGATGAGATCGTCTCGACCATGCAGCGCGTCTCGGCAGACAATCTTGAGACCGCTTTCGCGATGCAGTCGAAGATGGTGGCCGCCAGCCTGCTGGGTTACGCGGCGATCCTGATCGTCATAATCTTCGGCGTCTGGCCATCCAATCCGGGTCCGAACCGGTACGGAGACACGCCCGTTCGCTTCTGAGGTCTTGCCAAGCGGGCACTCCGGCGTGACAAGCGCCTTCATGAACAAAATTCTGGTCGCGACCGCGCTTTCCGCCACGATCCTTTCCGGTCTTCCGGTGCGCGCCGCCGCCGATTCGCCGCAAAAGCCCGCTCCGGGCGAAGTTTCCGAAGCCCGCATGCGCGCGGATGTTGCGAAGCTGGTTTCGTTCGGCACGCGTCACACGCTCTCCTCCGATACCGATCCCAAGCGTGGAATCGGCGCCGCCCGCCGCTGGGCGGCCGACGAATTCCGCAAGGCTTCGAAGGCCTGCGGTGATTGTCTGGAAGTGGTCATACCCGAGGCGATGGTCAGCGGCACCCGCATCCCGACGCCGGTGAAGATGGTCGATGTCGTGGCCATCCAGCGCGGCACCGAGCGTCCGAACGAAGTCGTGATCGTGGAAGCCCATATCGACAGCCGCGTCACCGATGTGATGGACGTGAAGAGCGATGCCCCCGGCGCCAATGACGACGGTTCGGGCACTGCGCTCGTCCTCGAAGCCGCCCGCGTGCTGTCCAAGCGCAAGTTCGCCACGACCATCGTCTATGCCGCGCTGTCCGGCGAGGAGCAGGGGCTCTACGGCGGCAAGCTGCTGGCCGACTATGCCAGGCAGCAGGGCTGGACCGTCAAGGCCGTACTCAACAACGACATCGTCGGCGGCACGCACGGCTCCGACGGTCTCGTCGATGACAGGAACGTGCGCCTTTTCTCGGAAGGTCCGCGCGCCGACGCCACCGACAAGACCCGCGCCGACGCCCGCCGCTTCGGCGGAGAGAACGACAGCCCTGGCCGCAATATCTCGCGCTTCATTGCCGAACTGGCGGGCGGCGTGCAGGGCGATCTGGCAGTGCGGCAGGTCTGGCGCGCCGATCGCATGGGGCGCGGCGGCGACCAGTTGCCGTTCCTCGAACAGGGCAACCCGGCGGTGCGCTTCTCCGTCGCGATCGAGGATTACGAACACCAACACCAGGACCTGCGCACCGAAAACGGCATCCGGTACGGCGACACTATCGACGAGATGGACTTCCCCTATCTCGCCAAAGTGACGCGCCTCAACATCGCCGCGCTGGCCGCTCTCGCCGCCGCGCCGATGCCGCCCATCGCCACGGCCGATGCCGCGGTGAAGACCTGGACGGACGTGACCTGGAAGCCGGTGACCGGGGCAGCCGCCTATTCGGTCTGGCGCCGCCGCACCGATGCGCCCGAATGGGAAGCACAGCCGATGGTCGCGCGCACCACTGAAACCAGCGTCAAGCTAGACGGTTTCCGCGGCGACGACTGGATCCTTGGCGTCCGCTCGGTCGCGGCGGACGGCAGTGTCAGCCCGATTGCTGCCGCCGTTCCGGGCGGAGGGTTTACTCCGCTTGCCCAATTGCCTTGATCCCTGCGATGGTTGAATTCTACCGGCGGGATAGAAGACTGAAATTCGGGGTGGGGGGCGTCTCGGTGGACATATCCGAAAAATCGGTGGCTTTCGGGCGGCTTGGCTCCTTGCGAGACCGGGCCGTGCGAGGTCCGCTGGCGGCGGGCGAAGTAAATCTTTGTTGTCGGGCAGTGGTCCGACATGACAGGCGCTTTGCGCAAACAGGGTCGGCAGCAGTTGCGAACTGCGTCTACGGAGGATGGGTTATTTCGGATAACGGTGAGCATTCATGGCATTGACGCAGCATTTCGATTACCTGCACGTCATTGCGGGCATGCTCGTCGGCGTGCTCGTGGGACTGACGGGCGTGGGCGGCGGCTCGCTGATGACGCCGCTGCTGGTACTGCTTTTCGGAGTAAGCCCACAGACGGCGGTCGGCACCGACCTGCTCTTCGCGGCGACGACCAAGATCGCCGGTTCGGTCGTCCACGGCAAGCGCGAGACGGTGGACTGGCGGATCGTGCGCCGCATGGCCTGCGGCAGTATCCCCGCGGCGCTCCTCACGCTGGGCTTCCTCTCCTGGTTCGGCAAGATCGGGAATTCCACCGAGCACCTCATCATGATCTCGCTGGCAGTGCTGCTCGGCGTCACCGCCGTGGCGGTGATCTGCCGCAAGTGGCTGCTCAAGCTCGCTCATGACATCGACCCGGCCCGGCCGCGTTCGCGCGTGTTGGCCGGCACCGTCCTGCTTGGCGCGGCGATCGGTGTCGCGGTTTCGATTTCCTCGGTAGGCGCAGGCGCCATCGGCATGACCGTGCTGCTGGTGCTCTATCCCAAGCTGCCGGTTGCCCGCGTCGTCGGTTCCGACATCGCCCATGCCGTGCCGCTGGCCCTGATCGCCGGGTTCGGGCACTGGATCATCGGCGACGTGGACTTCGGTCTTCTGGCCGTGTTGCTGATCGGCTCGATCCCGGGCGTGGTGATCGGCAGCTACCTGTCGTCGCATGCTTCCGACCGCATTCTCCAGCCCCTGCTGGCCTGCGTCCTGGCAGTTTCGTCCTGGCAGCTCTTCCTCAAGGCCAATCCTGGTGAGAAGCATACTGCCCCCGCACCGACCGCTGCGCAGTCGGTCTCGATTGCCGGCGAAGCGGCTGCAAAACAGCCTTGAACCTTGACTTGTGATGGTGCCGTCGGCGTGGCACCATTGCAATGACGGCCATTCCGGCGCATGGCGGAAACCATGCCTTCCAAGAACCGGCCCGCGCCTGGCCTGCCGTCGCGCAAGCAGATCCTCGACCTCATCCAGAACTCGGCCGACCCCGTCGGCAAACGCGAGATTGCACGCGAATTCGCCCTCAAGGGTAACGAGAAGATCCAGCTCAAGGCGCTGCTCAAGGACATGGCCGAGGAAGGCCTGATCGACGGCAAGCGCACCGCCTTCCACCGCATGGGCGGCCTGCCCAAGGTCACCGTGCTGCGCGTAATCGACGTGAGCGAAGGCGAACCTGTCGCCATCCCCGACACCTGGACGCCGGACGACGGCACGCCGCCGCCGCGCATCCGCCTGATCGAGAAGGGCCGCTCGGCGCTGCGCAAGGGCGACCGCGTGCTCGCGCGTACCGAGGAATCCGCCACCGGATGGCGCGCCTATCCGATGAAGAAGCTGATGCTGCGATCGGAGCAGATGCTCGGCGTCGTCGAGATCGACGGTGCGGGCAAGCCCTGGCTGGCGCCGGTGGACAAGCGCATCCGCAATTCCTCGCCGATCTCCGACCTCGGCGGCGCCGAAAAGGGTGAACTGGTGCTGGCCGAACCGATCGGCCGCTCGGCGCGCCCTTCGGTCAAGGTCACCGAAGTGCTGGGCGAGCCGCTGGCGCCCAAGGCCTTCAGCCTGATCGCGATCCACAAGCACGGCATCCCCAATCACTTCGACGGCGACACCATCGCCGAGGCCGAGCGTGCCGCGAAGATGCCGCTCAGCCACGAGCAGCGCGAGGATCTGCGTCACCTTCCCATCGTCGCGATCGACCCCTCCGACGCCCGCGACCACGACGACGCCATCTGGGCCAAGCCGAACGAGGAGGGCGGTTTCGACGCGCTCGTCGCAATTGCCGACGTTTCGTTCTACGTCCGTCCCGGCGGCCATATCGACCGCGAGGCCCGTCGGCGTGGCAACTCGGTCTACTTCCCCGACCGCGTCGTGCCGATGTTGCCCGAAGTGCTCAGCGCCGACGTCTGCTCGCTGCGCTCGGGCGAGGACCGGGCGGCCATGGCCTGCCACCTCAAGGTGGACGGGCAGGGCCGGGTCACCGAATGGCGCTTCACCCGTGCGCTGGTCCGAATCGATGAAGTCATCGCTTATGAAGAGGCTCAGGCCCGCATCGATGAGGGCAGGGCGCAGCAACATCTCCAGGACCTCTGGGCCTGCTGGAAGCTGCTCGCCAAGGCGCGTTCGGATCGCGATCCTCTGGAACTCGAACTGCCCGAGCGCCGGGTAAAGCTCGACGAGCACGGCCGCATCACCGAGATCGCCATCCGCGAGCGGCTCGACGCGCACCGCGTGGTCGAGGATTTCATGATCGCCGCCAACGTCGCTGCCGCCAAAGCCCTCGAAGCCAAAGTCGCGCCGGTGGTCTACCGTGTCCACGAGACCCCGAGCCGCGAGAAACTGACCGCGCTCAAGGACTATCTCGCCACCTTCGGTCGCAAGCTGGCTCTGGGGCAGGTCATCACGCCCGGCCTGTTCAATCGCATGCTCAAGGACATCGCGGACGAGAGCGAGAAGGCGCTCATCATGGAAGCGGTGCTGCGCAGCCAGACCCAGGCCTATTATGGCCCGCGAAACGAGGGCCACTTCGGCCTCGCGCTCGGCTCCTACGCCCACTTCACTTCGCCGATCCGCCGCTATGCCGACCTTCTCGTGCACCGCGCGCTCGTCGATGCCTATGGGCTGGAGCAGCCGAAGCCGGACGGCGATATCCCCGCCGCTTCGGGTCTGTCCGATCGCGACCGGGACGACCTCGGCCGGGTCAGCGAAGCCATCAGCAACTTCGAGCGCCGCGCCATGGAGGCCGAGCGCGAGACCATCGACCGCTATGTCGCCGCCTGGCTCTCGGGCCGCGTCGGGCAAGTGTTCGACACCCGCATCACCGGGGTGCAGAAGTTCGGCTTCTTCGCCACGATCATCGGCCTCGGCGGCGACGGACTCGTGCCTGTCTCCACCCTGGGCGACGAGCGCTTCGCCTATGACGAGAAGGCACAGGTCCTCGAAGGCGAGAGCACCGGCACCACTTTCGCCATGGGCCAGATCCTGCGCCTGCGGCTCGCCGAGGCAAACCCGCTGACCGGCGCGCTGAAATTCGAACTGGAAGAAGGCGGCGGCCGCATCGAGCAGCGCGGCAAGCCGGTTCCGCTCAAGAAGAAGGGCAAACACTTCGTTTCCCCGCGCGGTCGTCCGGGGAATATCCGGCACCAGGGACGCAAGAAGAAGTAGACACGTCCCGGATGAAGCAAATTTAACGCCGTTACGTCACCTCCTTCGCGGGGGTGGCGGGCAGGTGTTCCGGATTGTGCGCTATCGTCCCCGAGGGGGCAGCCATCACATGGGAATTAGCTCAGCCGCTCGATCGCCTCGGCATCGAGCGTGCCGGGAATGACGAAGACCGGGCAGGGCATCTGGCCCAGACCGGCGCCCGTGAAGTGCGTGACCAGCGGTCCCGGTCCGCCCTCCTTCGCCGCGCCCAGCACGAGCGCGGAAACCTCGCCGTGCTCCTTCAGGTACTCGCGCACGATCTTGATGTCCTCTCCCATGCGAACGGAGATGACCGGCATCTTAGCGCCTTGTGATAAAAGGTTTCCGGCCGCCGCCGTCACCAGGGTCTCGGCGCGCGCGCGGGCCTCCTCCTCGATGGTCGCCTGGACCCCGCCGAAAGCATTGAAGGGTTGCGGCGGGACCACGGCCAGAAGATGCAGCGCGCCGTCGGTCTTCGCGGCGCGGCGCGCGGCAAACTGCAGCGCGACCAGCGCTTCTTCCGTTTCGTCGACGATGACCAGGTAGATGCGCATGGGTTTCCTCTCGGCGGAGCTTATCGGGCTATTCAGGACGAGGTGCAAGCCATCACGAATGCGAAAAAAGGAACGCGAAGGCGCTTGTGTGAGCGCCTCAACTTGTTCAAGGAAAGGCGGACCCCGCTCCCCAAGGAAAACAAGGGACACACAAGCTTCCATGCCCATCGACATCAAGATGCCCGCCCTGTCCCCCACAATGGAAGAGGGAAAACTGGCAAAATGGCTGGTTAAGGAAGGCGACACCGTCAGCTCCGGCGACATCATGGCCGAAATCGAGACCGACAAGGCCACCATGGAGTTCGAAGCCGTCGACGAAGGCGTCATCGGCAAGATCCTCGTGGCCGAGGGCACCGATGGCGTGAAGGTCGGCACTGTGATCGCCGTCCTCGCCGGTGAAGGCGAAGACGTCAGCGCGGTTTCCGCCGCGCCTGCCGCTGCGCCCGCCAAGGCCGAAGCGCCCAAGGCCGCCGAAGCCGCTCCGGCTCCTGCCGCTGCCACCGCTTCGAAGGCCCCCGCTTCCAAGGAAGGCCGCGTCGCCGCTTCGCCGCTCGCCAAGCGCATCGCCGCCACCAAGGGCGTCGACCTTGCCACCGTGACGGGCTCCGGCCCGAACGGCCGCATCGTCAAGGCCGACGTGGAAGGCGCGCAGGGCGGTGCAGCCAAGCCCGCCGCCGCTCCGGCAGCCGCTGCCCCCGTCGCGACCGAAGCCAAGGCTCCGGCCGTCGAGATGGCGCCCGAAACCCGCGCCCTGCTCGACGACCGCGTCCCGCACTCGGTCGAGAAGCTTTCCGGCATGCGCAAGGTCATCGCCAAGCGCCTGACCCAGTCCAAGCAGGAAGCGCCGCACATCTACCTCTCGGTCGATGTGAACCTCGACAAGCTGCTGGCCCTGCGCGGCGAGATCAACTCCATGCTCGAAAAGCAGGGCGTCAAGGTCTCGGTCAACGACATGCTCGTGAAGGCCCTCGGCCGCGCGCTGGTCGATGTGCCGGAATGCAACGTGACCTTCGCCGGCAACGAGCTGATCAAGTACGCGCGCGCCGACGTTTCGGTTGCCGTCTCGATCCCGGGCGGCCTGATCACCCCGATCGTCACCGATGCCAGCGGCAAGTCGTTCTCGCAGATCGCCAAGGACATGAAGGACCTCGGCAAGCGCGCCCGCGAAGGCAAGCTGGCCCCCGGCGAGTATCAGGGCGGCACAGCCTCGATCTCGAACATGGGCATGATGGGGATCAAGCAGTTCTCGGCCGTGATCAACCCGCCGCAGTCGACCATCATGGCGATCGGCGCGGGCGACAAGCGTCCCTGGGTCATGCCTGACGGCACGCTCGGCGTGGCCACCGTCATGACCGCAACCGGCAGCTTCGACCACCGCGCGGTGGACGGCGCCGACGGTGCGCGCCTGATGGCCGCTTTCCGCGAATACGTGGAAACGCCGCTCAGCATGGTCGCCTGAAGTGACCGAAGCACGACGTGACCCGGTGATCCGGGTCACGGCCATGCCGGCCGACGCCAATGCCTACGGAGATATCTTCGGCGGCTGGCTGATGAGCCAGATGGACATGGGTGCCGGCCTCGTCGCCGCCCGTCGATCGCGCGGCCGCGCGGTGACGGTGGCGATGGACGGCATGCAGTTCCACCTGCCCGTAAAGGTAGGTGACGAAGTCTCGGTCTACGGCGAGATCCAGCGCGTGGGCCGCACTTCGCTGACCATCGCCATCGAGGCCTGGCGCCGCCACCGGCACGAAGAGGAAGAAGTGAAGGTGACGCAGGCCGTGTTCACCTTCGTCGCGGTGAACGAATTCGGTCAACCGCGCGCCATCGATCAGGAGAAGTAAGACAGTGGCTGATACCTACGACGTCATCGTCCTCGGTTCGGGCCCCGGCGGCTATGTCGCGGCCATCCGCGCCGCCCAGCTGGGCCTGAAGACCGCCATCGTCGAGCGCGAGCTGCTCGGCGGCATCTGCCTCAACTGGGGCTGCATCCCGACCAAGGCGCTGCTGCGCTCGGCCGAGGTGTTCCACCAGATGCAGCATGCCAAGAACTACGGCCTGGCCGCGGACAACATCACCGCCGACCTTGCCGCCATCGTCAAGCGTTCGCGCGGCGTTGCAGCCCAGCTCAACGCAGGTGTCACGCACCTGATGAAGAAGAACAAGATCACCGTCCACATGGGCACCGGCAAGCTGGTGGCCAAGGGCAAGCTGGCGGTGACGGACAAGGACGGCAAGACCAGCGAACTGGGCGCCAAGCACATCATCGTCGCCACCGGCGCGCGTGCCCGCGAGCTGCCCTTCGCCAAGGCCGACGGCAAGCGCATCTGGACCTATCGCCATGCGATGACCCCGTCCGAGATGCCGACGAAGCTGCTGGTCATGGGCTCGGGCGCCATCGGCATCGAATTCGCCAGCTTCTACAACGACATGGGCGTTGACGTCACCGTCGTCGAGATGCTCGACCGGATCGTTCCCGTCGAGGACAAGGACGTCTCCGCGTTCCTCGAAAAGGCCCTCACCAAGCAGGGCATGAAGATCCTGACCGGCGCCGGCGTCGAGGCGATCACCGCCACCGACAAGGGCGTGAAGGCCAAGATCAAGGGCAAGGACGGCAAGGTCGCCGAGCACGACTTCAGCCATGTCATCTCGGCGGTGGGCATCGTGCCCAACACCGAGGAGATCGGCCTGGAAGCACTCGGCATCAAGGCCGACCGCGGTTTCATCCAGATCGACGACTACGGCCGCACCAATGCCGCCGGCATCTGGGCCATCGGCGACTGCACGCCCGGACCCTGGCTCGCCCACAAGGCCAGCCATGAAGGCGTGACCGCCGCCGAATCGATCGCCAAGGAACTCGGCAACAAGGACGTGCACCCGCACGGCCTCGACCGTAACAACATCCCGGGCTGCACCTACTGCCACCCGCAGATCGCGTCGGTCGGCATGACCGAGGAAAAGGCCAAGGAAGCGGGCTACACCGTCAAGGCCGGCACTTTCCCGTTCATCGGCAACGGCAAGGCGATCGCTCTGGGCGAGCCGGAAGGCTTCGTGAAGACCGTGTTCGACGCCAAGACCGGCGAACTGCTCGGTGCCCACATGATCGGCGCGGAAGTGACCGAGATGATCCAGGGCTACGTCGTCGGCAAGACGCTGGAGACCACCGAAGCGGAACTGATGCAGACCGTGTTCCCGCATCCGACGATCTCGGAAGCGATGCACGAATCGGTTCTGGCCGCTTACGGACGCGCGATCCACATCTAAGCGCCGCGCGCTGCATGCAAAAGGAAAGGGCGGGTCCTCGCGGACCCGCCCTTTTCATATCCGTTTCGCAGATGTCGTCAGTCGTAGGACTTTGACAGCAGTACCAGTGTGGGATCGCCGAAGAAGGGTTCCGGGATGAAGCCCTTGTCGCGCTCCACTTCGATGGCAGCGCTGTTCTCGCGGCTCTCGATCGCGATCACCCGCTTGCAGCCCCGCTGCTCCGCCTGCTTCCCGAGGAAGTCGAGCATGGCCCAGCCCACGCCTTTGCCCTTGTGATCGGCGCGGACGGAGATCGCCACTTCGCCAGTATCGCCCTCATCGTCGTAGGCCAGCACGCCGGAAGCGATGATCTCTCCGCGATCGGAGAAGCCCAGCCACGATTCGGTCTGATAGTGGTCCGCCTTGACGATCGGCGCGATCTGCTGCGGGCTCACCCGGTCCGCCGCCGCGAAGAAACGGAAGCGGCGATCGTCGTCCGTCACCTGTTCGAAGAACTGCGTGAGAGCCTCGGCGTCGCTTTCCCGGGCCGGGCGAACGTCGAGCGCGATGCCCGAGCGGGTGGGCAGCGTGATGGCGTCATTCAGGGACATGGATCGGGACTCCGCTATTTCCAGGTGTCGGATTCATAAGCCTTTCTAGCATGGCCCGCCTTGATCGAGATCATCGGCACCGCCCGCCGGAGGCGCGAAGGCTAACACAGCCCACAGCTTATGTCCCGCTGCCGAGACAAGTCGCCGGAAGACGGTGGCGCTCGTCGATTCATCGGTTAAGGTGGCGGGGAAACGGTGGCTCCAAAGCCGACCGGGAACGAAATCTGCCGGAGAGGATACCGGCAAGAGGAGAAGGACATCATGGCCGAGGCCATCTATCCCGTGCCCACCGAATGGGCAAAGAACGCCCTGATCGACGAGGCGCGCTACCAGGACATGTATGCTCGCTCGATCGAGGATCCTGAGGGGTTCTGGCGCGAGGAAGCGCAGCGGATCGACTGGATCAAGCCGTTCAGCGTCGTCAAGCAGACCAGCTTCCACGAGGCCGACTTCGGCATCTCGTGGTTCACCGACGGCACGCTCAATCTCTCGGCGAACTGCCTCGACCGTCATCTTGCCGAGCGCGGCGATGCCGTGGCGATCCTCTGGGAACCGGACGATCCGAAGAACCCGGAACGCCGCATCACCTACCGCGAACTCCACGAATCCGTCTGCCGCTTTGCCAACCTGCTCAAGGCCAACGGCGTGAAGCGGGGGGAGCGGGTCACGATCTACCTGCCGATGGTGCCGGAAGCCGCCGTCGCCATGCTCGCCTGCGCGCGGATCGGCGCGATCCATTCGATCGTCTTCGCCGGGTTCTCGCCGGACGCGCTTGGCGGCCGTATCCAGGACTGCGACAGCCGGATCGTCCTCACCTCGGACGAGGGCCTGCGCGGCGGCAAGAAGATCGCGCTCAAGGCCAATGTCGACGAAGCGCTCAAGGCCTGTCCGGGCGTCGATACCGTCATCGTGCTCAGCCACACCGGCGCCGATGTGCCGATGGTCGAAGGCCGCGATATCGACTGGGCCTCGGCTGCCGCCGGGCAGTCCGCCGATTGTCCGGCGGAGGAAATGAACGCGGAGGACCCGCTGTTCATCCTCTACACCTCCGGCTCGACCGGAAAACCCAAGGGCGTGCTCCACACCACCGGCGGCTATTCGGTCTGGGCCTCGATGACCCACGAATACGTCTTCGACTACCGCCCCGGCCAGATCTACTGGTGCGCGGCGGATATCGGCTGGGTCACCGGCCACTCCTACGTCGTCTACGGCCCGCTGATGAACGGCGCGACAACGGTGATGTTCGAAGGCGTGCCCAATTTCCCCGATCCGAGCCGGTTCTGGCAGGTGGTCGACAAGTTCCAGGTCGAAATCTTCTACGGCGCCCCCACGGCACTGCGCGCACTGATGCGCGAGGGCGACGACTGGGTGAAGAAGACCTCGCGCCGGAGCCTGCGCCTGCTCGGCTCGGTGGGCGAGCCGATCAACCCGGAGGCCTGGTCCTGGTATCACGAAGTCGTGGGCGAGGGCCGCTGCCCGATCGTCGACACCTGGTGGCAGACCGAGACCGGCGGCGCGATGATCACTCCGCTGCCGGGCGCCACCGCGCTGAAACCGGGCTCCGCCAGCAAGCCGCTGTTCGGCGTGAAGCCGGTGCTGCTCGACAACGACGGCACCGTGCTGGAAGGCACGGCCGACGGCTGCTTGGTCATCGCCGATAGCTGGCCCGGCCAGATGCGCACCGTCTGGGGCGACCACGAGCGCTTCTTCCAGACGTATTTCACGACCTTCCCCGGCACCTACTTTACCGGTGACGGCTGCCGCCGCGACGAGGACGGCTACTTCTGGATCACCGGCCGCATCGACGACGTCATCAACGTCTCGGGCCACCGCATGGGCACGGCGGAAGTCGAATCCGCGCTCGTGGCCCATCCCGCCGTGGCCGAAGCGGCGGTCGTGGGGATGCCGCACGAGATCAAGGGGCAGGGTATTTACGCTTTCGTCACCTGCAACGCCGAAGTGGTGCCCGACGAGGACCTCCGCCGCGAACTCATCAAATGGGTCCGCCACGAGATCGGCCCGATCGCCACGCCGGATGTGATCCAGTTCGCGCCGGGCCTGCCCAAGACCCGCTCTGGGAAGATCATGCGACGCATCCTGCGCAAGATCGGGGAGAACGACTTCTCGAACCTGGGCGACATTTCAACACTGGCCGATCCCTCGGTGGTAGACAACCTTATCGCCGGCCGTTCCCAACCGGCCGCGGCCTGAAGGCCATCTCGCTGCGGCGGTGCGCATTCGCGTCTGCCGTCGCAGCAATTATGTCATCTAACGACCGTAAGGTTTCCGTCTCGTAAACTGAGGCGAAACCATGAATGCGACGCTTGCGGCCCCTGATGGCAGGGCCAGTACCCGACCGGAACTCGACAAGGGGCTGGGCGCCGCAGGCCGGATCGGCTTTGGCGCGGCGATCGCCGCCGCGCTGTTCTACGTGGGGTACAGCGTCTATTCGGATGCGGCGGCGGTCGGGGTCGAACCCACCACTTACCTCCCGTTCCTGCTGCTGTTCGTCGCGCTGCTGATCGCCCTCGGCTTCGAGTTCGTGAACGGTTTCCACGATACCGCCAATGCCGTGGCGACGGTGATCTACACCAATGCGATGCCTGCCAATGTCGCGGTCGTCTGGTCGGGGTTCTTCAATTTCATTGGCGTTCTCGTATCGACCGGCGCGGTGGCTTTCGGCATCGTTTCGCTGCTGCCCGTCGAACTGATCCTGCAAGTGGGATCGAATGCCGGCTTTGCGATGGTCTTCGCGCTGCTGCTGGCAGCGATCCTCTGGAACCTCGCGACCTGGTGGCTGGGCATTCCCTCGTCCAGTTCGCACACGCTGATCGGCTCGATCATCGGCGTCGGCGTGGCCAACGCGTTGATGCACGGCAAGGGCGGCACGGCGGGCGTGGACTGGAGCAAGGCGGCCGAGATCGGCCAGGCCCTGCTGTTCTCGCCGCTGATCGGCTTCGGCGTCGCGGCCCTGCTGTTCCTGGCCATGCGCGTGCTCGTCCGCAAGAAGGAGCTTTACGAAGAACCCAAGGACGGAGTGCCGCCGCCGCTGTGGATCCGCGCCCTGCTGATCTTTACCTGCACCGGCGTCAGCTTCGCCCACGGCTCGAACGACGGCCAGAAGGGCATGGGTCTCATCATGCTGATCCTGATCGGCACGGTCCCTACCGCCTATGCGCTGAACCGCGCGGTTCCCGAGCGCTACATGGCCGAGTTCCACAGCCGCTCCATCGCCGCGGAAGCGGCGCTGGAAAGCAGCGCCGCGCGAAGCGGCATGAATGAGGTGGAAGCACGCCGGAAGGTGACGGCCTATGTCGCCGACAAGAGCTTCGTCCCGGAAACGCTCCCGGCTCTCGCGGTCCTCGTTCATGACGTCGACCGGCAGGTCATGGCCTACGGCTCGCTGGCGAAAGTACCCGCCGCCGCCGTCAGCAATATCCGCAACGACATGTACCTCGCCTCCGAGGCGATCAAGGGATTGGGCAAGCAGAAACCGGCGGCACTTTCGGAAGCCGCGCAGGACAACCTCGCCGCTTACAAGACCTCGCTCGACGCGGGCACACGCTTCATCCCGACCTGGGTGAAAATCGCCGTGGCCTTCGCGCTC
>PJTY01000382.1_pt1 | contig 23696 bp, 18 predicted proteins | sample 1512121 | NCBI WGS metagenome assembly PJTY01 (sample SAMN08177680, study PRJNA422409) | Soil metagenome, whole genome shotgun sequencing project. | isolation source: Soil enriched (2) on filter paper: alkali lignin treatment | place: USA: Madison | collected 2015-01-15 | reverse complement strand
CGACAGCCTGATCCCGATCCCCGACGGCATGGACTATGAGACCGCCGCCGCCTTCATCATGACCTACGGCACCAGCTACTACGCCCTGAAGGACCGGGCGCAGTTGCAGCCGGGCGAGACGCTGCTGGTGCTGGGCGCAGCGGGCGGTGTCGGCGCCGCCGCCGTCGAACTGGGCAAGGCGATGGGCGCGCGCGTGGTCGCCGCCGCCTCGACCAACGACAAGGTCGAGTTCGCGCTGGAGCTGGGCGCGGATAATGGCCTGATCTACCCCTCCGGTCCGATGGACAAGGCGGCCCAGAAGGAGCTGTCGGGCGAGTTCAAGCTGTCGACCGGCCGCGACGGGGCGGACGTTGTCTTCGACGGCGTCGGCGGCGACTACGCCGAGCCGGCCCTGCGGGCCATGGACTGGAACGGCCGCTATCTGGTGGTCGGCTTCCCGGCGGGGATTCCGTCGCTGCCGCTGAACCTGACGCTGCTGAAGTCGGTGTCGGTGGTCGGCGTCTTCTGGGGCGCCGCCGTCGCCCGCGATCCCAAGGCCCACGCCGCCAACATGGCCGAGCTGATGCAGCTCTACGCCGAGGGCAAGATCAAGCCGCGCGTCAGTCGCACCTTCCCTCTGGAACGCGCCCACGAGGCCATCCAGGCCCTCAGCGACCGTTCGGCCGTCGGCAAGATCGTGGTGAAGGTCGAGGATTGATCGGAACATCCTTCTCCCCCTGTGGGAGAAGGTGGCCCGTCAGGGCCGGATGAGGGGTCTCTCCGAAATCGGATGAGAGGCTGCGAGGTCGACGTCCCGCAACCCCTCATCCGTCAGGCTTCGCCTGCCACCTTCTCCCGCAAGGGGAGAAGGGCTTACTCCTCTTCCTCACGCAGCCGCTTCAGCGCCTGCGCCGCCTGATCGTGGTGGCGGGGTTTCAGGTGGGCGCCCAGGGTCGCCAGCACCGCTGCGATCACCGCCGCGTCGTCGGTGAAGCCGATGCCGACGAAGACGTCGGGAATGGCGTCCACGGGCATGACGAAATAGGCCAATGCTCCCAGGATCAGCCCCTTGGCCGCCAGCGGGGTCTTGGGGTCCTGGGCGGCGTACCAGGCGGCGACCGCCTGCTGGGCGAAGGGGATGCGGGCGGCGGTGCGCCGCATCTTGGGCCAGAAGCCCTTGCGCACGCGCATCTCGTTCACCTTCTGCACGGCGGGAACCAGGGCCTTTTCAGGATTGATGGCGTCATCGGGCGACACACCGTTGGTCTTTGCGGTCATGGCCGCTAAATCCTCGCACGAGCACTCGGTTCAATCGAATATAGGACGACTTTCATGAAACTCGACGCTTCGATCGCGGCGGTGGTGACGGGCGGGGCTTCGGGCCTCGGCGAAGGCACGGCGCGCGCCCTGGCGGCCAAGGGCGTCAAGGTCGCCCTGTTCGACCTGAACGAAGAGCGCGGCGAGGTCGTCGCCCAGGAGATCGGCGGCGTGTTCTGCAAGGTGGACGTGACCTCGGACGACAGCGTCGCCGCCGGCTTCGCCAAGGCCCGCGCCGCCCACGGCCAGGAGCGCCTGACCGTCAACTGCGCCGGCATCGCCACCGGCCAGAAGACCGTCAGCCGCAAGCGTGACACCGGCGAACTGCGCGCCCATGACATGGCGTCCTTCGAACGCACGGTCTCGATCAACCTGTTCGGCACCTTCCGTGTCCTGTCGCAGTCGGCGCTCGGCATGGCGGCGCTGGAGCCGATGGCCGACGGCGAGCGCGGCCTGATCGTCAACACCGCTTCGGTCGCGGCCCAGGACGGCCAGATCGGCCAGGCGGCCTATTCGGCGTCCAAGGGCGGCGTCTACGCCATGACCCTGCCGGTCGCCCGCGACCTGGCCCAGGAAGGGGTGCGGGTGAACACCATCCTGCCCGGCATCATGTGGACGCCGATGATGGCCGGCATGGACCAGAAGGTTCAGGACAGCCTGGCCGCCGCCATCCCCTTCCCCAGCCGCCTGGGCACGCCCGCCGACTACGCCGCCCTGGCCCTGCACCTGGCCGAGAACGTCTACATCAACGGCGAGTGCATCCGCCTGGACGGCGCTATACGTCTCGCTCCTCGCTAAAGCGAGGAGCGGAAGGCCGCTAACGCTCGCCGCGCGGCGGCTCGCTGCTTGAGCGGGTTGGGCGCATAAGGGGCTGACGGCGCTGTCTTGCAACGGCCTCCGGGGCGTCCTTGCGGGCGTTTCGGGGGCCGTTTTCGTGTGGAGTTTCAGGGCTGTTCGAAAAAAATCGGCGGATTGGCCGAAAAACGAAAAAGGGGCTTGCGCGATCCGAAGTCGGTCCGCTATACGCCCCTTCCTCGACGGGGAGCAGCACATCGCTCCCAACGGAGTGCGGGCGTAGCTCAGGGGTAGAGCATCACCTTGCCAAGGTGAGGGTCGGGCGTTCGAATCGCCTCGCCCGCTCCAGTCGAGTATGAAATCCGGGGCCAGCGGGAAACCGCCGGCCCCGATTTTCTTTTGGCGATCATTGATCTTTCCAGCGCCCTGGTTGACGTTGACATCCTCTGAAAGGGGGCGCCGGTGAATCTTGAGAATATCCCCGTCCATTTGATCAAGCTGGGCGTGGCGGGTTTTGTTCTGAGCGCCATCGGTTTGAGCGCCTGGGGGTTCAGATTGCTTCGCCGCGTGCGCCCAGGTGAAATCCGGGGATCGTCTCAAGTTTTTGGCGTTGGCGTTGTCAGCATAGCCTTCGGTTCTTTCATTCTGTCGTTGGGTGCATTCGGGAGCGACTTGTCCGCGCACGGGCAGTTGGCTTCGTGGCTTGCTCTCGTCGTGTGTTTCGTTGGGTTCGGCGTGCTGCTGGTCGGGACTCAGATAGGGGTGCTGGCCCGCTTCGACGAATTCGGAGTGTCTGTACGCTGGATCACGGGACGCGTGGAGCGGATGGCATGGTCTGATTTCCGTCGCGTTAGACAGGGCGGCGTCTTTTGGTCTGGCGCCGTATTTGAACGACGGCAGGGAAGATCCTTTCTGCTGTCTAGTGATGCAGGCGGCGCATACGCCTTAATGCTGGCGGCTCAGGCGGCGGGAGTGGCGGGGACGGAGGCCTTCAATCTCACCCCTCCAGATGACGCGATCATTAGCAATCACGGCTGATGGGTGGCTGCCGGCCCGAAGTCTAGAGCGCCTACAGCCCCAGCGCTGCGCGGATGTCCCGCCAGTCGACGTATTTGAAGTTCTGGGTTCCGGTGTCGTTGACGTCGTCCTGGATCACCACCAGGCCCTCGGGGAAGGGGCCGACTGGACCGCCCAGAGCGGCCAGGCCGTCGGTGCCCGTCACCCCGTCGACCGTCCCGTCCACGACCACGAAGCGGCCCTTGTATTGCGGCGCAGCGCCGTCGATGCGCCAGACGGGGAAGGTCGAGTCGCCCTGGCTGGAGGCGATCAGATAGCGCGCCTCCCCGTCCGTCAGCGTCGTCAGCCCCTCGGCGTCGGCGACCAGCACGCCCGGCGCGACCGGCTGGACCAGGGTGCGCGTCCCGCCCGAGGCCGGGTCGAGGCTGTAGCGCCACAGGCCGACGTTCTCCTCATTGACGTACAGGGCGTCGGTCGCCGGATCGGCGGCGCAGCCTTCGGAGATGGAGCCGATCTCGGCGCGGCGGACCAGTTGCGCGGAGGGGCGGCCGTCGGGTCCGGCGGCGACGACGAACTGGCGCAGTTCGCCTTCATGGCCGACCAGTATGGCGTGGATCTCCTCGCCGCGTCGGACGAGGCAGAAGCCGTAGGGCTCGACCACGTCGGTCGTGATGGAGCCCCAGTAGCGCACCTTGTTGTCGCCGGTCCCGGCCGGGTCGAACAGATAGAGGGCGACGCCCATGCGGCCCGGCGTGCGGTCGCTGGCTCCGATCAGCAGCTGGGGGCGGCCGTCGACGTTCAGGCCCTCGGCCACATCGACGTTGTTCAGCAGCCCCTCGGGCATGAACTGCAGGATCGCCCCGTCGAAACCGTAGACGTAGAGGCCCGCCTTCTTGTCGGTGCCGACGACGAAGCCGGGGGTCTGGACCCCCTCGACGGTCACGGGGGTCTTTGAGGCCCAGACGGCGGGGTCGTCGGCCGCGTCGTCGCCGACCGTGCCGACCGAGGGCGTCTCCAGCACGGCGCGCACGGGCGCGCCCTGGCCGACGACGCCGTCGCCCTCGCCCTGGAAGTCGACCTCATGTCCGGCGCAGGCGGCCAGCAGCAAGGCGGGGATCAGAAGGCCGGCGAGCATGGCGGGGCGCGAGCGCCGGGGCGGGATGGCGGGCATGGCGGGGCTTTCGGTCCAGGTTGGTCTATCCGCCCGAAACACGCGCGCGAAGGCCCGGTCAACGGCGTCCCTGCGACGCTTTGGCGATGGTTCGACAACGGATGATCCGAACGGGGATCAACTGTCGTGATCCCGTGTTCCGCTCGCAGATTCCTTTTCGTGAAATCGTCGCGGCCGCGTCGCCGGGACGTATTAGCCATCCCGCCGGAACCGGGCCGCCAGAAGCGGCGCCGGCCTTCGGGGATATGGACATGAAGCTCGGACTTCTTCTCAGCGCGGCGAGCCTGCCGCTGGTTTTCGCCGGGGCCGCCCAGGCGGCCGATGTGACGGTTGACGCGGCTCCGGCCGTCGCGGCCGCTCCGGCGGGCGACGGCCTGATCGGCCGCGTCGTCAACGCCGACGGCTCGCCCCTGCCGGGCGCCGAGATCATCGACCGCGCCAGCGGCCGCCGCGCCGTCAGCAACAGCCAGGGCGAGTTCAACCTGGGCGGCGTTTCGGGTCAGGTGACGCTGGAGGCGCGCTACATCGGCCTGCCGACCGCGACTCAGATCGTCGCCGCCGCGCCGGGCCGCCTGACCTCGGTCACCGTCATGATGGGTTCGGGCGATGCGGTCGCCGTCGCCGACGTCATCGTCAACGGCGTCATCACCGAGGGCGTGGCCCGCTCGCTGAACCAGCAGAAGAACGCCGACGGCGTGATCAACGTCCTGTCGGCCGACGCCATCGGCCGCTATCCCGACCCCAACGTGGCGGAATCCCTGCAGCGCGTTCCCGGCATCGCCATCCAGCGCGACCAGGGCGAAGGCCGCTACATCAACGTGCGCGGCGCGCCGTCGGCCTTCACCGCCGTGTCGGTGGACGGGGTGACGGTTCCCGCCGTCGATCCGGGCACGCGCGCGGTCGACCTGGACACCCTGCCCAGCGACATCGTCTCCAACATCGAGATCTCCAAGACCCTGCTGCCGAGCCAGGACGCCGACTCCATCGCCGGCGCCGTCAACATCAAGACCCGCTCGCCCTTCGACCAGCGCCGCCTGGCCGTCAGCGGCTATGCGGGCGGCAGCTACAACGACTACGGCGGCGAGGACATCCGCGCAGGCGCCACGGCGTCGAACGTCTTCGGCGCGGACCAGACCTTCGGCGGCCTGCTGTCCTACTCCTACTCCAAGACCAACCGCCGTCCCGACAACGTCGAGTCCGGCTGGACCAAGATGGAGGTCGAGGGCGAAGGCGAGGTCTTCGCCCTCGAGGAAAGCCTGTTCAAGGACTACGACACCGAGCGCACGCGCCAGTCGATCAACGGCTCGCTGGAGTTCCGCCCCTCGGACGCCTATCGCGCCTGGGTCCGCGGCTCGTTCGCCCAGTTCGAGGACGACGAATACCGCAACCAGCTGCTGCTGACCTATGATGAAGGAAACCTTCAGGCCGGCGCGACCGACCGCAAGGCGACCTTCGACGAGGTGACGGTCGAGCGCCAGCTGCGTCACCGCACCCAGAAGAACGAAATCCTGACCCTGACGACCGGCGCCGAGCGCATCTTCGGCAACGGCGCGGTGTGGGACGCCAGCCTGTCCTGGGCCAGCAGCGAGCAGACCTACCCGAACCGCAACGAACTGCTGTTCGAGTTGAACAGCGCTCCGACCGTCAGCTACGACTTCACGGGCAGCCACTACGAGCCGACCTATTCGATCTTCGCCGACGGCGATCACCTGGATCAGTCGGATTATAAGTACGCTCAGACGGACTTCCGCTCCTCCACCACGACCCAGGAGGAATACGCCTTCCAGACCAATTTCGAACTGCCCTCGATCATCGGCGGCCGCGAGGTGACGTGGAAATTCGGCGGCAAGTTCCGTTCGCGCGACGTCTCGGCCGACGAAGAGCGCAGCCGCATCAAACAGGCGCCCGCCCAGGCCTACGCCGACCTGATGACGGACACGGAGTCGCGCAACTACGGCTATCTGCTGGGACACAAGTTCAACAATGGCCTGGTCGACGGCTACTTCGGTCAGGTGCGGCCCCAGGCCGAGCGCCGGATGCCCGATTCCGTGCTGGCTGACTATGAAGCGCAGGAAGACATCCTGGCGGCCTATGGCCAGGCCCGTTTCGATATCGGCGCCACCAACATCATCGCCGGTCTGCGCGTCGAACAGACCAAGTTTGACGGCTCCGCGGCGACCTACAGCCTGGAGAAAACCGAAGACGAGAACGGTGAGGAGATCGAAACCGAGTTGTACGGCACGGCGAACGTCAGCCGCGACGACACGGAGTTATTCCCCAGCCTGACCGTCCGTCACGCCTTTTCGGACAATCTGATCGGCCGCTTCGCCCTGACGCGCTCGATCTCCCGTCCGGAATACGCCGACATCGTGCCGCGCCGCGAGGAAGAGACCGAAGGTGCGAAGAAAAAATACAATATCGGCAATCCGGATCTGGCCCCGACCCTGTCGAACAACATCGACTTCGGCCTGGAGTACTACTTCGCCTCGTTGGGGGTGATCTCGGCCAACGCCTTCTACAAGGACCTGACCGATTATCGCTACACCCTGGTCTATAAGGACGAGGTGACGATCGGCAATGATGTCTACGATGCCGAGTTCGAAACCCCGATCAACGCCCCCGATGGTCATCTGATGGGGTTGGAGCTGAACTGGCAACAGAAGTTCAGCTTCCTGCCGGGCTGGGCCTCGGGCTTCGGCGTCTTCGCCAACTACACCTGGACCGACGCTGAGATCGAAACGGCCCAGGCCTACGCCGGCCGCAACAAATTTACGCTGCCGGGCCAGTCGGAGAACAACTACAATCTGGCGCTCTTCTACGAGATGGCCGGCTTCAGCGCCCGCCTCAGCTACACCAAGCGCAGCGACTATCTGGAAGAGATCAACGCCGACGATCCCGACTTCGACCTGTTCGTCGAGGGCCGCGAGCAGCTGGACTTCACCGCCTCCTACGACTTCGGCAACGGGATCGAGGTGTTCGGCGAGGCCAAGAACCTGACCGACTCGGCGGGCGTCAAATACTACGGCTCGCGCGAGCGGACCTATGAGTACGAGAAGTTCGGCTACAACGTCTTCATGGGCGTTCGCTTCAAATACTGACCGGTCCATAGCGGCTGAAAACGGAAGGCCGGGCGGCGACGCCCGGCCTTTTGCTTTCGTCGGCATGGCCCCCGGAGCGATCCGCGCCTATATGGACCGTGGCGGTTGACCCCGCCGGGGTCGGCGCTAGTGTCCGCGCCGCTTCATTTTCAGCGCCTGAACGATCAGAGGACCTCATGGCCGACGCCGCTTCCCAGACCTACGACGTGGTGATCATCGGGGGCGGGCCGGGCGGCTACAACGCCGCCATCCGCGCCGGACAACTGGGGCTGAAGACCGCCCTGGTCGAAAAGCGCGCGACGCTGGGCGGCACCTGCCTGAACGTCGGCTGCATGCCGTCCAAGGCCCTGCTGCACGCCTCGGAGCTGTATGAGGCCGCCAACGTCGAATTCGCCGGCATCGGCATCGAGGTGAAGCCCAAGCTGAACCTGGCCCAGATGCACAAGGCCAAGGACGACAGCGTCGAGGCCCTGACCAAGGGCATCGAGTTCCTGATGAAGAAGAACAAGGTCGACGTGGTGAAGGGCTTCGGCCGCATCGCCGGCGCCGGCAAGGTCGAGGTCGAAGCCGAGGGCGGCGCCAAGACCACGCTGGAAACCAAGAACATCGTCATCGCCACCGGCTCCGAGCCGACCCCCCTACCGGGCGTCGCCTTCGAGGACGGCAAGGTCATCGACAGCACGGGCGCCCTGTTCCTGCCCAAGGTGCCCAAGCATCTGATCGTCATCGGCGCGGGCGTCATCGGCCTCGAGCTCGGCTCGGTCTGGCGTCGTCTGGGCGCCCAGGTCACGGTCGTCGAATTCCTCGACAAGGTCGGCGCGGGCATGGACGGCGAAGTCGCCACCGCCTTCCAGCGCGGCCTGACCAAGCAGGGCATGACCTTCCGCATGGGCACGAAGGTCACGGGCGCCAAGACGTCCAAGGACGGCGTTGAGCTGACCCTCGAACCCGCCAAGGGCGGCGAGGCGGAGACGCTGAAGGGCGACGTGGTTCTGGTCGCCATCGGCCGCCGCCCCTACACCGAAGGTCTGGGGCTGGAGACGGTCGGCGTCACGCCGGATCAGCGCGGCTTTATCGCCAACGACCACTTCAAGACCTCGGCGCCGGGCGTCTGGGTCATCGGCGACGTGACGCACGGCCCGATGCTGGCTCACAAGGCCGAGGAAGACGCCGTGGCCGTGATCGAGCTGATCGCGGGCAAGCCGGGCCACGTCGAATACGACCTGGTGCCGTCGGTCATCTACACCGGCCCGGAAGTGGCCTGGGTCGGCAAGACCGAAGAGGCGTTGAAGGCCGCGGGCGTTTCCTACAAGAAAGGAAAGTTCCCCTTCGCCGCCAACAGCCGCGCCAAGATCAACCACGAGACCGAGGGCTTTGTGAAGGTCTTGGCCGACGCCGCGACCGACAAGGTTCTGGGCGTCCACATCTACGGCCCTCAGGCCGGCGAGCTGATCGGCGAGGCCTGCATGACCATGGCCTTCGGCGGCGCTTCGGAAGACGTGGCCCGTACCTGCCACCCGCACCCGACCCGCTCGGAAGCCTTCCGTCAGGCCGCCATGGGCGTCGAAGGCTGGACGATGCAGGCGTAAGAGCCTCACCGTCTTTCAGACTGCGATCAGAACGGCGCGCTCCGCACAGGGCGCGCCGTTTTTCGTTGCCGAAACTTAACTTGCTGGCCTCGGCGGCCGTCTTCAGTTTCACCGCGAAACGATGGGAGCGAGGGTGAAGCGATGCGTTTGGCGATTGGATTGGCGGCGGCGGCCTGGGCGGTGATCGGTTCTGTCGCCTCGGCGCAGGACTATCGACCCACGTTTCACCCTGACCAGTTGAAAGGCCCTCCGGCAGGCGCGTTCAATGAGGTTCTGGTGCTGGGCTCGCCGCACCTGTCCGACCTGCCCGACAGCTTCCGCGCCGAACAGCTTCAGCCTCTGCTGACGCGACTGGAGGCTTGGCGGCCGACCGCCATCGCCGTCGAAAACCTGTCCGGCCTGCAGTGCGACTTCATGCGGCGCTATCCGTCGCGTTATGCGGAATCGGTCGAGGCCTTCTGCTATGACCCGTCCGCCGCCGGCCGGGCGCTGGGTATGGATGTGCCGACGGCCAACGCCGAGGTCGAGCGTTTGCTGGAGGCCTGGCCCAAGGCGCCGACGGCGGCCGATCGGCGACGTCTGGCGGCTCTCTTCCTCGCAGCGGGAGAGCCGGGTTCCGCCTCGGTGCAATGGCTGCGTCTGCCCGCTGCTGAACGGGTGGCGGGCGACAGCCTGACGGCGGAAATGGCGGCGGCCCTGGACCGCCGGATGACCCGGAAGAACGAGGTCGACCTGGTCGCGGCCGTACTGGCGGCGCGGCTGGGGCATGAGCGCCTGTGGGCGGTTGATGATCACACGGCGGACTCAGCAACCCGGCCTGACGAGGAAGAGGCGCAGGCCAAGGCGATCATGGCGGCGTGGGACAATCCCTATGTCCAGGCGCGCAAGGACACAGACCAGCGGCTGTATGCCGATCTGGAGCAACCGGACGGCGTGCTGAACATTTATCGCGACTACAACACGCCGGACACGCAGATGGTCGTCTATCGCTCCGATTTCGGCGCGACCCATGTGGAGCCGTCGCCCGAGGCGTTCGGGCGCCGCTATCTCGGCTATTGGGAGACCCGCAACCTGCGCATGGTCGCCAATATGCGCGATGTGCTGGGGCGCTATCCGGGCACGCGGATGCTGACCATCGTCGGCGCCTCGCACAAGGGCTACTACGAAGCCTATCTGAATCAGATGCACGACGTGCGGCTGGTCAGCTCGGATGAGGTGCTGCGCTAGTTTCCGTCTCTCGCCCGCGACTTTGGTCGACGGGCCTCGCAATCGGCCGCGCCTGCGCCCATGTCAGCGGCGAAAGCTTCATGAGGCAGGGGATAACGGCATGGACCTTCGACTCACCGGCAAACGCGCCCTGATCTGCGGCGGCTCCAGCGGTCTCGGCCGCGCGGTGGCGACGGCTCTTGTGGCCGAGGGCGCGCATGTGGCCCTGCTGTCGCGCGATGCGGTCAAGCTGCAGGCCGCGGCCGATGAACTGGACGCCATGGGGCCGGGCCGAGCGATCATCGCCCCGGCCGACCTGGCGGATCACGAGGCCCTGCTGAAGGCGGTGGACGTCGCCGAGGCGGGTCTGGGCGGGCCGATCCAGATCCTGTTGAACAACACGGGCGGGCCGCCTCCCTCGGGCGTGGCGGGGCTGGACCCGGCGCTGTGGCGCGAGCAGTTCGAGGCCATGGTGCTGTCGGTCTTCCGCCTGACCGACCGGGTGATGCCGGGAATGCGGTCGATGGGCTGGGGGCGGGTGCTGAACGTCGCCTCGACCAGCGTGATCGAGCCGATCGGGACGCTGGGCGTGTCCAACACCCTGCGGGCCTCGGTGGCGGCCTGGGCCAAGACGCTGGCGGGCGAGGTCGCGGCCAACGGGGTGACGGTCAACACTCTGCTACCGGGCCGCATCGACACGCCGCGCATCGAACGGCTGGACGCCGCCCGGGCCGCCGCGACGGGCGTCGAACCTTCGGAGGCCCGTGCGGAATCGGTCAAGACGATCCCCGCCGGACGCATCGGCGCGACAGAGGAATTCGGCGCCGTCGCCGCCTTCCTGGCCAGTCCGCTGGCGGGCTATGTCACCGGCTCGCTGATCCGGGTGGACGGCGGAGCGGTCAGGGCGATCTGAGGCCGGGAACGGCGGCGGGCCGCCGCACCAGGCCGCCCAGGGTCACGGCCCCGCGCCCATAATCCAGCGTCACCTGGCTGAACCGGGTCAGGATGTCCGCGCCCAGCAACAGGGCGGGGCGTTCGATCAGGTTCAGGATGCGAAAGGCGTGCAGATCGCCGAACAGCAGGGGCGTCGGCCCCAGATCGCGCCGCGCCAGCCTTAGATCAGCCAGTTCGCCAGACCGCACCAACAGGGATTGGCCGATCACGCCATAGACCCGCAGCAAGGGGCGCTCGACCCGGCCCAGCCGCGAATCCAGCGCCCGCATCAGCGCGCGATTGCCGATCGAATACTGGGCGCCGCTGTCGATGAAGGCGACGGCCGGAACGCCGTCGGCGGCGACCTGGGTCAGGATCAACTGGCTGAAGCGCCCCGAGCGGACATCGGTGATGTCCTGGCCTACGCGGCTGGCCCGCCCGCCGAAGGACAGGCCGCGCCGCACGACGTCCGCGCCCGAGGCCGCCAGCGTGACGCGCCGCCGCCGCAGGTCCAGCGTCAGCCGAAAGCGCGACAGCACGTCCAGCCCCAGAAGGCCGTCGGCGCCCAGCAGCCCAGAGGGAAAGACCGGCAGGACCAGGTCGGCGAAACGCCGCCCGGAAAAGGCCAGGTGCGGCAAGCGCACGGTCGGCGTCATCTGGGCGGCGGTGATGCCGTGCACCAGGACGGGCGGGCCGGGGGAAAGGTCCAGCGCTTGCGCCAGCCGGTCCGAGACTGCGCTGCGTTCCGCGCCCGTGTCGATGACGAACAGCGCCTTGCGCCCGTCCAGATCGACCTCGACCCCGATGCGCGTCAGAAGGTTCGTCAGCAGACGCGCCTCGGCGTCGGGCGGAGGCGCCGGACCCGCCGCTTCCTGCGCCCAGGCCGGGCCTGCTAGAAGAAACCCTGTCTGGGCCAGCAGGCTCAAGGCCATGCGACGGCTGGGGGCGAGGTAATCGGTCTCAGGAACGAGAATCGGCCTGCGCACGCGCGTGAACTCCCGTTCCGCGATCGATCCCCAAGGAGGAAACTGGCGCCTTTTCGCTGCGCTGAACAGTCCGCCTTCAGACGGTCACCCGCGCGGGTGGGCCTGGGCGTAGGCTGCCAGCAGGCGGGCGGCGTCGACCTGGGTGTATTTCTGCGTCGTCGACAGGCTGGCGTGGCCCAGCAGTTCCTGAATCGAGCGCAGGTCGGCGCCGGCGCCCAGCAGGTGGGTGGCGAAACTGTGCCTCAGCGCATGGGGCGTGGCCGAGGCGGGCAGGCCGAGGCGCCCGCGCAGCCGCTGCACCGTCGCCTGCACATGGCGGGCGCTCAGGGGACCGCCGCGCCGCGCGCGGAACAGGGCCTGATCGGCGTCGACGACGAAGGGCTGCAGCGCCAGATAGGCGTCCGTCGCCTCGCGCACCTGCGGCAGGACGGGGACCATGCGCGTCTTGTCGCCCTTGCCGGTGATGCGAAGACTGTCGGGCAGGGGGGCGTCCGACCGCTTCAGCGACAGGGCCTCTGAAATCCGCAGGCCGCAGCCGTAGAGCAGGGTCAGGACGGCGCGGTCGCGTGCGGCCTCCCACGGCTCCATGTCGGGATCGGCTTCGGGTTCGTGCAGCAGGCCCTTCGCCTGATCCTCGCTGACGGGGCGGGGCAGGGAGGCCTTGACCTTGGGCCCGCGCACCAGGGCCAGCTGCGGCGTCGCCACGCCCAGACGTCGGTCGAGGAAGGCGTGAAAGCCCCGGATGGCGGCCAGGGTCTGGCTGAGCGAGCGGGCGTTGAGCGGGCGATCCCCGCTGCGGCGCTCGGCCAGATGGGCGCGCGCCTCGGCCGCCGTGACGGACCCCAGGTCCGCCGCGCTCTGCGGCCCGCCGCGATGGCGCTCCAGAAAGGCCAGATACAGCCGGCCGATATGGCCGTAGGCCTCCAGCGTGCGCGGCGACAGGCGGCGTTCATGGGCCAGATGCTCCAGCCAGGCGGCCAGAGCGTCCTGCGCGGTCAGGCTTCCAGCGGCCATCGCTCGGCCATGCGTTCGACGACGCGGGCGACGAAGGCCACCAGTTCGCAGCCCATGGCGGGGGTGAAGCCGTCGTCCTCGCCCGAGCCAAAGGCGCACAGGGCGGCGCGGGGCGCAGCCTCGCCCGGCGCGCGCAACGTCATCCGCACCAGGGCGACCGAGGCGACCTCGCCCTCGGAAGGGCCGAACAGGCTGAGGCCGGTGAAGTTGGGACCGAGCCAGTGCAGGCCGTCTTCGCCCAGCAGGGCGTCGACGCGGCCCGGCTCCAGCGCTTTCCAGCCGAAGGGGACGGCGCCCGGCTTCTCGATCGCCACGGCGGCGCCCGCCAGACCGAAACGGCCTTGCGCCACGGCGTCCAGCTGCCGCGCCAGTTCGGCGTGGGTGCGGGCCTCCATCAGGTCCAGGGCGGCGACGTGAGTCTGAGTCTGGGCGGCGAAGTTGGCGCGGGCGATCTCTTCGATCAGCTTGCGCGCCCCGGCCTCGCGCTGGGCGACGGCCTCCAGCCGCGCCAGGGCGGCGCGGCCGAAGTCGACGACGTTGCGGCCGGTGGCGGCCAGGCCCAGCTCTTCCAGCAGGGCGCGATCATCCAGCAGGTGTTCGGCGTGATCGCCGAGCCAGGCGCGCACTTCGGGCCAATGCAGGCCTGGCGCCGCCGGGTCGGTGGAGAGGTCCAGGGAAGTGCTCAAGCGGACCTCTCATCGGGTCTAAATTACAGAATCGACTGACCGGTCTTGCCCCAGTCCGCCAGGAAGGCATCCAACCCCTTGTCGGTTAACGGGTGCTTGACCAGGGCCTTGAAAACGTCAGCCGGGATGGTCGAGGCGTCGGCGCCGGCCAGCGCAGCGGCGGTCACATGGTCCGCATTGCGCACCGAGGCGGCCAGGATTTCCGTGCTGAAGTCATGGATGTCGTAAAGGGTGCGGATGTCCTCCAGCAGGCCCACGCCGTCGGCGCCGACGTCGTCCAGGCGACCGACGAAGGGCGAGATGAAGGTCGCGCCCGCCTTGGCCGCCAGCATGGCCTGGGCCGCCGAGAAGCACAGGGTGACGTTGGTCTTGACCCCCTTGTCGGCGAAGGCGCGGGTGGCGCGCAGGCCGTCCCACGTCAGAGGCAGCTTGACCACGACGTTGGGGGCGATGGAGGCCAGCTTGTCGCCCTCCTTGACCATGGTCTCGAAGTCGGTGGCCACGGCCTCGGCCGAGATCGGCCCCTCGACCAGGGCGCAGATTTCGGCGATGACCTCGGCGATGTTGCGACCCGACTTGGCGATCAGGCTAGGATTGGTGGTGACGCCGTCCACCATCCCGGTGGGCAGCAGGTCCTTGATGACGGCGACGTCGGCGGTGTCGAGAAAGAGTTTCATGAGACCAGTTTTAGCGCCGAGTTGTGACGGAAGCGACCGTCTTTCACGGACAGGGATATTTCAGACTCCGTGACCAAAAAAACAGAGTCCAATTCGTCTGAATCGTCTGAAATCGCTTCGCCGGGCGTGGCGAAGGGCGGCGATCATGGCAGGGCGCGACGTCGGTATCGGACGTCGGCGGTGCGGGCGTGCGAGGGCGCGCGGTGAAGGTCGCCTCCGTCCTCATCCCCCTGCCCGTGCCGGAAGCCTTCGACTATGCGGTTCCCGAGGAACTGGCGGTCGCGCGCGGCGATCAGGTCGCCGTGCCGCTGGGGCCGCGCCTGATCCGGGGCGTGGTGGCCGAGGTGTTCGAGACGACCGGCTCCAACCGCAAGCTCAAGGCGGTCGAGCAGGTGCTGGACGATCCGCGCCTGCCGGAACGGACGCTGGACTTCGTTCAATGGGCGGCGCGCTGGACGCTGAGCCCGCCGGGCGAAATGGCGGCGACGGCGCTGAAGGGGCTGCGCGCGCCCCGGCCCCGCCCCGAGCGGCGCGTGCGGCGCGTCGAGGGGCGCAGTCCCGCTCGCCCGACCGCGGCGCGCACGGCGGTGCTGGAGGCGCTGGGTGCAAGGGCCATGTCCGGCCCCGATCTGGCGCGGGCGGCGGGCGTCTCGTCCGGCGTGGTCAAGGGGCTGGTCGACGAAGGCGTGCTGGAGGCGTTCGAGGTCGAGGCGGTCGCCGCCTTCGATCCGCCCGATCCCGACCATGCGCCTGCGACGCTGAACCCCGATCAGGCGGCGTCTGCGGCCGCCATCGCCGAGGCCGTGGCGGCGGGCGGCTTCGCGCCTTTCCTGCTGGACGGGGTGACGGGCTCGGGCAAGACGGAGGCCTATCTGGAGGCGGCGGCGCGGGCGTTGCGGGCCGATCCGACGGCGCAGGTGCTGATCCTGCTGCCCGAGATCGCCCTGACCCAGGCGGTGATCGAACGCATCACCGCGCGCTTCGGCGTCGCCCCGGCCGAGTGGCATTCCGGCGTCGCCCCGCCGCGCCGGCGTCAGGCGTGGGAGGCGGTGGTCGCCGGGCGCTGCAACATCGTGGTCGGCGCGCGCTCGGCCCTGTTCCTGCCCTACGCCAACCTGCGCCTGATCGTGGTGGACGAGGAACACGACGGCTCGTTCAAGCAGGAAGAGGGGCTGGTCTATCACGGTCGCGACCTGGCCGTGGCGCGGGCGCGGATCGAGAGGGCGGCGGTGGTGCTGGCCTCGGCCACCCCGTCGCTGGAGACACTGTGGAACGCCCATCAGGGACGGTATCGCTGGCTGAAGCTGGCGGCGCGGCACGGGGCGGCGGTCCTGCCCGAAATCGGCCTGATCGATCTGCGCGAATGTCCGCCCGATCCGCAGACCTGGCTGTCCCAGCCCTTGCGCGAAGCCATCGGCGAGACGCTGACGCGGGGCGAACAGAGCCTGCTGTTCCTCAACCGACGCGGCTATGCGCCGGTGGTGCTGTGTCGCGCCTGCGGGCACCGGCTGACGGCGCCGGATACGGATTCCTGGCTGGTCGAGCATCGCTACACCGGGCGGCTGGTCTGCCACCTGACCGGCTTCTCCATGCCCAAGCCCAAGGCCTGTCCGTCATGCGGGGCCGAGGATTCGCTGGTCCCGGTCGGGCCGGGCGTCGAGCGGGTCGAGGAGGAGGTGCGCCAGCTCTTCCCTCAGGCGCGCACCGCCGTCTTCAGCTCGGACACCGTGCCGGACGGCAAGTCGGCCCGCGCCCTCATACAATCCATGGCCGACGGCGAGATCGACATCCTGGTCGCCACCCAGGCTGCGGCGAAAGGCCACAACTTCCCGCGTCTGACCCTGGTCGGGGTGGTCGATGCGGACTTAGGGCTTCGCGGCGGCGACCTGCGCGCGGCCGAGCGGACCTATCAGCTGCTGGCCCAGGCCACGGGCCGGGCGGGACGGGCGGACAAGCCGGGCCGCGCCCTGCTGCAGACCTGGACGCCCGAGCATCCGGTGCTGCAGGCGCTGGCGGCGGGCGACCGCGACGCCTTCGTCGAGGCCGAGATGGCCGAGCGCGAGGCCGCCTCCCTGCCGCCGCACGGTCGTCTGGCGGCGCTGATCCTGTCCAGCGAGAACGCCATGGCGGTCGAGAAGGTCGCCCGCGATCTGGCCGAGGCCATCCCCAACGCCGAACGGCTGGAGGTCTACGGCCCCGCCGACGCGCCCCTGGCGCTGGTGCGCGGGCGGCGGCGCAAGCGGCTGCTTGTGCGGGCCGATCGAGATGTGAACCTGCAGGCCTTCCTGCGCGCCTGGCTGGCGCGGGTGAAGGTTCCGGCCTCGGTGCGGCTGACCGTGGACGTGGATCCCTATAGTTTCTTGTAGGGCGCTATCGCTCGCCGCGCGGCGGCTCGCTGCTTGAGCGCAGACCGTCCCTTCCGCTCACCCCGGCGGACGCCGGGGCCCAGTGAGAGCCTCAGACGCGGTCGTTTTCAGCCAGAGGACTGGATCCCGGCGTCCGCCGGGATGAGCGGGAAGAAGGGGCCTACCTCGGCCCGGTCAGGCGGATCTCGAACAGGCTGGGCCAGTTCTTGCCGGTGACGAACAGGCGGCGGTTCTGCGCGTCCCAGGCGATGCCGTTCAGCACGTCGTCGACCGGATCCTTCACCTGATCCCTGGGCAGCAGGCCGCTGAGGTCGATGACGCCGACCACCCGACCGGACTCTGGGTTGATGCGGAGGATGTAGTCGGTCTGCCAGACGTTGGCCCAGACCTCGCCGTCGATCCATTCCAGCTCGTTCAACTGGCGCACCGGGCGGCCGTTCAGGGTGACGGAGACGCGGCCGGTCTCGGCCTGGGTGTCGGCGTCGAGAAAGCGCAGGGCCGCCGATCCGTCGGACAGGATCAGGCGCGTCCCGTCGTGGGTCAGTCCCCAGCCTTCGCCCGCATAGGCGAAGCGGGAGACGGGCTTCAGGTCGTCCGCATCCCAGATGAAGCCGACGCCGTTGATCCAGGACAAGGAGAAGACGCGGCCGTCCTTCTCGGTCAGGCCCTCGCCGAAATATTCAGGATCGAGTTCCTGCTTCTGCAGCACGACGCCGTCCTCCAGCCGCACGCGGCGGACGCTGGAGGGATCGCGGCCGGTGCTCTCGATCAGCACGCCGTCGCGGATGACCAGGCCCTGGGTGAAGGCGGTCGGATCGTGGGGGAAGGTCCGCACCACCTCATAGCCGTAGACCGGAACCCGGGCGGGCTGAGCGGAGGGGGAAGAGGGGGCCGGTCCCGGCGTCTGCGCCGTCGCCGACGCGGGAAGCGCCAGCAGAAGCATCGCCAGGACCGGCCCGATACGCACGTCTAGACGCCGGGCTCGGCGGTTTCGGCCTTGTTGAGGGCGGCCTTGGCGGCTTCCTCGGCCTGGTTCTTTCTGATCTGGGCGTTGCGCGACCACATGTTCAGGCCCTCGACCAGGGCCGAGAAGGCCATGGCGGCGTAGATATAGCCCTTGGGCACGTGGACGCCGAAGCCGTCGGCGATCAGCACGGCGCCGATCATCAGCAGGAAGCCCAGGGCCAGCATGACCACGGTCGGGTTCTTGTCGATGAAGTTCGCCAGAGGGTCGGCGGCCAGCAGCATGACGGTCACGGCGATGATGACGGCGACCATCATGATCGGCACGTGATCGGTCATGCCCACGGCGGTCAGGATGGAGTCGACCGAGAACACCAGGTCCAGCAGGATGATCTGGACGATGGCGGCGCCGACGTTGTTGATGACGACGTCCTTCTTGTCCTTCTCCAGCATGTCGTTCGACGGAGTGACGTCGACGGCGTGGTGGATTTCCTTGGTGGCCTTCCAGACCAGGAAGAGGCCGCCGGCGATCAGGATCAGGTCGCGCCAGGAGAAGGCGGTGTCGAAGGTCTCGCCGTGGAAGCCCAGGTCGAACACCGGCGTGGTCAGGCCGACGATCCAGCCGATCGTGGCCAGCAGGCCCAGGCGCATGATCAGGGCCAGGCCGATGCCGATGCGGCGCGTGCGCTGGCGGTGTTCGGGCGGCAGCTTGTTCGACAGGATCGAGATGAAGATCAGGTTGTCGATCCCCAGCACCACCTCCATGACGACCAGGGTCACGAGGGCCGCCCAGGCGGCGGGATCGGTCAGCAGCGGGGTTATGCTTTCAAGCATCGGGGTTCCTGATGGAGGTTAGGATTTTTCGGTAACGGGAGCGTGAGCGCGCATCAAGCGCCCAGCCGCGTCGTCATCGTCGCAGGCTCTTCTGATCGCTCCAGCTTGGCCGGTCCATCTTAGACCAAAGAGAGCGCGGGTGCGGCGTTATCGTTCCGCGCCCCTTGGTTGCGGGTTTCCGCCTTGCATGGTATCAGCCGCGCGGCTTTAGCGAAGGGCGTATCGAAAGATGCGTCCCCAGCGTGCTTTCTACAAGCATTTCAGGCCCTTGACTGGCGCGGGCGACTGCGGCCGGTCTTGATCCAAACGCTTCAGACGCGGACCAAATATAAGTGGCGGACGAATTCAGGACGACGGAAGTCGGCGGACGGTATGCACAGGCGCTGTTCGACCTGGCGGATGAGACGGGGGCGCTGGACGCCGTGCGCGCCGATCTGGCTTCGCTCAAGGCGGCCTGGATCGACAGCGCCGACCTGCGCCGTCTGGCGACCTCGCCGCTGATCTCTTCGGACGATCAGGCCAAGGGTCTGGCGGCCATCGCCGACAAGGCCAAGTTCAAGGCGACGACGCGCAACTTCCTCGGGTTGGTGGGTCAGAACGGCCGCGCGGCCGACCTGCCGGGCGTGATCGCCGCCTTCGAGGCGCTGTACGCCAGGAAGACGGGCGTCGTGGCCGCCGAGGTGGTCTCGGCCGTGGCCCTGAGCGCCGCCCAGACCAAGAAGATCCAGGCCGAGCTGCGCGCCGCCCTGGGCCGCGACCCCGAGCTGACCGCCCGCGTCGATCCGTCGATCCTGGGCGGCCTCAAGGTCAAGGTGGGCTCGAAGCTGTTCGACGCCTCGCTGAAGACCAAGCTCGACCAGATGACCTTTGCGCTGAAGCGCGCCTAAGCCCCGAATTTCAGATCAAGCCGGGCCAGCGGGCCCGCACCGAAGACGAAAGCCGAAAGAGCCCATCATGGATATCCGCGCCGCCGAAATCTCGGCCATCCTCAAGTCGCAGATCGCCAACTTCGGCGTGGAAGCCGACGTCTCGGACGTCGGCCAGGTGCTGTCGGTCGGCGACGGCATCGCGCGCATCCACGGCCTCGACAACGTCCAGGCCGGTGAAATGGTCGAGTTCACCAAGGCCGGCGTGAAGGGCATGGCCCTGAACCTGGAGCGCGACAACGTCGGCGCCGTGATCTTCGGCGCGGACGCCGCCATCGCCGAGGGCGACGACGTGCGCCGCCTGGGCGAGATCGTGGACGTGCCGGTCGGCAAGGGCCTGCTGGGCCGCGTCGTCAACCCGCTGGGCGAGCCGATCGACGGCAAGGGCCCGATCCAGTTCACCGAGCGTCGCCGCGTCGACGTGAAGGCCCCCGGCATCATCCCGCGTAAGTCGGTTCACGAACCGATGCAGACGGGCATGAAGGCCATCGACACCCTGATCCCGGTCGGCCGCGGCCAGCGCGAGCTGATCATTGGCGACCGTCAGGTCGGCAAGACCGCCGTCGCCATCGACACCATCCTGAACCAGAAGACGGTCAACAAGTCGGACGACGAGTCGGCCAAGCTCTACTGCATCTACGTCGCCATCGGCCAAAAGCGCTCGACCGTGGCCCAGATCGTCAAGACCCTCGAAGAGTCGGGCGCGCTGGAATACACCATCGTCGTGGCCGCCACGGCCTCGGAGCCGGCCCCGCTGCAGTTCCTGGCCCCGTTCGCCGGCACCGCCATGGGCGAGTATTTCCGCGACAACGGCATGCACGGCCTGATCATCTATGACGACCTGTCCAAGCAGGCCGTGGCCTACCGCCAGATGTCGCTGCTGCTGCGTCGTCCGCCGGGCCGTGAAGCCTATCCGGGCGACGTCTTCTACCTGCACTCCCGTCTGCTGGAGCGTTCGGCCAAGCTGAACGAGGATTACGGCTCGGGCTCGCTGACCGCCCTGCCGATCATCGAGACCCAGGCCAACGACGTGTCGGCCTACATCCCGACCAACGTGATCTCGATCACCGACGGTCAGATCTTCCTGGAATCGGACCTGTTCTATCAGGGCATCCGTCCGGCCGTGAACGTCGGCATCTCGGTGTCGCGCGTCGGCTCCTCGGCCCAGATCAAGGCGATGAAGCAGGTCGCCGGTTCGATCAAGGGCGAGCTGGCCCAGTATCGTGAAATGGCCGCCTTCGCCAAGTTCGGCTCGGACCTGGACGTCTCGACCCAGCGCCTGCTGGCCCGCGGCGCCCGCCTGACCGAGCTGCTGAAGCAGCCGCAGTATTCGCCGCTGGCGGTCGAAGAGCAGGTCGTGTCGATCTACGCCGGCACGCGCGGCTACCTGGACGCCATCGCCGTTTCGGACGTCGGCCGCTTCGAGAGCGAACTGCTGGCCCGCATCCACGCCAACCACGCCTCGCTGCTGGACGGCATCCGCACCAAGAAGGCCCTGACGCCCGAGCTGGAAGCCGAGCTGAAGGACATCCTGGCGGCCTTCGCCAAGACCTTCGCCTGATCGTTCGGCCCTGTAGTCAAAGGAAGAGCAGAGCCGGATGGCTAGCCTCAAGGAAATGCGCGATCGGATCGGAAGCGTCAAAGCGACGCAGAAGATCACGAAAGCCATGCAGATGGTCGCGGCGGCCAAGCTGAAGCGCGCCCAGGAGCAGGCGGAGAACGCCCGCCCCTATGCGACGCGGATGGCCTCGGTCATCGCCAACCTGGCGGCCGGCGTCGGCGACGACGGCCCGCGCCTGATGACCGGAACCGGCGCCGACCAGAAGCACCTGGTCGTCGTCGCCACGGCCGACAAGGGTCTGGCGGGCGGGTTCTCGACCAACGTCATCCGCGCCGCGCGGGACCACATCAACAGCCTGATCGCCAACGGCAAGACGGTCGAGATCGTGGCCGTCGGCCGCAAGTCTCGCGACCAGCTGACCCGCCTGTTCGGCGACAAGGTCGTCAAGACCTTCGAGCTGAGCGAGCACAAGACGGTGGGCCTGCACGCGGCCCAGCCGATCGCCGAACTGCTGGCCGAGAAGTTCGAGGCGGACGAGGCCGACAAGGTCACCCTCTTCTACAGCCAGTTCAAGTCGGTGATCTCCCAGGTCCCGTCGTCGCGTCAGCTGGCCCCGGCCGAAGTCGACGCCGACGCCTCGTCGGACGCCGGCGCGCTCTATGAGTACGAGCCGTCGGAAGAGGACATCCTCGAGACCCTGCTGCCGCGCAACCTGACGACGCAGATCCTGGCCGCTCTGCTGGAGAACCAGGCCGGCTTCTTCGGCGCCCAGATGGCCGCGATGGACAACGCCACGCGCAACGCGGGCGATCTCATCAGCGCCCTGACGCTGCAGTACAACCGTTCCCGCCAGGCTCAGATCACCACCGAGCTGATCGAGATCATCGCCGGCGCTGAAGCGCTCTGATCCCGACACAGCTGACATTCGACACGGACAAGCACCGATGACCGACACCACCGCCCCGAAGAAACCCGCCGCCAAGAAGCCGGCCGCTCCCAAGAAGGCCGCCGCTCCGAAGGCCGCCGCCGCCGCCGTTACGGCCCAGGGCAAGATCGCCCAGGTCATCGGCGCCGTCGTCGACGTCGAGTTCGACGGCCACCTGCCGGGCATCCTGAACGCTCTGGAAACCCAGAACGTCGACCAGAAGACGGGCGAGCCCTTCACCCTGGTCCTGGAAGTCGCCCAGCACCTGGGTGAGAACATGGTCCGCACCATCGCCATGGACACGACCGAAGGTCTGACGCGCGGCCAGGCCGTCGTCGACACCGGCAAGTCGATCATGGCGCCGGTCGGTCCGGGCACGCTCGGCCGCATCATGAACGTCGTCGGCCAGCCGATCGACGAAGCCGGTCCGATCAAGACCACCGAGTTCCGCCCGATCCACCGCGAGGCGCCTTCGTTCGAAGAGCAGTCGACCTCGTCGGAAATCCTGGTCACGGGCATCAAGGTCATCGACCTGATCTGCCCCTACACCAAGGGCGGCAAGACCGGCCTGTTCGGCGGCGCCGGCGTCGGCAAGACCGTGACCATGCAGGAACTGATCAACAACATCGCCAAGGCTTACGGCGGTTATTCGGTTCTGGCCGGCGTGGGCGAACGCACCCGCGAAGGCAACGACCTGTATCACGAGATGATCGAGTCGAACGTGAACGTCGCCGGCGGCGGCGAAGGCTCCAAGTGCGCCCTGGTCTACGGCCAGATGAACGAGCCCCCCGGCGCCCGCGCCCGCGTGGCCCTGACCGGCCTGGCCCAGGCCGAATACTTCCGCGATGAAGAGGGCAAGGACGTCCTGCTGTTCATCGACAACATCTTCCGCTTCACGCAAGCCGGTTCGGAAATGTCGGCTCTGCTGGGCCGCATCCCCTCGGCCGTGGGCTATCAGCCGACGCTAGCCACCGAGATGGGCAACCTGCAGGAGCGCATCACCTCGACCAAGAAGGGCTCGATCACCTCGATCCAGGCCATCTACGTCCCGGCCGACGACCTGACCGACCCGGCGCCCGCCGCCTCGTTCGCCCACCTGGACGCGACCACGGTTCTGAACCGCGACATCGCCGCCCAGGCCATCTTCCCGGCCGTGGACCCGCTGGACTCCACCTCGCGGATCATGGACCCGCTGGTGATCGGCGAGGAGCACTACACCGTCGCCCGTCGCGTTCAGGAAATCCTGCAGCAGTACAAGGCGCTGAAGGACATCATCGCCATCCTGGGCATGGACGAGCTGTCGGAAGACGACAAGCTGGTCGTGTCGCGCGCCCGCAAGATCCAGCGCTTCCTGTCGCAGCCCTTCTTCGTGGCCGAACAGTTCACCGGTTCGCCGGGCAAGTTCGTCGAACTGGCCGACACCATCCGCTCGTTCAAGGCCATCTGCGACGGCGAATACGACCACCTGCCGGAAGCCGCCTTCTACATGGTCGGCGCCATCGAAGAGGCCGTCGAGAAGGCCGCCAAGATGGCTGCGGAAGCCTAAGCCATGGCCGGTAAGCTGAACTTCTCCCTCGTCGCCCCGGAACGCGAAGTCTTCGCCGGTTCGGTCGATCAGGTCGATGCGCCGGGCGTCGAGGGCGACTTCGGCGT
>PJTY01000379.1_pt1 | contig 23807 bp, 15 predicted proteins | sample 1512121 | NCBI WGS metagenome assembly PJTY01 (sample SAMN08177680, study PRJNA422409) | Soil metagenome, whole genome shotgun sequencing project. | isolation source: Soil enriched (2) on filter paper: alkali lignin treatment | place: USA: Madison | collected 2015-01-15 | reverse complement strand
GAGTTGGGCGAAACGTCTATTTCGCCATTCTCAGCCTGTTGCAGTCTTGCGAGTGGAGCTTCACCCGGAATGAATGAGCAGGCCCCAAGCGTTGAACAACGCTTTGCAGAATCGACCCCCGCCATCCTTGGCAGCTGGTCGCGTCATGACACCACCTGGATGCTGGGCCTGTTCGGCACAGCGATCGGCGCCGGAACCCTGTTCCTGCCGATCAACGCCGGCCTTGGCGGCTTCTGGCCCCTGCTGATCCTGGCCATCCTGGCCTTTCCGATGACCTATTTCGCTCACCGCGGGCTGACCCGTTTCGTCCTTTCCGGGCGCAATGACGGCGACATCACCGAAGTGGTCAGGGAACACTTCGGCAGTACCGCCGGCGCCTCGATCACCGTGCTGTACTTCTTCGCGATCTTCCCGATCCTGCTTATCTATAGCGTGGCACTGACCAACACCGTGTCTAGCTTCATCGAGCACCAGCTGCACATGGCGCCGCCGCCACGGGCCATCCTGTCGTTCGTGCTGATCCTCGGCTTGCTGGCCATCGTGCGCTGCGGGGAGCAGGCCACGGTCAAGGTCATGAGCCTGCTGGTCTACCCGTTCATCGTTGCCCTGGCATTGCTGGGCCTGTACCTGGTGCCGCACTGGACCGGTGGCATTCTCGACAGCGCCACCCAGGTGCCGCCGGCCTCGGCCTTCCTGCATACCCTGTGGCTGGCGATTCCGGTGATGGTGTTCTCGTTCAACCACTCGCCGATCATCTCCGCCTTCGCCGTCGACCAGAAGCGCCGCTACGGCGAGCACGCCGATGAGCGTAGCGGCCAGATCCTGCGCCGTGCCCACTTGCTGATGGTGGTGATGGTGCTGTTCTTCGTGTTCAGTTGCGTGCTCACCCTGAGCAGCGCCCAGCTGGCCGAGGCCAAGGCGCAGAACCTGTCGATCCTGTCGTACCTGGCCAACCACTTCAGCAACCCGACCATCGCGTTCGCTGCGCCGCTGATCGCCTTCGTGGCCATTGCCAAGTCGTTCCTCGGCCACTACATCGGCGCCAGCGAAGGCCTGAAGGGCATCATCACCAAGGCCGGCGCACGCCCGGGGGCCAAGGCTCTGGACCGCGTGGTTGCCGCGCTGATGCTGGTGGTGTGCTGGATCGTCGCCACCCTCAACCCAAGCATCCTCGGCATGATCGAGTCGCTCGGTGGCCCGATCCTCGCGGTGCTGCTGTTCCTGATGCCGATGTACGCCATTCGCCGCGTGCCATCCATGCGCAAGTACAGCGGTGCTGCCTCCAACGTGTTCGTGGTGGTAGTCGGCCTGGTTGCGCTGACCTCGGTGGTATACGGCCTGCTGGGCTGATACGCCATCCGCAAAAGTAATGCCCGGGGCGCTTGTAGCCACCCGGGCATTTTTTTGTCCACAAGAATTGTCCGGTAATAGAACAATTTCACTGCCCCCATAGGCACCCGGCCGCCTTCATGCTTAACTCAGTGTCCTTTTCAAACCCGCATAAGGATTTCGTCATGGCTCAAGTGACTCTCAAAGGCAACCCGGTTCAGGTCAACGGCGAGCTGCCGAAAGCCGGCGCCCAGGCTCCGGCTTTCTCCCTGGTCGGTGAAGGCCTGGCTGACAAGTCGCTGACTGACTACGCCGGCAAGCGCAAGGTGCTGAACATCTTCCCGAGCGTCGACACCCCGACCTGCGCTACCTCCGTGCGCAAGTTCAATGCCCAGGCCAATGATGTGGCCAACACCGTGGTGCTGTGCATCTCCGCCGACCTGCCGTTCGCTCAGGCACGCTTCTGCGGCGCCGAAGGCCTGGACAACGTGAAGAACCTGTCGACCCTGCGTGGCCGCGAGTTCCTCGAAAACTACGGCGTGGCCATCGCCGATGGCCCGCTGGCCGGCCTGGCTGCCCGTGCCGTGGTGGTGCTGGACGAAAACGACAAGGTGCTGCACAGCGAGCTGGTTGGCGAAATCGCTGATGAGCCGAACTACGACGCAGCTCTGGCTGTGCTGAAGTAAGGGTTGTGGGGTAGGTCGGCTGAGTCCTGTACCGGCCTCTTCGCGGGTAAACCCGCTCCTACAGGTACGGCACAGGTTTCAAAAGCTGTGATATCCCTGTGGGAGCGGGTTTACCCGCGAAGGGGCCGGCACAGGCAACCGAAACCTTTCAGCCCGCCACCGTTCAAGCAACACCCTGTAAACGGCCCGGAACGCTTTCCGGGCCGTTTTCATTTAAAGTTCAACCCCTTGGCAACGTCAGGCAAAGGTAAACCTCTGGTAAAGGCGCTTTGCTAAAACGATGCCAGTGCTTATCGTTCATTCTCCCCAAGCCGTCATTCCGAACAAGGTTCGTTCAACCCATGCAAGTGTCCAATTCCCGCTCCCCTCGTCGCTGGCTCGTCGGCCTGTTGATCCTGCTGCTGGTGGCTGCACTGGCCTGGTGGCTGTGGCCCGCAGCAGCGCCTGCGCCCAAGGAAGCCGGTGGCGGGCGCGGTGGCAAGGGCATGGGCATGATGGGCGGTCGCCCGGGCTTTGGTGGCTCCAGCGACCCGGTGCCGGTGCGCGTCGAGCCGGTGCGGGTGGGCGACTTCCCGCTGTACTACAAGGCCTTGGGCACAGTCACCGCGACCAACACCGTCAACGTGCGCAGCCGCGTGGCTGGCGAGCTGGTGAAGATCCACTTCAAGGAAGGCCAGCAGGTCAAGGCCGGCGACCTGCTCGCCGAGATCGACCCGCGCCCGTACCGCATCGCCCTGCAACAGGCCGAAGGCACCCTGGCGCAGAACCAGGCGCAGCTGAAGAACGCCCAAGTCGACCTGGCCCGCTATAAAGGCCTGTACGCCGAAGACAGCATCGCCAAGCAAACCCTCGACACCGCCGAAGCACAGGTGGCGCAGTTCCAGGGGCTGGTAAAGACCAACCAGGCGCAGGTCAACGACGCCCGCCTCAACCTCGATTTCACCCAGATTCGCGCGCCGATCAACGGCCGTGTGGGCCTGCGCCAACTTGACCTGGGCAACCTGGTGGCGGCCAACGACACCACCGCGCTGGTGGTGATTACCCAGACCGAGCCGATCAGCGTTGCCTTCACCCTGCCGGAAACCGAGCTGAGCACCGTGCTGGAGCGCTACCGCAGCGGCGCCAGCCTGCCGGTAGAAGCCTGGGACCGCAGTGAAAGCAAGCTGCAGTCCACCGGCGTGCTGGGCAGCATCGACAACCAGATCGACACCACCACCGGCACCCTCAAGTTCAAGGGCCGCTTCGAGAACAAAGACCTGGCGCTGTTCCCCAACCAGTTCGTCAACGTGCGCCTGCTGGCCGACACCCTCAAGCAGGTGACCATGGCTCCGGCGGCGGCGATCCAGTTCGGCAACGACGGCACCTTCGCCTATGTGGTAAACGCCGAGAGCAAGGTGAACGTGCGCAAGCTCAAGGTGGGCGCGAGTGACGGCGAGAACAGCGTCATCCTCGAAGGCCTGAAGGCCGGCGACCGCCTGGTACTGGAAGGCACCGACCGCCTGCGCGAAGGCACCAAGGTGGAAGTGGTCGAAGAAAGCTCGCAGGTGCCGACCACCCCGGGCCAGCACCTGCAAGGCCAGGAAGCCAAGGGGTCGGCACGCGCTGGTGATGTGCAGCCTGGTGAAGCACAGCCTGGTAGCGCAGCGGGCAAGGCGGGCGCATGAACCTCTCGCGTCTGTTCATCCTGCGGCCGGTTGCCACCACGCTGAGCATGCTGGCCATCGTCCTGGCCGGCCTGATCGCCTACAAGCTGCTGCCGGTTTCCGCCTTGCCGCAGGTGGATTACCCGACCATCCGGGTCATGACCCTGTACCCCGGCGCCAGCCCGCAGGTCATGACCAGCGCCGTTACCGCACCGCTGGAACGCCAGTTCGGCCAGATGCCGGGCCTGGAGCAGATGGCCTCGACCAGCTCCGGTGGCGCCTCGGTGCTGACCTTGCGCTTCAACCTCGACATGAACATGGACGTTGCCGAGCAACAGGTGCAAGCCGCGATCAACGCCGCCAGCAACCTGCTGCCCAGCGACCTGCCGGCGCCACCGGTGTACAACAAGGTCAACCCGGCCGATACCCCGGTGCTGACCCTGGCGATCTCCAGCAAGACCATGCCGCTGCCCAAGCTCAACGACCTGGTCGATACCCGTGTGGCACAGAAGCTCGCACAGATCAGCGGTGTGGGCATGGTCAGCATCGCCGGTGGCCAGCGCCAGGCGGTGCGGATCAAGGTCAACGTCGATGCCCTGGCCGCCAACGGCCTGAACCTGGAGGACGTACGCACCCTGATCGGCGCTTCCAACGTCAACCAGCCCAAGGGCAACTTCGACGGCCCGACCCGGGTGTCGATGCTCGATGCCAACGACCAGCTGCGCTCCCCCGAGGAGTACGCCAACCTGATCCTGGCCTACAACAACGGTGCACCGCTGCGCCTGAAGGACGTGGCCGAAATCGTCGACGGCGCGGAAAACGAGCGCCTGGCTGCCTGGGCCAATGAAAACCACGCGGTGCTGCTGAACATCCAGCGCCAGCCGGGCGCCAACGTCATCGAAGTGGTCGACCGCATCAAGGCCCTGCTGCCGTCGATCACCGACAACCTGCCGGCTGGCCTGGATGTTTCGGTGCTCACCGACCGCACCCAGACCATCCGCGCCGCGGTCAAGGACGTGCAGCACGAACTGCTGATCGCCATTGCCCTGGTAGTGATGGTCACGTTCGTCTTCCTGCGTCGTTTCAGCGCCACCCTCATTCCGTCGATCGCCGTGCCACTGTCGCTGATCGGCACCTTTGGCGTGATGTACCTGGCCGGCTTCTCGGTCAACAACCTGACGCTGATGGCCCTGACCATCGCCACCGGTTTCGTGGTCGACGATGCCATCGTCATGCTGGAGAACATTTCCCGGCACATCGAGGAGGGCGAGACGCCCCTGCAGGCAGCGCTCAAGGGTGCCCGGCAAATCGGCTTCACCCTGATCTCGCTGACCTTCTCGCTGATCGCGGTACTGATCCCGCTGCTGTTCATGGCCGATGTGGTCGGCCGCCTGTTCCGCGAGTTTGCCATTACCCTGGCGGTGGCCATCCTGATTTCCCTGGTGGTATCGCTGACCCTGACGCCGATGATGTGCGCGCGCCTGCTCAAGCGCGAGCCCAAGGAAGACGAACAGGGGCGCTTCTACCGCGCCAGTGGCGCCTGGATCGACTGGCTGATCAGGCACTACGGCAGCGCCCTGCAGTGGGTACTCAAGCGCCAGCCGCTGACGTTGCTGGTGGCCGTGGCTAGCCTGGCGCTCACCGTATTCCTGTACATGGTGGTGCCCAAGGGCTTCTTCCCGGTACAGGACACCGGGGTGATCCAGGGCATTTCCGAAGCGCCGCAGTCCACCTCGTTCGCCGCCATGAGCGAACGCCAGCAGGCGCTGAGCAAGGTGATCCTGCAGGACCCGGCGGTGCAGAGCCTGTCGTCCTACATTGGTGTCGATGGCGACAACGCCACGCTCAACAGCGGCCGCCTGCTGATCAACCTCAAACCCCATGGCGAGCGTGATGTCACTGCCAGCGAGGTGATCAACCGCCTGCAGCCGCAAGTCGATCGGCTGGTGGGCATCCGCCTGTTCATGCAGCCGGTGCAGGACCTGAGCATCGAGGACCGGGTCAGCCGGACCCAGTACCAGTTCAGCCTCTCGTCGCCCGACGCCGACCTGCTGGCGCAGTGGAGCGGCAAGCTGGTGCAGGCGCTGCAGCAGCGCCCGGAGCTGGCCGATGTGGCCAGCGACCTGCAGGACAAGGGCCTGCAGGTGTACCTGGTGATCGATCGCGACATGGCCAGCCGCCTGGGGATCAGCGTGTCGCAGATCACCAACGCCCTGTATGACGCCTTCGGCCAGCGCCAGATCTCCACCATCTACACCCAGGCCAGCCAGTACCGTGTGGTGCTGCAGTCGCAGGATGCGGCGGTGATCGGCCCGCAGGCGCTGGAGTCGATCCACGTCAAGGCCACCGATGGCGGCCAGGTGCGCCTGTCGGCGCTGGCGCGCATCGAGCAGCGCCAGGCCCAGCTGGCCATTTCCCACATCGGCCAGTTCCCGGCGGTGACCCTGTCGTTCAACCTGGCCCACGGCGCATCGCTGGGCGAGGCGGTGCAGGTGATCGAGCAGGTGCAGAAGGACATCGGCATGCCGCTAGGCGTGCAGACCCGCTTCCAGGGCGCGGCGGAGGCGTTCCAGGCATCGCTGTCGAGCACCTTGCTGCTGATTCTGGCGGCGGTGGTGACCATGTACATCGTGTTGGGTGTGCTGTACGAGAGCTACATCCACCCAGTGACCATTCTTTCGACCCTGCCGTCGGCGGCGGTCGGCGCCTTGCTGGCCTTGCTCATCAGTGGCAACGACCTGGGCATGATCGCCATCATCGGCATCATCCTGCTGATCGGCATCGTCAAGAAGAACGCGATCATGATGATCGACTTCGCCCTCGAGGCCGAGCGCCAGCAGGGCATGAGCCCGCGCGATGCCATCTACCAGGCGGCGCTTTTGCGCTTCCGGCCGATCCTGATGACCACCCTGGCCGCGCTGTTCGGCGCCGTGCCGCTGATGCTCGCCACCGGTTCCGGCGCCGAGCTGCGCCAGCCGCTGGGCCTGGTGATGGTCGGCGGGTTGCTGGTCAGCCAGGTGCTGACGCTGTTCACCACCCCGGTCATCTACCTGTACTTCGACCGCCTGGCCCGCCGCTGGCGCCCGGCCACTGACGTGAAGCAGGCCGAGGCATGAACCTGTCCGGTCCTTTCATCCGTCGCCCGGTGGCGACCATGCTGTTGAGCCTGGCGATCATGCTGCTGGGCGGGGTCAGCTTCGGCCTGCTGCCGGTGGCACCGCTGCCTCAGATGGACTTCCCGGTGATCGTGGTGTCGGCCAACCTGTCCGGCGCCAGCCCGGAAGTGATGGCGTCCACCGTGGCCACGCCGCTGGAGCGCAAGCTGGGCAGCATTGCCGGCGTGACCACCCTGACCAGCAGCTCCAACCAGGGCTCCACGCGGGTGATCATCGGCTTCGAGATGGGTCGCGACATCGACGGTGCGGCGCGCGAGGTGCAGGCGGCGATCAACGCCACCCGCAACCTGCTGCCCAGCGGTATGCGCAGCATGCCCACCTACAAGAAGATCAACCCGTCGCAGGCACCGATCATGGTGCTGTCGCTGACCTCGGATGTGCTGCAGAAAGGCCAGCTGTACGACCTGGCCGACACCATCCTGTCGCAGAGCCTGGCCCAGGTGCCCGGGGTAGGGGAGGTGCAGATCGGCGGCAGTTCGCTGCCGGCGGTGCGCATTGCCGTGGAGCCGCAGTTGCTCAACCAGTACGGCCTGTCGCTGGATGAAGTGCGCACTGCGGTGTCCAACGCCAACCAGCGCCGGCCGATGGGCTTTGTCGAGGACGCCGAGCGCAACTGGCAGGTGCGCGCCAACGACCAGCTGGAAAGCGCCAAGGACTACGAGCCCGTGGTGATCCGCCAGCAGAACGGCACCATCCTGCGCCTGTCCGATGTGGCAACCATCACCGACGGCGTCGAGAACCGCTACAACAGCGGCTTCTTCAATGACCAAAGCGCGGTGCTGCTGGTGGTCAACCGCCAGACCGGCGCCAACATCATCGAAACGGTCGACCAGATCAAGGCGCAGCTGCCGGCCCTGCAGTCGCTGCTGCCGGCCAGCGTGCAACTGAACGTGGCCATGGACCGTTCGCCAGTGATCAAGGCAACCCTCAAGGAAGCCGAGCACACCCTGCTGATCGCCGTGGTGCTGGTGATCCTTGTGGTCTACCTGTTCCTTGGCAGCCTGCGTGCCTCGCTGATCCCCAGCCTGGCGGTGCCGGTGTCACTGGTGGGCACCTTCGCGGTCATGTACCTGTGCGGTTTCTCGCTCAACAACCTGTCGCTGATGGCGCTGATCCTTGCCACCGGGCTGGTGGTGGACGACGCCATCGTGGTGCTGGAGAACATCTCCCGGCACATCGAGGACGGCCAGCCGCCGGTGAAAGCGGCCTTCCTGGGTGCCAGGGAAGTGGGTTTCACCTTGCTGTCGATGAATGTGTCGCTGGTGGCAGTGTTCGTCTCCATCCTGTTCATGGGCGGCATCGTGCGCAACCTGTTCCAGGAGTTCTCCATCACCCTGGCGGCGGCGATCATCGTGTCGCTGGTGGTATCGCTGACCCTCACGCCGATGTTGTGTGCCCGCTGGCTCAAGCCGCACCAGGCCGAGCAGACCCGCCTGCAGCGCTGGAGCGACCGGTTGCACCAGCGCATGGTCGGTGCCTATGACCGCAGCCTGGGCTGGGCCTTGCGCCACAAGCGCCTGACCCTGTTCAGCCTGCTGGCTACCATCGGCATCAACATCGCCTTGTACGTGGTGGTACCCAAGACGCTGATGCCGCAGCAGGACACCGGCCAGCTGATGGGTTTCATCCGCGGCGACGACGGCCTGTCGTTCAGCGTGATGCAGCCGAAAATGGAAGTGTATCGCCGGGCCTTGCTGGCCGACCCGGCGGTGCAGAGTGTTGCCGGTTTCATCGGCGGCAACAGCGGCACCAACAACGCCTTCGTGCTGGTGCGCCTGAAGCCGATCAGCGAGCGCAAGATCGACGCGCAGAAGGTGATCGAGCGCCTGCGCAAGGAAATGCCCAAGGTACCAGGCGGGCGCCTGTTCCTGATGGCCGACCAGGACCTGCAACTGGGCGGCGGCGGCCGTGACCAGACCTCGTCGCAGTACCTCTATACCCTGCAAAGCGGCGACCTGGCGGCGCTGCGCGAATGGTTCCCGAAAGTGGTGGCGGCGCTGCGGGAACTGCCGCAGCTGACAGCCATCGACGCTCGCGATGGCGCCGGCACCCAGCAGGTGACCCTGGTGGTCGACCGCGACCAGGCCAAGCGCCTGGGCATCGACATGGACATGGTCACCACGGTACTGAACAACGCCTACAGCCAGCGGCAGATCTCCACCATCTACGACAGCCTCAACCAGTACCAGGTGGTGCTGGAGATCAACCCGAAGTACGCCTGGGACCCGAGCACCCTCGAGCAGGTGCAGGTGATTACCGCCGACGGGGCACGCGTGCCGCTGTCGACCATCGCCCATTACGAGAACAGCCTGGCCAACGACCGGGTCAGCCATGAAGGCCAGTTCGCCGCTGAAAGCATCGCCTTCGATGTCGCCGAAGGCTACAGCCCCGACCAGGCCATGGCGGCGCTGGAGCGCGCGGTGGCCAAGCTGGGCTTGCCCGAGGAAGTGATCGCCAGGCTCGGCGGCAGTGCCGACGCCTTCGCCAAGACCCAGGAAGGCCAGCCGCTGATGATCCTTGGTGCGCTGGTGCTGGTCTACCTGGTGCTGGGTATCCTCTACGAAAGCTACATTCACCCGCTGACCATCCTCTCGACACTGCCCTCGGCCGGCGTCGGTGCCTTGCTGGCGCTGTACGTCACCGGTGGCGAGTTCAGCCTGATCTCGCTGCTGGGGCTGTTCCTGCTGATCGGCGTGGTGAAGAAAAACGCCATCCTGATGATCGACCTGGCCTTGCAGCTGGAGCGCCACCAGGGCCTGACACCGGAAGAGTCGATCCGCCGGGCCTGCCTGCTGCGTCTGCGGCCGATCCTGATGACGACCCTGGCGGCCATTCTCGGTGCCTTGCCGTTGCTGCTGAGCCACGCCGAAGGCGCGGAAATGCGCCAGCCACTGGGCCTGACCATCATCGGCGGCCTGGTGTTCAGCCAGATCCTCACCCTTTACACGACACCGGTGGTCTACCTGTACCTGGACCGCCTGCGTCACCGTTTCAACCGTTGGCGTGGCGTGCGCACCGACGCCGCCCTGGAAACCCCGCTATGACTTTTGCCCAGACCCCACTTCACCGTGCCCTGCAAACGCTGACCCGTGGGCGTGGCTCGCGCCTGCTCGGCGCCGGGTTGTGCGTCGCCTTGCTCAGCGCCTGCACCCTGAGCCCGGACTACCACCGTCCGGAACTGAGCAGCACGGCGCAGTTCAAGCACGCCGAAGGCTGGACCCAGGCCACGCCGTCCGATGCCATCGCCCGCGGCGCCTGGTGGGAAATCTACGGCGATGCCGGGCTCAATGCACTGGTCGAAGAGCTCAACCGCAGCAACCAGACCGTGGCCCAATCGGAGGCCCAGTATCGCCAGGCCCAGGCGCTGGTGCGCAGCAGCCGGGCGGCGCTGTTCCCCAGCCTGGACCTGAGCGTCGGCAAGAACCGCTCGGCCCAGGGCACCGGTAGCTCCAGCTCGAGCCTGTCCAACAACAGCAGTGGCATTCGCAACACCTACAACGCCCAGCTCGGTGTCAGCTGGGAAATCGACCTGTGGGGCAAGCTGCGCGAGGCCCTCAACGCCAACGAAGCCAGTGCCGAAGCCAGCCTGGCCGACCTGGCCTCGATCCGCCTCAGCCAGCAGTCCGAACTGGTGCAGAACTACCTGCAGTTGCGGGTGATCGACGAGCAGAAGCGCCTGTTGGAAGCCACCGTGGCAGCTTATGAACGTTCCCTGCGGATGAACGAAAACCAGTACCGCGCCGGTGTCGCCGGCCCGGACGCGGTGGCCCAGGCGCGTACCCAGCTGAAAAGCACCGAGGCTGATCTGATCGACCTGGTCTGGCAGCGCGCACAGTTCGAGAACGCCATTGCCGTGTTGCTGGGCAAGGCCCCGGCCGACTTCGCCCTGGCCGACAGCAAGGCCATTCCGGCGCTGCCGCAAATTCCCGTGGCCTTGCCCTCGCAGTTGCTGGAGCGGCGCCCGGACATCGCTGCGGCCGAACGCAACGTGATGGCTGCCAACGCCAACATCGGCGTGTCGCGGGCGGCGTACTTCCCGGACCTGAGCCTGAGCATGAGTGGCGGTTACTCCAGCAGCAGCTTCAGCAACTGGATCGAGCTGCCCAACCGTTACTGGTCGGTGGGCCCGCAACTGGCGCTGACTTTGTTCGACGCCGGCAAGCGCAGCGCCGAGGTAGACCGCACGGTGGCGGTGTATGACCAGACCGTGGCGCAGTACCGCCAGACCGTGCTTGACGGCTTCAAGGAAGTGGAAAACCTGCTGGTACAGTTGAAGGTGTATGGCGATGAAGCGGTAGTGCGCCAGGAGGCACTGGATGCCGCCCGCGAGTCGCTGCGCCTGACCGAGAACCAGTACCGCGCCGGGCTGATCGGCTACCTGGATGTGGTCAACGTGCAGACCACGGCACTGAGCAACGAGCGCAGTGTGTTGAACCTGCTGCAGGGGCGCCTGGTCGCCAGCGTGCAACTGGTTGCCGCGCTGGGTGGTGGTTGGCAGGCCGAACAGGCGTTTGCCGAGCAGGACTGAATCGACCTGCGGTCGCGCCCCCCTGTAGGAGCGGCCTTGTGTCGCGATCGGGCCGCAGAGCGGCCCCAGAACGTTGTGTACAAGCACAGATCGCTGGGGCCGCTTCGCAGCCCGATCGCGACACAAGGCCGCTCCTACAGCTACCGCGCATCCATCCAGGCCGTCGTAGTCTTTGGATCCATTCCCATTCGCAAAAACCCCGTGCGTTTCGCCTAAGCTTGAGTACAATCGTCAGCTTTTTCCGGGCCTCCCGTCCCGTCGCTGGAACTCCCAATGCTGACCGGTAGCTACTCCTCTTCGCTGGTGTTGATTTCGCTGTGCGTGGCAATCCTGGCGTCCTATACCGCCCTTGACCTGACCGGCCGCATCGCCACGGCCAAAGGCCGGGCTGCCTGCCTGTGGATGGGGGGTGGCGCGCTGGCCATGGGCATCGGCGTGTGGTCGATGCACTTCATCGGCATGCTCGCCTTCAGCCTGCCCATCGAACTGGGCTATGACCTTGCCCTGACCGCGTTCTCGTTGCTGATTGCCGTGTTGTCCTCGGGCTTTGCCTTGTGGCTGGTCAGCCAGCCGAGCCTGCCGTGGCAGCAGCTGGCATTTGGCGCGCTGATCATGGGCGCCGGCATCGCCTGCATGCACTACACCGGCATGGCCGCGCTGCGCATGCTGCCGGGCATCGACTATGACCCGACGCTGTTCGGTGCTTCGCTGCTGATTGCCGTGGGCGCCTCGGCAGCGGCCTTGTGGATCGCCTTCCGTCTGCGCGCGCATACCCCCTATGTGCGGCAGATTCGCGGCCTGGCGGCGGTGGTGATGGGTTTTGCGATCGTCGGCATGCACTACACCGGCATGGCCGCGGCGAACTTCCCCGAAGGCAGCTTCTGTGGTGCCCTGGCAGGGGGCGGCCTGCAAGGCGACGGCCTGGTCTACCTGGTGTTGATCACCACCCTGGCGGTATTGGCGGTGGCTCTGCTCACCTCGGTGCTGGACGCCCGCCTGGAGGCGCGCACCGCCGAGCTGGCCCGCTCGCTGACCCTGGCCAACCAGGAACTGACCCAACTGGCCCTGCACGATACCCTCACCGACCTGCCCAACCGTACCCTGCTGGCCGACCGCATCGAGCAGGCCATCGCCAAGGTAGCGGAGCAGGGCGGCTGCTTTGCCCTGATGTTCATCGACCTGGACGGCTTCAAGCCAGTCAACGATGCCTTCGGCCACCACATCGGCGACTTGCTGCTCAAGGCCGTGGCGGCGCGCCTGCGCGGGCACCTGCACAGCCAGGACACGCTGGCGCGCATCGGCGGCGACGAATTCGTGCTGCTGGTGGAGCTGCGCGAGCCGAACGATGCCATGGATGTGGCGGTCAAGCAGGTCAATCTGGTGTCACGGCCATTCCGCGTGGCCGAGCATGACCTGCAGCTGACAGCGAGCCTGGGCATCGTCCTGTACCCGGGCAATGGCCTGGACCAGCACGAGCTGCTGCGCAATGCCGACGCTGCCATGTACCACGCCAAGAGCGCCGGCAAGAATGGCTACAGCTTCTTCGACGCGTCGATGAACAGCAACGCCCGCCAGCAATTGCAGTTACTGCAGGACCTGCGCCAGGCCCTGGAGCAGCGCCAGTTCCGCCTGCACTACCAGCCCAAGTTCGACGCCCAGAATTGCCAACCGATCGGTGCCGAGGCGTTGTTGCGCTGGGAGCACCCGCAGCAGGGCCTGTTGCTGCCCGACCGTTTCATCGGCCTGGCAGAAAAGACCGGCCTGATCATCCCCATTGGCGAATGGGTGCTCATCGAGGCCTGCCGGCAGATGCGCCAGTGGCTGGATCAAGGGCATCACGGCTGGCGCATGGCGGTGAACCTGTCGGCCATCCAGTTCTGCCATGCCGGGTTGGTCGAGAGCGTGGCCCGGGCCCTGCAGCAGAACAGCCTGCCGGCCAACTGCCTGACCCTGGAAATTACCGAAACCACCGCCATGCACGACGCCGATGCCAGCCTGACGGTGCTGCAGCGGTTGTCCGACATGGGGGTGGACCTGTCCATCGATGACTTTGGCACCGGTTATTCCAGCCTGATGTACCTCAAGCGCCTGCCGGCCAACGAACTGAAGATCGACCGCGGTTTCGTCCGCGACCTGGAGCAGGATAGCGACGATGCGGCGATCGTTTCGGCAATCGTGGCGCTGGGTCAGGCGCTGGGCCTGCGCATCGTCGCCGAAGGGGTGGAGACCGACAGGCAGCAGGACTTCCTGACCCGCCTGGGCTGCGATTCGCTGCAAGGCTACCTGCTGGGCCAGCCGGTGCCGGCCGAGCAGTTCATGGGCAAGTTGCAGGCCATGCGCCAGGAAAGTACCGCAGCGGGCTAGACCGCGTCGCGCAGGGTGAAGGCGGGCATGAAAGTATCCATCTCCGCCTCGACGGCCTCGATGATGCGCTCTACGTCGGCGGCGGCCATGATTGCCGAGCAGGGGATGCCGGCAATCGCCAGCAGGGTTTCGCCGGTGGCGCGGTCGAACAGCCGCGCGACCATGCTGCGTGGCGCATCCATGCTGGCTTCGAAGCCCAGCGGGTGGAAATGCCAGCGCATCACCTGGCAGGCGTTGGGGAACGTCATCTTGTTCATGCCAGCCTCCTTGTCCGTACCTGGACGTGGTGAGCGGGTGGCCACATCGATGCGGCCGCCGGGAAGGTAACCATAGCACCTGTCACGGAGTATTCTCGGCTGCAAATACGACAAATGTGCTAATGCATGACAGCGGTCACATCCTTTGCAGGTTGGTATTTTGGGGACTGGCTACCTGGCAAACGTTTTCCTCGGTCGATAGCTGCATGCAGCCCGATGAAATGAACCGCTGTACTCGACATTCGATCCCCTCTCTTTTCGGACGAGCGGTCGAAGCGGTTCACGCTGCCTTACCAGTCAACGGGGCTTAAAGTGAATCTCGACGCAAGCCCAGAGCGGCTCTTTCAACATCGGTCGGGCCGTTAACCAGAATTCTAACGAAACCAACCGGTGTTACAGGTAAAAACGTGCTTGTTCTTATTGCGGCCAGAGCAGTTGTAGCTACTGGAGGAGCAAGGGCAATCAGCGCGGCGGCTGTCACCACTTCCTGGACCGGTTCTGGTAGCCTGTTCCATTGGTCTTTTATTACTCTCAGAGCGTTATTCACAGGTCTCAAATGATTTGCCACATCACTAGCTAGCCACTGTGTCAAGCCGACGGTGACTTCCCTAAGTTCATTCGGCTCTATTTCCAGCATGGTATCTGTGTTCAAAGAGCCTCTTCTGGAGGGTGGCGGTGTTTCGGGGGAAAGCCAGCGATTCAACCTTGATACGTTTCGTCTTAGCCACTGACGCAGTCGTCCACTGGGATCGTGGTGATTGATTGGGTCGTTCTGGCAATAGGTATAGGCGTTTATTCCGCCGTCAGAAAATGGCGACAGTGTATCCGCTCGAATGAAACGCTTGAGCACAGGTGAATAGAACCGATGCCCATTGCCCAAGGGGTAGCATCCGCTGAGCTTGTCCAGGTGCTGACCAGCAAGGCCAAGTTCGGATATTTGGGCATTCGTTTCTCGAAAACCATAAGGTGTATATCTATATTTCGCGGGCGTCGTCGAGAGGCCCAACACAGTCGTCGCTAAATCACATTGCAGCAGTTGAAATGCGGCAAGGTTGGAGCCACTTTCACCTAAGACCAACCCATGTGCACGCAGGTAATGTTTCGATGTGGTACCTGTTTCGTTGCAAAGCGTGTCTTTCATATAGAAAAAATTATGGGTACGCATGGTAGGACGGCCCTATGCGAGTACTTGGATTTTGTAACTCGCAAGAATGTAGTTCGGTTATCTCTTAGGGTCTACTGGTAGAAATATCAGTGTTCGGGGCGGGTAGGTAAACGCTCCGGTCTCAGCCGAGAAGTCCTGCTGCAATATTGATAGTGAACCCCAGGATCGCCGTATTGAATACGAACCCCACCAGCGAATGCGCCAGCACCACCCGCCGTAGGCCCCGCCCAGCGACGCCCACGTCGGAGGTTTGTACCGCCACGCTGATGGTGAACGAGAAATAGTGGAAGTCCCAGTAATCGGGGTTGCGTTCGCCATCGGCGAAGCGCAGCGGCGGTTCGTGGTTTTGTCCGGTATAGAACAGCCGCGCGTAGTGCAGGCTGAAAATGCAGCCGATTAATAGCCAGGAGCCGGCCACGGTCAGGCCGGTGTAGAGGTAGTGCACGACCAGCGCCGTGCCTTGCAGGCCACGGCTGGACACCAGTTGCAGGGTGACGGCGGCGAGGCTGGCGATGGCGGCGATGCACACGGTGAGCAGGACCAGGCCGGCGTTTTCGTCTTCGACGCGGGCGACCTTGCGTACCTTTTCCGCATTGGCGCTCAAGGTCAGGTAGAGCACCAGCAGCAGGTACAGCCATACGCCAAGATTCCAGCCGGCGAGGATGTGCTGCACGCTGTCGCTGGCGGGGATCAGCCAGGCGCCGAGCAGGCCGACCACAGTGGCGATGCTCAGGCGCGGGTGGGTGTGGGTCAGGCGGTGGAAAGCCATGGGGCCTCGTTTTCGGGGGTATGGCTACCACTCTAGCCGGTCATTACAGAGATGATGGACATGCTCGGGTCCATTGTGGGAGCGGGCGAGCCCGCGAAGCAGCCACCGCGGTGGCTGGCAAGTACCCTGTGGGAGCGGCTTTAGCCGCGAACACCGGCGCAGCCGGTGCCATGCACCGCGTTGGATTCTTCGCGGCTAAAGCCGCTCCCACAGGGTATGCGGTGTGCTCACTGATTCTTTGCCGCCGCCCATCGCGCGGCATTGCAACTCTCAGTACACTGCACGCTCCAACACCAACATCCGTTGAACTCGAGGTTTTTGCATGACGCTCAGTCCTTTGGCAGGCAAGCCGGCTCCGGCCAGCGTGCTGGTCGATATTCCCCGACTGCTCACCGCCTACTACACCGGCCGCCCCGACGCTGCCGTGGCGGCCCAGCGGGTGGCCTTCGGCACCTCGGGGCACCGTGGCACTTCGCTTGAATTGAGCTTCAACGAGTACCACGTCCTGGCCATTACCCAGGCCATCTGCCTGTATCGCCAGGAGAAGGGCATCGATGGCCCGCTGTTCATCGGCGCCGACACCCACGCACTGTCGGCACCGGCTACCGCCAGCGCCCTGGAAGTGCTGGCGGCCAATGGCGTGCAGGTAATGCTGTCCAAGGACGACGAATACACGCCAACACCAGCGGTTTCCCATGCCATCCTCTGCCATAACCGTGGCCGCGAGCAGGGCCTGGCCGACGGCATCGTCATCACCCCGTCGCACAACCCGCCGCAAAGCGGTGGCTTCAAGTACAACCCGCCCAATGGCGGCCCGGCCGACAGCGACGTGACCAAGTGGATCGAGGCCAAGGCCAACGAACTGCTGGCTGCTGACCTGGCGGGCGTCAAGCGCATGGACCATGCCCAGGCGCTGCAGGCATCCACCACCCAGCGTCACGACTACGTGAGCAACTACGTGGCCGACCTGGAAAACGTCATCGACTTCGACGTCATCCGCGCTGCCAAGCTGCGCCTGGGCGTCGACCCGCTGGGCGGGGCAGGGGTGCGCTACTGGTCGGCGATTGCCGAGCATTACCAGCTGGACCTGGAAGTGGTGAACACCGAGGTCGACCCGACCTTCCGCTTCATGACCGTCGACTGGGACGGCCAGATCCGCATGGACCCTTCCTCGCCCTATGCCATGCAGGGCCTGATCGGCCTGCGCGAACGCTTTGACGTGGCCTTCGCCTGCGACCCGGACCACGATCGCCATGGCATCGTCACCCCCGATGGCCTGCTGCAGCCGAACAACTACCTGGCCGTGGCCATCGACTACCTGTACCGCCACCGCCCGCAATGGCGCAGCGATGCCGCCGTCGGCAAGACCGTGGTGTCCAGCGGCCTGATCGACCGCGTCACCCAGCGCCTGGGCCGTGAACTGTACGAAGTACCGGTGGGCTTCAAGTTCTTCGCCCAGGGCCTGTTCGACGGCACGCTGGGCTTTGGTGGCGAGGAAAGTGCGGGGGCTTCGTTCCTGCGCCGCGATGGCTCGGTCTGGGCCACCGACAAGGACGGGCTGATCCCGGCCTTGCTGGCTGCCGAGATGACCGCCCGCACCGGGCGCAACCCGAGCCAGGCCTACGCCGACCTGACCGAGGCGCTGGGCAAGCCGTTCGCCACCCGTGTCGAAGCCAAGGCCGATGCCCGGCAGAAGGCTTTGCTGAGCAAGCTGGCGCCGGAGCAGGTGAAGTCGACCGAGCTGGCGGGTGAGCCGATCGTGCAGATCCTCAGCCATGCACCGGGCAACGGCCAGGCGATCGGCGGGCTGAAGGTGATGACCGCCAATGGCTGGTTCGCCGCGCGCCCGTCGGGCACCGAGGATATCTACAAGATCTACGCCGAAAGCTTCATCGACGAGGCGCATCTGCAGCGCCTGGTGCAGGAAGCGCAGGTGCTGGTGGATGCGGCGATTGCCTGACAGGTAACAAACCGCTTGGTTCTGCGGCGTGGTGTAAATTAGAATTAATCTTATTTACACCACCGCAGGGCCTTTCCCATGATCGACGCCGCGCCGCCACCGGAGCATAGCCTGCCTGCCCTGTACCGGGCCCATCGCGGCTGGCTGGAAACCTGGCTGCGGCGGCGCATGGGCAATGCCTGGGATGCCGCCGACCTCAGCCAGGATACCTTCCTGCGTATCCTGGCCAGCGCGCAGCCGCTGGCAGAAATTCGCGAACCGCGTGCCTACCTGCTGACCGTGGGCAAGCGCCTGCTGAGCAACTTTCACCAGCGGCGCAGCCTGGAACAAGCCTACCTCGATGCACTGGCGCAGTTGCCCGAGCAGCATGTGCCCTCGCCAGAGCAGCGTTGGCTGCTGCTGGAAACCCTGCAAGCCCTCGACGAGTTGCTCGACGGCCTCAAGGCACCGGTACGCAAGGCCTTTCTCTGGAGCCAGCTGGAGGGCCTGGGCTATGCCGAAATTGGCAAGCGCCTGGGCGTTTGCGAGCGCTCGGTCAAACGCTACATGGCGCAGGCCTACGAGCATTGCCTGCTGGCCGAACTGTAATGACCAGGCATTCCCCCGAAACCCGAGAGGCACTGCAGGCCGCCGCGCGCTGGCTGGCACTGGTGGACTCTGGCGCTGCCAGCGAGGGTGACCTGCAGCGCCTGGAACAATGGCGCACCAGCAGCACCTTGCACGAACACGCCTGGCAAAAGGCACTGCTGTTGCGCCAGCGCTTTTCCGCGCTACCCGGCGCATTGGCCATGGCCACCCTGGACCGCCCGGATAGCGGCCGCCGGGCGCTGCTCAAGCAGGCTCTGGGCGTGGCTGCATTGTTGCCGGCGGCCTGGCTGGCAAGCCGCGAATTGCCGCTGGAGGCCTGGGCCGCCGACATGCGCACCGCGGTCGGGGAGCGCCGGCAGGTGCTGCTGAGCGATGGCACATTCGTGCAGTTGAACACCGACAGTGCGGTGGATATCGACCTGGGCGCGCGTCGCCTGACATTGCTGCGTGGCGAAGTGGCAGTCAGGTTGCCCGGCAACCTGAGCCTGACGTTGCAGGTGCCCTATGGCCAGGTCGCGCTGGATGCTGGCGAGGTGTGCTTGCGCCTGGTCGATCAGGCTTGCCGGGTATCGGTGCTCAAGGGCACGGCCAACCTGCAGCCGCGGCAAGGCCCGGCGCTGCTGCTGCAGGCCGGGCAGCAGGCCAGCCTGCAAGTGGCTGGGGTTGGCCCTGTCACCGGCCTGGACGCATGGCTGCTGGGCTGGCGCGAAGGGGTACTGCGGCTGGAGGATCGCCCCTTGGGCGAGCTGCTGCACGAGCTGCGCAGGTACCGCCCCGGCGTGCTGCGCTGGGCGCCCGAACTGGAGGCCCTGCGCGTGACCGGTACGTTCCGCCTCGACGACACCGACCGGGTGCTGGCCTTGCTCGCCGCCAGCCTGCCGTTGCAGGTGCACACGCGCACGCGTTACTGGGTGAGCCTGGCCGCGCGGGAAAATCGCGCATGAGGCTGTCCCCTTTTTTTCGCTCACCGGTCATTACCGGTAGGAGCAAATAAAGGGGAGCCTTGTTCAATGCCTGTTGTCATGTCCAGCCGCCTGCGCCCACTGGCGCGTGCGGCGCATCCGTTGTTCGCCATGAGCCTGCTGTTGTGTGCACCGGCCTGGGCCGACGAACCCGCCCGGCGCAGCTATCAGGTGCCCGCCACAAGCCTGGGTGCGGCACTCACCCAGTTTGCCGACCAGGCCGGGGTCAGCCTGTCGCTGGACCCGGCGCTGGTCAACGGCCGGCAGAGCAATGGCCTGTCCGGCAGCTACAGTGTCGGCGAAGGCTTCACCCAGTTGCTGCGCGGCAGCGGCTTGCAGTTGTTGCCGGTGGGCGAGGGCGCTTTCACGTTGATGCCGGCCCCCCAGGCGAGTGGTGCGCTGGAAATCGCCCCGACCAGCATTGTCGGTGGCCTGGCCGCAGGCAACGAAACGCAACCTTATGCCGGTGGCCAGGTGGCACGTCAGGGTTCACAGGGCCTGCTGGGCACGCGTGACTTCATGGAAACCCCGTTCAGCATCACCAGCTACACCAGCGAACTGGTGAAGAACCAGCAGGCGCGGACCTTGGGCGAACTGATCGCCAGCGACCCCTCGGTGCGCGCCACCAACCCGGCGGGTGGGCGCTTCGAGCAGTTCACCATTCGCGGCTTCAGCCTGTTCAACAGCGATGTGGCCTACAACGGCCTGTACGGCATCCTGCCGACCTACTCGATCGACATGGAAATGGCCGACCGGGTCGACATCATCAAAGGCCCCAGCCAGTTGATCAACGGCATCTCGCCGCGAGGCAGTGTCGGCGGCGGCATCAATGTGCAGCCCAAGCGGGCCGGTGACCAGCCGCTAACCGAGTTTACCGGTAGCTATGCCTCTGCTGGCCAGGCAGGCGGCGCGGTGGACGTTGGCCGGCGCTTTGGCGAAGGCCAGCAGTTCGGCGTGCGCTTCAACGGCGTGAAACAGGCGGGCGACACCGAATGGGATCACCAGCGTGTCGAGCGCGAAATGGCGGTGCTGGGCCTGGATTTTCGTGGCGAGCGCCTGCGGCTTTCGGCAGACCTGGGCCATACCGAGCGCGACACCGATGCACCGCAGGAGCGGGTGCTGGTTGGTGCCAATGCCAAGGTGCCGGATGCCAGCGACGTGCGCCACAACTACGCCCAGGCCTGGAGCAAGGCGCGTACCAACGACACCTTCGGCGCGCTGCATGCCGAGTACGATATCAGCGAGTCGCTGCTGGCATATGGCGCGGTCGGTGCGCGCAAGAGCAACCATGACTTCCTGCGCCACAACGTGTCCATCAGCAACGATGCCGGCGACTTCACCGTGCAGCCGCGCGACTTCACCCGGGATGAAACCGTGCGTACCGCCATGGCCGGCGTGCGCAACTGGTTCCATACCGGGCCGGTCAGCCACGAGCTTAACCTGGCCGCCAGCTACTTCTACATGGACTTCACCAACGGCGGCGCCCGCTATGCCTCGGCGCCCAGCAACCTCTACCATCCGATAGCCACGCCGATACCTGGCACGCCAACCCGCATCGACCCCGAGGTGTACACGGAAAACCGCTTTTCCGGCGTGGCCCTGGCCGACACCCTGGGTTTCTTCGACGACCGCCTGTTGCTGACCCTGGGGGCGCGCTGGCAGCGGGTGCAGGTGGATGACTGGAGCGACGGTATCAAGGGCGATACCGCCTACGATGAAGAGAAGGTGTCGCCCTCGGGCGGCGTGCTGCTCAAGGTTACCGACCAGCTGTCGTTGTATGCCAACTACATGGAGGGCCTGAGCCAGGGCAAGATTGCGCCGTCGACATCGGTCAACGAAGACCAGATCTTCCCGCCGTTCACCAGCCGCCAGGTCGAGGTGGGGGCCAAGTACGACCTGGGCCAGGTCGCCTTTACCGCCAGTGCCTTCCGCATCCGCCAGCCCGCCTACGAAACCAACCCCACATCGCGGGTGTTCGGCCCCAATGGCAAGCGCGACAACCGCGGTATCGAACTGAGCGTGTTCGGCGAACCCGTGCAAGGCGTGCGCGTGCTGGGCGGGGTGATGTACATCGACAGTGAACTGACCGACACCATCGGTGGTGCCTACGATGGCAACCGCGCGCCGGCCACGCCCGAGTACAACGTCAACCTCGGCGCGGAATGGGACGTGCCTGGAGTGAACGGCCTGACCCTGACGGCGCGAGGCATCCACTCGAGCTCGCAGTACCTGGACCAGAACAACAGCAAGCAGATCGACGGTTGGGAGCGTTACGACGTGGGGGCGCGTTATGCGTTCAAGGTGGATGCCACCCAGGTTACCTTGCGTGCCAGTGTCGAGAACGTGCTGGACGACCGCTACTGGAGTTCGGCCGGGGCCTCGGATGACAGCGAGCCGGGGCTGACGCTGTCTACGCCGCGTACCTACCTGCTGTCGGCCACAGTGGGTTTCTAGCCCATTTTAAAAGTTGGCGCGTTCCCTGTAGGAGCCGCCTTGTGTCGCGAAAGGGCTGCAAAGCAGCCCCAGCAATTTCAACTGCTGCGCATCAATCCTGGGGCCGCGTTGCGGCCCTTTCGCGACACAAGGCCGCTGCTACAGGGTGCCCTGTTCATGCAACTTACCGGGTCAGACCGAATCAGGCACCACGGCGATCACGTCGATTTCCATCAGCCACTCGGCCTGGGCCAACCCGGCCACCACCAGCCCGGTGGAAATCGGGAACACCCCCTTGAGCCACTTGCCTACCTCCTTGTACACCGGCTCGCGGAAACGCGGGTCGGTGATGTAGGTGGTGGTCTTGACGATGTGCGACAGGTCCGAGCCGGCCTCTTCGAGCAGTTGCTTGACGTTCTTCATCGCCTGCTCGGCCTGCGCCCGTGGGTCACCCAGGCCCACCAGGTTGCCTTCGAAGTCAGTACCGACCTGGCCGCGCACGTAGATGGTGTTGCCGGCGCGCACCGCCTGGCACAGGTCGTTGTCCAGGGTCTGGTTAGGGTAGGTGACCTTGGTGTTGAACATGCGGATGCGAGTATGGGTAGGCATCAGTGGGCTCCGAGGGTGCTGACGTTGCTGATCTTGGGTTGCTGCTGCTCATCCGCTGCGCGTTGTTCGCGGTCGCGGTAGGCGGTATAGGTGCGTTGCGTGGCGATATGGCCGGCGACGTGCTTGGCGTCGTGCCACACGCCCCAGATGAACGACGAGCCACGGCGCGACAGCCACGGCAGGCCAAGGAAGTACACACCCGGCTCGCGGGCTACACCGCGTTGGTGCTGGGGCTTGCCGTTGGCGTCGAAGGTGTCTACCTGCAGCCAGCTGAAGTCGACACCGTAACCGGTAGCCCAGATGATGCTGGTGACGCCGGCCTTGGCCAGGTCCAGTTGCTGTAGCGGGTTGCGCATGCACTCAGGGTCGGCCAGGCGCTTGCGGGCTACGGGCTCTTCCGGCAGGTCCAGGCCGTTGCGTTCGATGTAGGCATCGGCGGCATCCAGCAGGGCCAGGTAGTTGTCATCGCCGCGATTGATGTTCTCGACCAGGTTGTCCTGGAAGCGCGCCACGCCGTTCTCGAACGACTGGGTCAGGCCGACCAGGGTCATGCCCTGGTGGGCGAGGGCGCGGAAGTCCACGGTGTGGCCGCCACGGGCGCCACTGACGGCAATGGTCACGTGCTCGCGGCCAGGCTTGGCGATTTCCGCATCCCATTCACCCAGCACGCCCAGCCACCAGCAGAAGTCGCGGTTGCGGTAAGCGCGAGGCGGGCGATCGTGGGCGCCGACCGAGAGGTACACCTGGCGCCCGGCACGCATCAGTTCTTCGGCGATCTGCACCCCGGAGGAGCCGGCACCGACCACCAGTACAGCGCCTTCTGGCAACTGCTCGGGGTTGTAATAGGCGGCAGAGTGGATCTGGTGCAGGTTGCTGTCTTTCGGCGCGATGGCCGGGATCACCGGCTTCTGGAACGGGCCGGTGGCGGCGACCACGCGGTTGGCGCGAATCACGCCTTCATTGGTTTCGATGGTGAAACCGGGGCGGTCGCTGTTGCGCAGCACTTTCTTCACTTCGATGCCGGTGCGTACGGGCAGGTTGTACTTGCGTACGTACTGCTCGAAGTAGTCGGCCACCTGGTCCTTGCCGGCGAAGGCGTCGGCGTCGAGGTCGAATTCCAGCCCCGGGAAGCGGTCGTGCCAGGCCGGGCCGTTGGCCACCAGCGAGTCCCAGCGGCCGGTGCGCCAGGCCTCGGCGATACGCTTGCGCTCCAGCACCAGGTGCGGCACGCCAAGCTTGCTCAGGTGTTCGCTCATGGCCACGCCGGCCTGGCCGGCGCCGACGACGAGGGTGTCGATTTCGAGGTTGTTCAGTGTCATGTCCGAGCCCTTGTTCAGG
>PJTY01000375.1_pt1 | contig 24203 bp, 17 predicted proteins | sample 1512121 | NCBI WGS metagenome assembly PJTY01 (sample SAMN08177680, study PRJNA422409) | Soil metagenome, whole genome shotgun sequencing project. | isolation source: Soil enriched (2) on filter paper: alkali lignin treatment | place: USA: Madison | collected 2015-01-15 | reverse complement strand
GTGATGCAGCTGCACCCCGGCTCCTTCCGCAATCACAACGGCTTCGTCTTCGAGCGCTTCGGCAGGGACAAGGGCGCGGACATTCCCACGCGCACAGACTATGTGCGCGCGCTGAAGCCCCTGCTGGACCGGTTCGGCTCGGACAACCGGCTGACCCTGATCCTGTTCACCCTGGACGAGAGCGTCTATGCGCGCGAACTGGCGCCGCTGGCGGGTCATTACCCGGCGCTGAAGCTGGGCCCCAGCTGGTGGTTCCACGACAGCCCGGAGGGGATGCGCCGCTTCCGCGAGAACGTCACCGAGACGGCGGGTTTCTACAACACGGTCGGCTTCAACGACGACACCCGCGCCTTCCTGTCCATTCCGGCGCGGCACGATGTGGCCCGTCGCATGGACTGCGGCTTCCTGGCCCGCCTGGTGGTCGAGCATCGGATGGAAGAGGACGAGGCCCATGAGGTGGCGCGCGCCCTGACCTATGATCTGGTCAAGGCGGCCTACAAGCTGTGACCCGCCTCGATGAAGCGGCCCTGACGGGCTTGCCGGACGACGTCGTACGGCCTGGCTATGATCGCACGGCGACCAGGACGGGCGTCGTGCACCTGGGCATCGGCGCCTTCCACCGGGCGCACCAGGCGGTGGTGTTCGACGATGCGCTCAAGCGCGGCGACCTGCGCTGGGGCGTGCTGGGCGCGTCGCTGCGGTCGCCCGGCGTGCGCGATCAGCTGAACTCGCAGGACGGCCTCTACACCCTGGTCGTGCGCGACGGCGAACGCGAGGACCTGCGGGTCGTCGGCGCCTGTCGCGGCGTGATGGTGGGGCCCGAAGACCCTGCGGCGCTCGTCGCGGCCATGGCCGACGCCGATGTCCACATCGTCACCCTGACGGTGACCGAGAAGGGCTATCGTCTGGACCCGGCCAGCGGCGAACTGCTGGTCGAGGATCCGGACGTCGCGGCCGACATCGCGGACATCGAGCGTCCTCGCACGGCCCCTGGTTTCATCGTCGCCGCCCTGCGCGCCCGGCGCGCTGCGGGGGTGAAGCCCTTTACGGTGATTTCCTGCGACAACCTTCCGCACAATGGACGGCGGATCCGCGCCGGGGTGCTGGCTATGGCCAGGGCGGTGGATCCGTCGCTCGCCGAGTGGATCGCGGCCGAGGGCGCCTTCCCCCAGACCATGATCGACCGGATCGTGCCGGCGACGACGGCCGAGGACGTGGTTCGCCTGACGGCCCGCCTCGGCGTCGAGGACCAGGGGATGGTCAAGGCCGAGCCCTTCACCCAATGGGTGATCGAGGACCGCTTCGCCGGCGAACGGCCCGATTTCGCCGCCCTGGGCGTGCAGTTGACCGACGCGGTCGAACCCTGGGAGGACGCCAAGCTCAGGCTGCTGAACGGCGCCCACTCGGCGGTCGCCTATCTGGGTGCGCTGTCGGGTCATGAGCACGTTCACGAGGCGGTGGCCGTTCCGGCCTTCCGCGCCTATGTCGAGGCTCTGTGGGACGAGGCGCAGACGACGCTGAATCCGCCGCCGGGCCTGGACGTGGCCGCCTATCGCGCCGAGCTGATGGCGCGGTTCTCCAACTCCGCCCTGATGCATCGCACGCGTCAGATCGCCATGGACGGTTCGCAGAAGCTGCCGCAGCGCCTGCTGGCCGGCGCCTCTGAGCGCCTGGCGGCGGATCAGGGGATCGAAGCCATGGCCCTGGGCGTCGCCGCCTGGATGCGCTGGCAGGAAGGCGTGACGGAGCAGGGAGAGACCGTCGTGGTCGATGACCCGCTGGCGTCCCGGACCGCCGAATTGATCGAGGCGTCCGAGACCGACGAAGCCCAGGTCCGCGCCCTGTTGGGCCTGTCGGCGGTCTTCCCGACGTCGCTGGCCGAGGAGCCGCGCTTCGTCGAGGCGGTGACGGCCGCCTTCCTGGCGTTGAGAGAGCATGGTGCGGTTGAGGCCGCCCGCCGCGTGACGGAGTAGAAGATGAGCCGGGTCCTGATCCTGAACCCCGCCGATGACGTCGCCATCGCCCTGGACGACATTGCTACGGGCGAGACGCCAGAGGGCTTGGAGACACCGGCGCGCGCCGCCGTCGCCACCGGCCACAAGATCGCCCGGCGGGCGGTGGAGGAGGGCGGCCTGGTCCGCCGTTATGGCCAGGTCATCGGCCGAGCGCGCGAAGCCATCGCCGCCGGGGACCATGTCCACGTCCACAACCTCGCCATGGCCGAGGACGGACGCGAGGCCGAGGTGGGCGCCGACGTCCGCCGCCCGGCGCCGCTGTCCGGCGCGACCTTCAACGGCATCGTGCGGCCGGACGGCCGGGTCGGCACGCGCAACTACATCGGCGTCCTGACCAGTGTGAACTGCTCGGCCACGGTGGCGCGCCGCATCGCCGACGCCTTCCCTGACGCCAGCCTGCCCGACGGCGTGGACGGCGTGGTCGCCTTCACCCATCAGGGCGGTTGCGGGGGCTCGTCGCTGTCGAGCGACGTGACCCTGCTGCAGCGGACGCTGGCGGGTTATGCTCGGCATCCGAACTTCCATTCGATCCTCATCGTCGGCCTGGGCTGCGAGGCGAACCAGATTCCGGCCTGGCTGGCCAATGAGGGGCTGGAGGCGGGGCCGACCTTGCGCGCCCTGACCATTCAGGAGGCCGGCGGCACGGCCCGCGCCATCGAGGCGGGGATCGAGATCGTCCGCGAACTGGCGGCCGAGGCCGCCAAGGTCGAGCGTCAGCCGGTGTCGGCCTCGCACCTGACGGTCGGTCTGCAATGCGGAGGCTCGGACGGCTGGTCCGGCGTGACCGCCAATCCGGCGCTGGGCGCAGCGGTGGATCTGCTCGTCGCCCACGGCGGTTCGGCCATGCTGTCGGAGACGCCCGAGATCTGGGGCGCCGAACACCTGCTTCTGCGGCGTGCGGCGTCGCAAGGGGTGGCGGACAAGCTGAACGCTCGCCTGGCCTGGTGGCGCGCCTATGCCGACAGGCACGGGATGGAGCTGAACAACAATCCGTCGCCCGGCAATCTGAAGGGCGGCCTGACCACCATTCTGGAGAAGTCTCTGGGGGCGGTGGCCAAGTCGGGCTCAACACCACTGAACGACGTGATCGGCTATGCCGAACCGCTGGCCGCCAAGGGGCTGAGCTTCATGGACAGCCCCGGTTACGACCCTTGCTCGGCGACGGGCCAGATCGCCTCGGGCGCCAATCTGATTGTGTTCACGACCGGACGGGGCTCGGTGTTCGGGGCCAAGCCCGCGCCGTCGATCAAGGTTGCCTCCAACGCCAGGCTGGCCAGCTGGATGGACGAGGACATGGACATCGACGCCTCGCCGGTGCTGACGGGCGCGTCGATGGAGGCGGTCGGGCAGGCCATCTTCGAGCGGATGCTGGCCGTGGCCTCGGGCGAGCCGTCGAAGTCTGAGGCCCTGGGCATCGGCGATAATGAGTTCGTGCCCTGGCAGGTGGGCGCCTATCTCTAGACCATTTTCGGTTCAGTCGGAATCGACTGAACCCAGAACAATGGTCCAGAATTATCTGGAGCGAATATCTGAGTTTAGTTGGACATGCGTCCAACTAAACCGATTTCGCTCTAGGCGCCCGCCTCAAGGCTGAGTTCAACCTTCCAGCGCCTCGATCAGTTCGCCCATGTTGCGGATGAAGACCTGGGTCGAGACGCACTCGACCGGGTAGTCGGTGGTGTAGGGCGAGGTGTCCCACAGGTCGCCGACGCGGGTGGTCTGATACTCTCCGCCCGTCACCGCCGCCGGCGCCTCCCCGATGTAGGGGTTGGAGGTCGTGGTCATGAGCGAGGGCCAGTAGCCGCGCGCGTTCAGCGTCGTCACCAACTGACCCGCCCGGTCTGCGGCTGGCCGGGTCAGGCGTCGGGCGTCGGAGGACATGTCCCAGACGTCCACGTCCTGAAGCGTGAAGTATTTCGGCAGTTTCAGCGCGCCCGGACGGGCCTTGAGCGGGGAGTTGCGGCTGACCTCGTCCGGGGTCTGGGACGCCAGCGTCTCGTACTCGCGGCGCAGGGCGGCGGTGTCGACGTTGCGGAACGAGCCGTAGTGGACGATCAGGTTGTTGGGGTTGTCGTCGTAGTAATACTGGCCGTTGGTGATGTTCGACCCGCGCCGGTGGATGTAGACGGGCGTGTTCGATCCCTCGAGGATGAAGGTCGGGTGGGTGCGCCCCGGCGCGATCAGGTTCTGGGGCGTCTTCACCTGATCCAGCCAGTCCAGGGCCTCGGGCAGGCGGGCGATGTATTTGCGCTCGCCGGTCAGACGATAGAAGCCCATCATCGACTTGATGTTGGTTCCCGTGGCGTGGGTGGCGAAGGCCTGGGGCTCGATGGTTCGGGCGCCGGCGGGCTTCAGCGTGTCGGGGAAGTGCTGCAGACCCCAGGCCGGCTGGGGCAGGGGCTGCTGGGTCTTCACGAAGATGTCCATGCCGCGATGGATGGCGTCCAGCACCCGCGGGTCGCCACGGCCGTTCGTCGCCAGCCCGTGATAGGCGTAGAGCAGGAACTCCAGGTTCTCGCCCGCCACATCGTCGTTGAAGGTGATGTAGGGGGTGTAGTCCTCATGGCCGTGCAGGCCGCCGTTTTCGACGAAGGGATAGCGCTGGGGCCAGCCGCCGTTCGGATACTGGGCGTCGAGAACGAACTGGATCGCCTTGTCCAGGGGCGCGCGGTACTTGCGCTCGCGCTTCTCCAGATAGATCCGCAACAGCAGTTGCGAAGCCTCGGCCGTTCCCGCGTCGTCGAAGGTGGCGTTGCCGTAGTAGCGGTGGAATTCCTCCATCCGCCAGGCGTTCTTGCCGTAGGTGGCGTACCAGCGCTTGAGCGACTCCTCGCCCGCCATGTCGATGACGTAGTTCCAGCCGCCGGCGGGATGCTGGCCGCGGATCAGGGCGTCGGCGGCGGACTTGGCGGCTTCATAGAACTGTTCGTCGCCGGTGGCGTGATAGGCGTCCAGGAAGACGTGGCCGACCGTGGCGGTGCCGGGCGGCTGGACCCAGATCATCGTCGGCGAGGCTTCCAGTTCGCCCCAGCGGCGCGAGAAGTCCGGCAGGACATTCCACACATAGCCGCCTCCGACGGCGGCCTCATCGGTCATGAACCGGGTCGCCCGCTTCATCGTCGCCACGATGGCGGCGCGGTCGGGCGTCGTCTGCGTTATGCTCCTGGCCAGGGCGGGGGCGGAAGCGGCCGTGAAGGTCGCGGCGGCGCCGGCGGCCAGCAGGACGCGGCGATTCATGGACGTTGCGGACATGGTGTCTCCCTCGGATGCGTCGCCTCGCAGCTCTGACGGCTGCTTGCAGGCGAAGCTAAACACGAATGACACCGGTTTCCTAGTGTTTGAGCGCGACTGTGACAGTGCGCGGTTTCACGAAACCGTCAGCGGCGGATGTCGAAGCCCCCGTCGCCCATCGCCGCGCGGACTTCGGCGGCGGTGAACAGGTTGAAGTCGCCGGGCACCGAGTGTTTCAGACCGGCGGCGGCCAGACCGAAGTCGAGCGCCTCCTGGTCCGACCAGCCGCTCCACAGGCCGAACAGCACGCCGGAGGCGAAGGCGTCGCCGCCGCCCACCCGGTCGACCACGCCGGTCATGTGGATGGCCTCGGCGGCGGTTTCGATCACCTCGCCGTTCGCGCCGCGCGTCAGCATGACGGCGGACAGGGCCTGATCCGCGACGCTCTCCTGAACGCGCAGGGTGCAGGAGATTCGCTGCAGGCGCGGGAAGGCCTCAAATGCGGCGGCGGCGGCCAGGCGGCGGCGTGCGCCGGGGTCGGCGTGATCGAAGCGGCGGCTGAGCACCAGGGCGAAGTCGCGATCATCGGCGAAGGCGACCTCGGCCCCCGCCAGCATCCGGCCTAGGGTTCCGGGGGGATCGCCGTCCCACTGTTCCCACAGCTTGCCGCGGAAATTGCCGTCGTAGCTGATGCGGACGCCCTTGCGGACGGCGGCTTCGACCAGTTCGACAGCCGCGCGCGAGCCGTTGGGGCCGGTGGCCGGCGTCACGCCCGAGACGTGCAGCCATTCATAGCCGTCTAGCAGAGCGTCCCAGTCGAAGGCGTCGGCGACGCGTTCGACGAAGGCGGAGCCGGCGCGGTCATAGAGGACTTCCGACGGTCGCCGCACGGCGCCGGGCGTCAGGAAGTAAAGCCCCATGCGGCCGGGCGAGAAAACGATGGGGGAGGCGTCCACGCCATAGCGACGCACTTCATCACGCGCCGCCTGTCCCAAGGCGTTGTCGGGCAGGACGGTCGCCATCGCCGCCGGCGCGCCGAAGCGAGCCAGGGCGACGGCGACATTGGCCTCGGCCCCGCCCGGACGCACGGTCAGGGCGGGGGATTGAAGCAGCAGCTCGTTCTGGTTCGGGCTGAACCGCAGCAACATCTCGCCGAAGCAGAGAATCTTGCCGCCGTTCGCGGTTTGAGGCCCGGGGGCTGCTGGGTGGTCGTCGCTCATGGTCTGGACGCTAGCGCGGGATCAGCGCGCCAGCCAGCCGCCGTCGACCGGCAGGGTGATCCCCTGCACATAGTCGCTGGCGCGGCTGGCCAGGAAGACGGCCGCGCCGCCCAGGTCGGCCGGATCGCCCCAGCGGCCGGCCGGAATGCGCCCGAGGATCTCCTTGGAGCGCACCGGGTCGTCCTGCAGCGCCTGGGTGTTGTCCGTGGCGAAATAGCCCGGTGCGATGGCGTTGGCGTTGATCCCATGCTTGGCCCACTCATTGGCCATCAGCTTGGTCAGCCCCGCCACGCCGGATTTCGACGCGGTGTAGGATGGGACCCGGATGCCGCCCTGATAGGACAGCATGGAGGCGGTGTTGATGATCTTGCCCGGACGGTCGCCCGCGATCATCCGCTTCACCGCCGCCTGGCTGAGGAAGAAGAGGACCTTGAGGTTGACGTTCATCACGTCGTCCCAGTCCTGCTCGGTGAAATCCACGGCGTCGGCGCGGCGGATGATGCCGGCGTTGTTCACCAGGATGTCCACCGGGCCGAGCGCGGCCTCGGTCTCGTCCAGAATCCGCTCGATCGGCTCCATGGAGGTCAGATCGGCCTGGATGGAGACGGCCTTGCGGCCCTTGGCCAGGACCTTGCCCACGGTGTCGTCTGACGCCCGGCGGGCGACCGAGGCGACGTCCGCCCCGGCCGCAGCCAGGGCCAGGGCGATGCCCTGACCCAGGCCGGTGTTGCCGCCGGTCACCAGGGCGACCTTGCCCGTCAGATCGAAAGGATCAGCCATGCCCTGGTTCCCCTTACTTCAGCTGACAGATGTCGAGCTTGTTCATGTCGGTGTAGTCGAGGTTCTCACCGCCCATGCCCCAGATGAAGGTGTAGTTCGACGTGCCGGCGCCCATGTGGATCGACCACGGCGGGCTGATGACGGCCTCGCCGTCGGCCATGATGATGTGACGCGCCTTGTCCGGCTCGCCCATGAAGTGGAAGACGCGGTCGTCTTCGCCCAGGCCGAAGTAGAGATAGGCCTCCGAACGACGGTCGTGCAGGTGCGGCGGCATGGTGTTCCACACCGAGCCGGGCTTCAGCACGGTCACGCCCAGCAGCAGCTGGCAGGACTTCACCTTGGCGGGGACGATGTACTGATAGATGGTGCGTTCGTTCGAGGTCTCGAGCGAACCCATCTCCAGCGGCACAGCCTCGGCGATCGAGATCTTGGCCAGGTCGTAGCGCGTGTGGGCCGGGGTCGAGATCAGGTAGTATTTGGCCGGATTGGCGGCGTCCTTCGACGTGAAGGAGACGTCGGCGGCGCCCATCGGGATGTAGAGGCCGTCACGGAAATCCAGGTCTAGGGTCTCGCCGTCGACGGTCACTGCGCCGGCGCCGCCGATGTTGACCACGCCCAGTTCGCGCGCGACCAGGAAAGGTTGGCCGGCCAGCGACGGCGGCTCGGAATGGGGCGGCAGGCTCAGCGCCGCGTCGGTCGGCATGGCGCCGCCGATGATCATGCGCTCGTTGTGCGAATAGTTCAGGCTGATCCGGCCCGCCTGGAACAGGCCGCCGACCAGATAGCGGTCGCGCAGCTGTTCGTTGGAGGCGCCCTCCATCATGTCCGGATGGGTCGCGTGATAAACCTTGTCGTACACCTTGTTCCTCCAGGATTCCGCAGGCCGGAATCATTCATCGGCGGGATGATCCGCCTATGTCGTGTCCAGTTTGGTAACCGGTGTCAGTGCTTTGGGCAAGAGGAGGCCTTTTGTCGCGGGCGCGTCGGCTGCGCGCAGGCGGACGGCCTAGACCTGGATGGCGGAGCGACGCACCACGAGGGAAGGGCGGATTTCGGGTTGCTGCAGCCTGGCGGGATCGACGCCGCGCATGGGCGCCAGCAGTTTTTCCGCCGCCATCCGACCCATGTCGCGGATCGGCAGGCGCACCGAGGTCAGATTGGGCCAGATATGCGCCGCCATCGGCAGGTCGTCATACCCCACCACCGACAGGTCGCGCGGCAGCTCCAGCCCCCGTTCGCGCGCGGCCTGCATGACGCCCAGGGCCATGTCGTCGTTCAGGGTGAAGATGGCGGTGGGCGGTTCCGGCAGGGACAGCAGGGCGTGGGCGGCCTCGCGTCCCGAATCGAAGGTGTAGGCGCCCTGGATGTCATAGGCGGGCGGCAGTTCCACGCCGCGTTCCTTCAAGGCGTCGATGAAGCCCTGTCCGCGCACGACCGATGAGCGGAAGGAGGCCAGGCCGCGCACCAGGGCGATGCGCCGATGGCCCAGATCCACCAGGTGCCGGGCGGCCTCGGCGGCGCCGATCCAGTCGTTGGTCACCACCATGTTCTGAGGCTGGTCCAGGGCGATCGAGGCGATGCGGACATAGGGGGTGTCCAGCTCGCGCAGCAGTTCAATCACCGTCTCGTCCTCGGACACCGAGGGCGGCATGATGACGCCGAACAGCCGCTGGCGTTCGACGAAGCCGCGAATGTCCTTCAGCAGGGTGGGGGAGGTGCGGCTGCACGGATGCACCACCAGTTCCAGGCCCGATCCCTTCAGGGCGTCCAGGATGCCCTGCTGCATGTTGACCACATAGGTAGGGCTGGGCTGATCATAGATCATCCCGACCAGGAAGGACCGGCGGAAGGCCAGGCCGCGCGCCTGCGGATCGGGCACGAAGCCCAGTTCGTCGATCGCCTCCTGAACGCGGGCGCGGGTTTCCTCGCGCACGAACGGAGACTGGTTGATGACGCGCGACACGGTCTTCTTGGAGACCTGCGCCACGCGGGCGACGTCATTGATGGTGGCGCGCTTGCCGGATTTCGCCGGTTGCGAATCCCGTTCTGACAAAGGCGTCCCCCTTTCCTGGTTCCTGACCAGCCATAGCCGCGCCGGGCGTCAGACGCCACGGTTCATTGGCGATGAATGATTGACACCGGTTTCCATGAGCCGCCATTATCCGGAGCTTTCAATCGGGGCGTCACATTGATCCATCAGATTCTATCTTCGGAGCGCGGCCTGTGACGGCGGCGACGGACCCGGCCGCCGACCTGGCCGTAGCGCAGGCTTTCGTGGACCATCGGCTGGCGGCGCGAGCCCTGCCGGATTATCCGGGGGCGACGCCTGACGCCCTGAGCCGGTCCTACGCCATTCAGGATCAGGCGATCGCCCTGTTCCCGGACCAGGTCGTCGGCTGGAAGGTCGGCGGCGTCCCGCCGGCGCAACAGGCCGTGCTGGGCGCGCACCGGGTGGCGGGCGCCATCTTCGCGGCCAACGTCTGGACCGCAGGCGGGCAGCCGACGGACCTGCCGGCCATCGAAGGCGGGTTCGCCGCCGTGGAGGCCGAGTTCATCGCCCGCATCGGCGCCGACGTCGATCCGAACCGCACGGACTGGACGCTGGCGGACGCGGCCGATCAGATCGACGCCGTCTTCATCGGGGTGGAGCTGGCCGGCAGCCCGCTGTCCAGCATCAACGACCTGGGCTCGGCCGTGGTGGCGTCGGACTTCGGCAACAACGGCGGACTGGTGATCGGTCCCGAACTGACCGACTGGCGCGCGCGGATGGAGACCATTGAGGTCGAGACCCTGATCAACGGCCAGAGCGTGGGCCGGGGCGGCTCGGCTTCGCTGGCCGGGGGCGCGCTGGAATCGGTCCGCTTCCTGCTGGAGCACGGCGCGCGCCGCGGACGGCCGTTGACGGCGGGGACTCTGATCTCGACAGGCGCGGTCACGGGCGTCCACCGCGTGGACATCGGCGATGAATCGGTCTGCCGTTTCGCCGGCGCCGGCGAGGTTCGCTGCCGCATGGTGAAGGCCCGCCCGCAACACGACCCGAGAGGCTGACCGATCGGCTGACACAGGAAATCAGGCGCCCACCCGTCCGCAGAGGGATGCAGAAGACGGGACGCGCCGAGGAAACAAACGGAAGAGGACGCCTTCGATGACCGAGGCTTCGCAGACCGCCGAAAAGGGAGGGCCGATCCGCGTGACGGCCCCTCCGGCCGGCAAATACCGCTGGATCGTCATGTGGCTGTTGTTCGCCGCCATGGTGATCAACTACGTCGACCGTCAGATGATCGGCTTCCTGAAGCCGACCCTGTCCGCCGAGTTGGGCTGGTCCGAGACGGATTACGCCGACATCGTTTTCTGGTTCCAGGCGTCCTACGCCGTCTTCTACCTGATCTTCGGTCGGGTCATGGACAAGATCGGCGCGCGCTGGGGCCTGGGGGTCGCCTTCTTCATCTGGCAGATCGGCCACATGATGCACGGCGCGGCCCGCGACCTGTCTCACTTCATCATGGCCCGCATGATCCTGGGCGTCGGCGAGGCCGGCGGCTTTCCCGGCGGCATCAAGGCCGTGGCCGAGTGGTTCCCCAAGAAGGAACGCGCCTTCGCCACCGGCCTGTTCAACGCCGGCACCAATATCGGCGCCATCGTCACGCCGTTGCTCGTCCCGGTTCTGGTGCTCAGCTTCGGCTGGCAGATGGCCTTCGTCATCACCGGCCTGCTGGGCCTGATCTGGCTGCCGATCTGGCTGATCGTCTATCGCCGTCCGCGTGAAGTGAAGAAGCTGTCGACGGCCGAACTGGAGTGGATCGAGCAGGACCCGGCGGACCCCGTCGAGAAGATCGGCTGGAAGAAGCTGCTGACGGTCAAGGAAACCTGGGCCTACGCCGCGGGCAAGTTCCTGATCGATCCCATCTGGTGGATGTTCCTGTTCTGGCTGCCCGACTTCCTGGGCAAGACCTACGGGCTGGATCTGAAGACCTTCGGCCCGCCGATCGTCGCCATCTACCTGCTGTCCGACGTCGGCTCGGTCGGCGGCGGCTGGCTGTCGGGACGCTTCATGAACCGCGGCATGAACCTGAACAAGGCCCGCAAGCTGACCATGCTGATCTGCGCCCTGTGCGCCGTTCCGGTCGCCTTTGCGGCGTTCGCCTCCAACCTGTGGATCGCGGTGCTGATCATCGGTCTGGCCACGGCGGCTCACCAGGGCTTCTCGGCCAACCTCTACGCCTTCCCCGGCGACGTCTTCCCGCGTGGAGCGGTGGGCTCGGTCGTCGGAATCGGCGGGATGCTGGGCGGCATCGGCGGTATGATCATGGCCAAGTACGCCGGCTTCGTGCTGGACAAGCTGGGCACCTACACCCCGATCTTCGTGGTGGCGGCCTCGGCCTATCTGGTAGCCTTGCTGGTGGTCCACATCATCTCGCCCAGATACGAACCGGCCAAGGTCTAAGGACCCGACGCCGAGAGGGGCGCTCGTCTGAGGGGGCGGGCGCCCCTCTTCAATTCCACCGGGAGGGTTTCATGAACATCCATCGCCGCGCCCTGTTGAGGGTTGGAGCCGCCGCCGGCGGCGCGTTCGCCGCGCCGGGCGTCGTCCTGGCGCGCAATCAGGCTGTTGCGCCGCCCGACCCGACCGAGACGGTCCGCCTGTGGCCCGCCGGCGCGCCAGGCGGTGAAGGCGTGCGCGTGGTTCCCATCGTGCCGGAGCGATCGACGGACCCGAGCTATCGCGACCGCTACGCCCAGTACACGACCGATCCCCTGATGACGGTGGTGCGGCCCGCCCGGCCGAACGGTTCGGCCATGCTCCTGATCCCTGGCGGCGGCTATCGCTGGTCCGTTCTGGACAAGGAGGGCTTCGACGTGGCCCGCGTCTTCGCCGCCAGCGGGACGACCTGTTTCGTGCTGCGCTATCGGCTGCCGGCTGACGGTTGGGCGGCGGGACCGGACGCGCCCCTGCAGGACGTGCAGCGGGCGATCCGGCTGATCCGCAGCCGCGCGGCGGAGTTCGACGTGCGGCCGGATCGCGTAGCGGTGCTGGGCGCCTCAGCCGGCGGCCATCTGGCGGGTCTGGCCAGCGCCCGGACGGACGCCGCCTACGCCTCGACCGACGGCGCCGATACGGCGTCCCTGCGGCCGGATCTGACGGTGTTGCTCTATCCCGTCGCAACCATGACGGACCCCTACGTCCACGCGGGGTCCCGCGCCCACCTGCTCGGCGCCGCGCCCAGCGCCGAGGCGATCGCGGCCTATTCGCTCGAGCAGATGGACTGGTCGGGCGCCGCGCCGGTCTTCCTGATCCATGCGATGGACGACGCCTCGGTGCCGGTCGAGAACAGCCTCATGCTTCTTTCCAGCCTGAAGGCGGCCGAGGTCAGGACCGAAGCTCACCTGTTCCAGGAAGGCAGTCATGGTTTCGGAACGCGCCTGATCGCCGGCCGACCGGCCGACGCCTGGCCCGAGTTGACGCGGCGCTGGGCCGCCCGGCTGGACTTCGCTCTTTAGAGGCTAGATCCGCTCCAGCGGGTTATCGGGAGCCAGGGATCAGCCGCGCGCCGTCAGGTCATTAGGTTGGTTGCCCGCTCCCCCTGCCTGCCTGAACCGGAGCCGGTTCCATAAAGCTACGGGGCCGAGATGGAGACCTAAGCTCCATCTGACGAGTTCCATATTTTTCAGTCAAGATAATGAATTCCAGAGAGGCCGATTTGTTCATGTTGGTGTGAGGATTGTTATTGTGTCTGTCAGCTTAGTTTAAGGTCCATAGTTGTTAGGGTGTGTCTATAGTCGACCATCTAGAGCGCGGTTCTAATTTTTCTTGTCGTTCCGCGAATAACGCGCAAGGCTTCAACCCTTGGGCGAGGGCAGCGGGCGAGGAATGGAATGGGGGGGTGGTTGCCTTTAGTCGCCGCTGTCGTGATGGGGAATGGCGGCGCTTCGATTGAAGAGGTGACGGCAGAGCCTGACCAGGTCGTGAGCGAAGATCCTCGTCTGGACGAACCGGTACAGGTCGAAGACGTCGAGGTGTTCGGGCGACGTGGGGCGGCGCTGACGCCCCCGGAAATCGAATGGGACGGCGCAGATATCGACGCCCTGGGCGCATGGAGCATCGATGACGTTCTGAAACGGATGGATGAAACCCTGGCGATTGGCGGCCAGCCCCTCATCTTGATCAATGGCCGACCGACGCCCAATGTCAGCGCTTATACGGGTTTTCCGCCGGACGCCCTGGTGCGAGCGGAAGTTCTGCCGCCCGAAGCCTCAGGGCTCTACGGTGCTGTGGCCGGACAACGGGTGGTCAATCTCGTGCTGCAGCCAAAATTCTCAAGTTATGACGGGCGGGCAATGGGCGCGCGACCGACCCAGGGCGGAACCTCGACGCTGTCAGGGGACCTGCGCCGTTCGGGCATCGCAGGGCGAAACACGCACCAGTTCGGTTTGCGGGTCTCACATGAAACGGCGCTTCGGGCGGGGGAGAGAGATCGCAGTTTGATTACGGATGGGCCTGAAGCGGATCAGGCGACGTTGCGGCCGCAGTCGGATGTCCTATCCGCGAACCTCAGCCTTACTAGGGGACTCGGCGACTGGTCGGGCGTCTTCAGTCTGAACGGTCAGATGCGGGATAGTCGTTCGGTGGCGCAGGTCGGCGCAGGGGCGGTGGAAAGTCGTCGACGTTCGGACAGTCTGGGGGCGTCGGGCGGCGTCAGCGGCAATCTTTTGGGGTGGCTGGTGCAGACGAACCTGAATGGACAGATCGGACGCAATCGGGAAGCCGGCTTGCAGGATATGACGAGCGATACGCTGTCGCTCGGCTTGACCGGTTCGGGACAGCGCTCGCTCATTGAACTGCCGTCTGGGCCCTTAACCGCCAATCTGACGGCTAATTTCCAGGGAAGCCGGTCAACGGTTGAGCGCAGTCAGGACAGGACCGTCCATAGTTTTCAGACGAACAGCGCCAGGGGCATACTGACCGTTCCCTTGTTGAAGTCGGGCGGCGCAGGCTGGCGGGGACGCCTGGGCGATATCGCCGCTACCTTCGGCGCCGGGATGCGAGAGAGCGGCGGCGGCGGCGGCGAGGATGTGAGCGCGGGTTTTACCTGGACGCCGCGCAGAAGCGTGAGGCTGAACGGAGAATGGGCGGCGTCAACGGACAGCGTGCCGGATATTCAACGCTCTGAGCCTCAGTATTACGGAGACCCGATCGTGGTGCTCGACTTCCGAACCGGGGAAGCGATCGAAGTCCTGCCCATCAGGGGAGGGAATCCGGATTTGACGCCGCCGGAATCCGAACGGTGGAGAGTTTCCGCGTCAGTGGGCCCGTTCACGTCCTGGAATTTGTCAGGCAATCTGGGCTACACGCGCGCCGAACTCACGAATGGGATCGGCTCCCTGCCGGAACTGACCGAAGACGTGGAGGCCGCTTTTCCTGATCGTTTCCACCGGGATATCGATGGCCGATTGATCAGTATCGACTATCGGCCCCTGAATCTGAGTTCGACACTGACTGAAAGCCTGAACACAGGTGTGAACTTCAATCTTCCTCGCCCTGCCGCTGCGGCGGGGCAGGAAGTGACGATCATGCGCGTTGCTCTGAGTCATAGTCTTCAACTCTCCAATGTCGCCCGTCTGCGCGCGGGACTGCCTGAGATGGATCGTCTCAAGGGGGATGGAGGAGGGATTGCGCGACAGAATGCGAGTGTTCTGGTCGACGCAAGGCAGGGGCGCTGGGGGGCTAATATTTCTGCTCGCTGGCAGGAGGGCTATCGGACACGACGGACCGGCGGACAAGACGGGCTGGACGATCTCATCATTGCGGCGTTCACGACCGTTGATCTGAGGTTCAATTTTCAGATGACGTCCGGCGGCAGAGGACTTGGAGCGGGAGGTGATGATGCACCGCGTCGTCGCAGTACCGGCCTGCAACTTAGTCTGGACATAAGCAATCTGTTCGACGCCCGCCGTGAGGCGCGCCTCGGGGATGGATCGCCTGCTCAAGGGTATGGACGGGACATGCAGGACCCCTTGGGGCGTACGGTGCGCCTAACCTTGCAGCGCCGGTTCTGACGGGTGTGACTTGACGAAGTCTGCGCGCCTGGGAGACAGTGACTGCTTAGCGAACAGTGGTCTGGGGAGAGACCATGGTGGAGCGACAATCACGCGCAACCAGGTCAGATCATCTGGATGAGACCTTTCGGTCGAGCGCCGAAGGCTTGCGCGCGATTACACGCCGGGTGCACGGAGATGAGGCGGATATCGCCCAGGACGCCTGCCTGAAGTTGGTCGAGACTGCAGAGCGCGAACCGATCGGCGCACCGACACATCTGCTTTTCCGGCTCGCTCGCAATCTGGTGATCGATCGGCTTCGGAGCCGAACCCGGACCATGCGTCTTTTCCGTGCGGAGGGCGCCTATGACCAGCAGCCGTGTTCTTACGCCGATCCGGAACGCGTCCTGCTCGCTACGGAACGGCTGCGCAGGGCTCTGGCGGTCATTGACGCCATGCCGGATCGTCGCCGTGAGGCCTTTCTTCTGCACCGTATAGACGGCCTAAGTTATCTCGACATCGCCCGTACGATGGGGATCGGCGTGAAGGCTGTGGAAAAGCACCTTTCGGCCGCCATGCTGGAATTGGTGCAAAAAATGCAGGCAGATGAATTGGACGAGTAGGGGATAACGCCCTTCATTCGTCTATGGTGGTAATCGTACGGCTTTTACACGCCGCCAGCACGCCGGTTCATGATCTTAGACGACGACATTCAACAAGAGGCCGCGAGGTGGTTCGCCGCCCAGCGGAGAGGGCCCATGTCACTGGAAGAGCGACAGGCCTTTGACGTTTGGCGCTCGCATCCGCTGCATCAGGCCGCCCTGAACCGTATGCATGAGGTGTGGGGCGAGCTTTCGACCGTCGGCGAAATGGTTCCGGCGCCGCGTCGCAGTGCCTCTGTCCGAGGTCGTCGGGCCGCGATAGCGGCTGTCCTGGTGCTGGGCCTGGCTGTGAGCATGAGCGCGGCCGTTGTCTGGCGGCTGGATCGTACCTCCAGCGAGACCGGTGTGGGCGAGCAACGCAGTCAGGAGTTGCCGGACGGCAGCATTGTTGCGCTGAATGTGGTGACGCGCGCGCGCTATGATCTCAACGACCGCGAGCGCGTGGTGAATTTGAAGGAAGGCGAGGCGACCTTTGTCGTCAGAAAAGACCCAGAGCGTCCCTTCCTTGTGCGTGCCGGCGGCTATGAGGTGCGGGCCATCGGCACGGCGTTCAACGTCCGTAATCGTGATCGCAGTCTTGATGTCGCCGTCAAGGAAGGCGTGGTTGAGGTTCGTCGACTGGCAGGCGGCGCCAAGCCTGTTCTCCTGCGCGCTGGTCAGAGATTTCATGTTCAGGACACGACTGAACACACCCTGAAGCACGCCAAGATCTCGAATATTTCTCCCACATCCGTCGACGAGTGGCGCCAGCGCGTTCTGACCTATGAGGACGCTCCGGTGGATCAGGTGGTCCGTGATCTCAACCGCTTCTACGAGCGCCCCGTTTCCGCTGACCCGTCGCTGGGCCGTCGTCATGTGACGTTGAGGTTGGTGATCGACGACCGCGCTGACACGGTCCAGCGCCTGGCCGTCCTGCTCGACGCCGACGTCCGCAATGCGGGTCGTGAGGATCGCCTTAAGCCTGCGATCTGAAGTCTTTTTTACGATTCCTAAAAAAAAGCGCCGCCACAGGTAGGGTATTCGCCGCCTGAAACGTCAATCCCTCAAAACAACCATCTCTTGGGAGGGAGAGGCCTATGGTATTGCAGCCTTCGCGCGCGGGTTTTTCGCGTTTGCGCATGTTGGCGGGGGCGGGGTGCGCCGCCCTGATGATTGCGGCGACGCCTATGGGCGCTATGGCGCAATCGGCCGTGACGTCGTTCAACATTCGCTCTGCTCCGCTGTCGCAAAGCCTGCTTGAATTCGGGCGTCAGGCCGGAATTTCGATCGCCGCAGACCAGTCCCTGACCTCTGGGCTGCGCGGTCGCGCCGTTTCGGGCGACCTGCCGGTCCATGAGGCTCTTGATCGCCTGCTCGCCGGTACGGGCCTTAGCGCCGAGTTTGCGAGCCCGAACGCAGTTCGCCTGGTGCGCGCCGGTCAAGGCGATGCAGGGGGAAACGACCTCCTGCAGCAGACGCTCACCCAAGAAACGACCAGCGTCGCCGACGTGATCGTGACGGCTCAAAAGCGTGAGGAATCGATTCAGAGCGTCCCCATCGCCGTCTCTGCCTTCTCCGCAGAGAACCTGGACGCGATGAAGATCGAGGGTGGTTCGGAACTGATGCGCGCCATCCCGAACGTGACCTTCTCTAAAGCCAACTTCAGTATGTACAATTTCTCGATCCGGGGGATTGGGACCAAGGCGGTGTCAGCATCGTCTGACCCTGCTGTCGCCGTCAGCTTCAACAATACGCCGCTGATCCGCAACCGTCTGTTCGAGCAGGAATACCTGGACGTCAACCGGGTCGAGGTTTTGCGGGGACCGCAAGGCACGCTTTACGGCCGTAACGCCACGGCGGGGGTCGTGAACATGATCCCGCGCCTGCCGGGTCCCGACTTCGAAGCCATGCTGAAGGCCGAGGTGGGGAACTATAATACGGCACGCGGCCAGATGATGGTGAATCTGCCGTTGACGGACACCTTCTGGGTTCGCGCGGCGGCGGGTCTGACCAAGCGGGAGGGGTTTGACTACAACGCTGCCAACGACACCCATGTGAACGGCCGCGATCTGCATTCGGTGCGTCTGTCCGCAGCCTGGGAGCCGACCGACAACTTCCGCGCCAATCTGATATGGGAGCGTTTCGGAGAGGACGACAATCGCTCCCGTACGGGCAAGCAACTGTGCACTAATGATCCGGGGCCGACGCAGATCGGCTCTTACACAGTCACGAACCCGGCTTTACAGGCCCGTCTAAGTCAGGGCTGTAAGCCCGGCAGCCTCTTTGACGATGCGGCATATGGTACGCCTACAGGGGCGGGTATGGCCCAAATTTGGGCGGCCGGAAATATTGGCTGGGGATTCAGGCGCAATCCAAATGGTACCCGCGGCCCTGCTGTGCAGGCCATAAGCGGTATTGGTGCGGATCCGTATGCGGGAGTAACCCAATCTCGTAATATTAGAGAAATATCGACGACTTACGATCCAAAATTTCAAGCAAATAACGATATTTATCAGCTAAATATGGAATTTGACCTAAAAAATAATCTGAAATTTGTATCTCAAACTGCTTATGCAAAAGATAGATTTTGGTCAACTCAGGACTATATGAGATTTCAGTCTAACCCAATTATTGTTGACAGCTCTGGTCTAGTAAATACTCGCAATGAACTCCTTCCAGATGGTCCTGCTCCGGGTGGAGTTTTTATGGATCCACAACTTGGGCCATCCTCCGGGATGTTAGCTGCTGATTTAAGTCAGTCTGATAATAAGCAGTTTTTTCAGGAAGTCAGGTTGCAGTCTGATTTCGACAGTAAGGTAAATTTTAATCTCGGCCTAAATTATCTAAAATTTGAAACAGAAGATAACTACTATGTCTTCAATAACATTTTCACGTTATTGGCTCAGTATTTCTATAATAGAGTAAATACAGCCAACGGTCATCTTGTAACTAGTAACTGTCAAGATGCTGTGGTCCTGCCGGGTGATCCCTTGGAGTGCGTTTACACTGATTTATCACCAATAAGTGACTTGGATGGAGATGGGCATAATTACTTTAGAAGTAAGAATGTCGTATCAACAGAATCGTGGGGATTGTTTGGCGAAACCTATATCGACCTAACGGAAAATCTAAGAGTCACTACTGGTCTTAGATATACTAGCGACAAAAAAGTTTCAACACCACATCCGACGCAGCTTCTTCTTGGATACAATGAAGCTCTGGGAACGGGACCGGCTACAGGCGGTAGTTCTGCGCGAGGTTTTCCTGCTTTGCCGGATATCAATCAATCTTGGGACGCTGTAACTGGTCGATTTGTTGTCGATTGGAAACCAATCGAAAATGTAATGACTTATGCATCTTACGCTCGTGGTTATAAAGGGGGAGGATCTAATCCTCCTAGACCTGGAATTGATCAAAATGTAGTGCAATATCAACCTTTACCAGAAACATTTGAGCCAGAGTACCTAAACTCCTTTGAGATAGGAATTAAATCAATATTATTTGATAATAGAATTAGACTAAATGCGACTGCATTTTACTATGACTATAAGGACTATCAGGTCTCTCAGATCGTAGATAGAATTTCTTTAAATGAAAACTTTGATACTAAAAATTATGGCGCTGAATTGGAGTTCTTTTACGATGTTGCTCCTAATTTCAGCGTGTTCTCAAATATTGGATACCTAAAAACGCGAATTGATGATGGTGAGGGTTCTATAGATGTAATGAATAGAACCCAGGGAAATCCTGATTGGGTAGTTTTAAGACCTTGGGTGCAGCTTCCATCTAATTGTATCGCACCTGCGGATCTAGCGGGTAGAATTTTGAGTGATGCTCGCTTTACAGATAATCTAAAATACAACGCTCTTCAGGTGTTGTGTGGTGGCTCGGTTCGCCTAGGATCGTTCGATCCCACTTTTGTTGGAGGGCTCCCGTGGTGGTCGTTCTTTGGTGTGGATTATAATCCTTTAAGAGATGCGCCTAACGGTGGTCGTGGAATTAAGGCTGACCTGGGTGGAAACGAGCTACCAAACTCGCCGCGATGGACAATTAATGTTGGAGCTCAATATAAAATTAACTTAAGTGGATTCGATGTCATCTTAAGGGGTGATTACTACAGGCAATCAGAGTCCTTCTTCAGGGTTTATAATACTGAATACGATAAATTGAATTCATGGGATAATATGAACCTATCTATCTCTTTCGAAAATTCGTCTAAAGATTTGGTATTTAATGTTTATGCTAAGAATATTTTTGATAAATCTCCTATTGTGGATGCGTTCACTAACAGTGATGACTCCATGTTGACGACAAATGTGTTTACACTTGATCCTAGGTTAATAGGGTTTTCTCTTCAGAAAAGATTTTGAATAAATTAAATATCGTTGATTCTGGAATACAGCAGTGTTATTATTTGAATGCTCGCTAATTTTTTTAGTGGGCATTCAATGAACTGGGAGGATGTGAAAATGAAAAAGGTTCTAACTTTAGTTTCAATGGCTTCCATTCTGCTTGCTTCTACTGCTGCAAGTTCTCAGTCCTTTTCTCCGACATCGGCAGACTGGGAGTTTGGGGACGGAGTTCAAGAACTGGACTTGTTTCAAACTATTCCAGGCGTCGCCTGTGTAACAATTTTTGATTTTTCTGTTGATGGTAGCGGCTTTGGCTCGATTACAGGAAACATTGGTAGTTTTTCTCCAGGCCATTTTGCCTGCGGGGCGCCGGTAATTCCTGGTAATTTTAGCTGGCCCCTTACCGTAAATAGCCACACCCCAGGTGTAACGGCGAACGTAAACATAAATAATGTTTATGTTTTTGCGGTTAATGGTTTTTGTCAAGGCAGCATTAATAATGTTACCCTTGATCTGGTGAACCAGAAGGTCATTATCCCTGCCTCAACGAAAGTATATGGAGAGCTATTCTCAAACCCTGGCGTTCAATATGACTGTGAAGTTGGCGGTGAGTTGGATATTATCCCTGTCGGCCATTCAAGTCCGTTGTCTTGATGTAGGGTAGTTCCAATATTCTTATTCCCCGAGAGTATTGGATTCGAATATATCTGCATGTTTCCGCATAACTATAAGGCCAGATGATATGTCATCTGGCCTTTTTTTATATAGTTCAGATTAGCGGTGCGCGGCCCTTTGGCTCTAAATTAAACAGGATATGCGCGCGTTCGGCCGCAGTGAAGTTCGCACGGACGTCGGTCATCAACAGTGCGGGCACGATATCGTCCCTCCGTGCTAGGGCCGTCAGTGTAGAAGGGGCGTCCGTATTTGGGGGCATCTCCATCGGGAGGGGCCTCACTTAACGAGGCCGCGCTTTCCGCACTGTTTCTCGATGGTCTGATGGTGAGGACTGCGGTCAAACCCGCTCCAGCGGCAGCCGCATCCCGGCCACGATCAGACAGGCGGCGTCGGCGGCGGCGGCGATGCGCTGGTTCAGGCGGCCGGCCTCGTCGCGAAAGCGTCGGCCCAGCGGATTGTCGGGCACCAGGGACCAGCCGACTTCGTTGCTGACTACCCACAGCGTGGCCGGGCAGGCGGCCAGGGCCTGCGCCAGGTCGTCGACGGCGGCGGCCAGGTCGCGCTCGCCCAGCATCTGATTGCTGAGCCACAGGGTCAGGCAGTCGACGACGGCGACGTCCTCGGCCGACAGGGCGCGCACGGCTTCGGCCAGATCCAGCGGCGCCTCGACCTGACGCCAGCCCTGGCCGCGTTCGGCCTGATGGCGGGCGACGCGGTCGCGCATCTCGTCGTCGAAGGCCTCGGCGGTGGCGATGAAGACGGGCGAGCGGCCCGCCGCCTCGGCGGCCTGTTCAGCTTGCCTTTGGGCGTAGCCGCTCTTGCCGGAACGGGCGCCGCCGAGAACCAGCGTCAGGGTCATGCGTCGTCTCTCCGGTTGACCTGAACCGCGCGCGGTCCTACTGCCACGGTCGCGTCAGGTTCCCCGAAAGGGGATTGAAAGGGAACGGAGTGTGAAACTCCGGCTGTTCCCGCAACTGTAAGCGGCTAGCCCGCGCGTCATACGCCACTGGCGGTCCGGAAGGCCACGGCCTGAACGACTTCTGGGAAGGCGACGCGCACCGGCCTTGATCCGCGAGCCAGGAGACCTGCCTGTCGCCGTCGTTCTCCGTGCGGTCGGGATGTGCCGGGCGGTCGAGGCAACTCGTGTGACGACAGTCGTAAACCAGCCGCGTCAGCGGCCGCTTTCGCTCATCCGGGCGACGGGCGGTCCGGCGCGGCGTCGTCATATGGAGACCCGGAATGAACCGGACCGCATTCGCTACCCTGGCCGCCGCCAGCCTTCTGGCCGCCGCGCCTGCTTTCGCTATTGAAACCGTCGATCAACAGGCCGCCGCTCCTGACGTGGCGGGTCGCGCCGGCGCCACAGCCGTCGAGGACGTGGTCGTCACCGCCAACCGCTCGGCCCAGCCGATCGAGCGCGTCGGCGCCTCGGTCACTGTGCTGACGCAAGCCGCCATCGAGGCGCGACAGACTCCGGCCGTGGTCGAGCTGCTGGCTCAGACGCCGGGCGTCAGCTTCACCCGCAACGGCGGCGTCGGCACGTCCACGGGCGTCAACATCCGCGGCGCCGAGAGCCAGCACACTGTCGTCCTGATCGACGGGGTCAAGTTGAATGACCCGTCCTCGACGCAGGGCGGTTTCAACTTCGGCAACCTGCTTATCGGCGACACGGCGCGCATCGAGGTGCTGCGCGGCGCCCAGTCGACCCTGTGGGGCAGCCAGGCCATCGGCGGCGTGGTCAATATCGTCACGGCCGAGCCCACCGAAGCCCTGCAAGGCAGCCTTGACGCCGAGGCCGGCGCGCGCGGCACGACCTATTTCCGCGGCGGGATCGGCGGGGCCAACGAGCGCCTGAGCTGGCGTCTGGCGGCAAGCCGTTATGACACCGACGGCTTCTCGGCCTTCGCCGCCGGCAAGGAAGACGACGGCTACACGAACACCGGCCTGTCGGGCCGCCTGAACGTCAAGGTGACGGACGCGGTGTCCCTGGATCTGCGCTCGGTCTGGTCCAGCGGCCGTAACGATTTCGACGCCTTCAACGGTGACAGCCGCGAATACGGCAAGACCCAGGAACTGGTCGCCTACGCCGGCCTGAACTTCGACCTGCTGGACGGCCGGTTCCGCAACCGCATCGGCTACGCCCACACCGATACGGATCGCCGCAACTTCAACCCGGACAACACGGTCCAGACCCTGACCTTCGACGCCGAGGGCCAGAACCGCCGCTGGGAATATCAGGGCGCCTTCGCCTTCACCGAGGCGCTGAACGCGACCTTCGGCCTGGAGCACGAGAAGTCGGAGATGAAGACCCGGTCGCCCGGCGACTGGGATCCGAACCCGGCCTTCGGTCGCGGCGAGGCCGAGCTGAACAGCGCCTATGGCCAGTTGCAGTGGACGGTGCTGGACGGCCTGACCCTGACCGGCGGCCTGCGCTATGACGACCACGCCCAGTATGGCGACAACCTGCTGGGCCAGGTCGCTGCGGCCTGGGCCCTGAACGAGGGCGATACGGTGGTGCGCGCCAGCTGGGGCCAGGGTTTCCGTGCGCCGGGCCTGTATGAGCTGTACAGCGAGTACGGCAATCTGAACCTGCAGCCGGAAGAGTTCGACAGCTGGGAGATCGGCGTCGAGCAGCGCCTGTTCGACCGCGCCGTCGTCTCGGCGACCTACTTCAACCGCCAGGCGGACAATGAGATCCGCTACAACGGCTGCTCGACGCCCTCGACGGATCCGCTGTGCACTGTCAACGGTGTGGGCCGCTGGGGCTATTACCGCAACGTCCAGAAGACCGAGGCGCAAGGCGTCGAACTGGTCGGCCGCGTGGACGTGACGGAGCGCCTGAACGTCAGCGCCAACTACACCTGGACCGACGCCAAGAGCGCCTCGGGCGCCACCGACGGCAAGCGTCTGACGCGCCGTCCCGAGCATATGGCGAACTTCGCCGCCGACTACGCCTTCGCCTTCGGCCTGAAGACGGGCGTGGCGGTGCGTTACGTCGGCGAGACGTTCAACAACGACACGAACACGGTGAAGGTCGACGCCTACACCCTGGTCGATCTGCGCGCCTCCTATCCGGTCAACGACATCCTTGAAGTCTACGGCCGGATCGAGAACGCCTTCGACGAGGACTATCAGACGGTCCTGAATTACGGCGCGCCGGGCCGCGGCGTGTTCGGCGGCGTTCGCGTCCGGTTCTGATGTGATGAAGGACGCCGCGTTCCTGACGACGGCGACCCGGCACGGCGGCGGCCTGAT
>PJTY01000374.1_pt1 | contig 24222 bp, 18 predicted proteins | sample 1512121 | NCBI WGS metagenome assembly PJTY01 (sample SAMN08177680, study PRJNA422409) | Soil metagenome, whole genome shotgun sequencing project. | isolation source: Soil enriched (2) on filter paper: alkali lignin treatment | place: USA: Madison | collected 2015-01-15 | reverse complement strand
GCACCGACAGTTCGCGCACCAGTTCCTCGTCCGCCGATGCGGAAGCATCCGCCGGAGCAGCACCTTCCGCCGCCACCCGGCGCAGCGTCATCACCGCGTCGCCGACCTTGACCGGACCGGGCTCGCGCTTCGAATCCAGCGTCCATTCCTCGCTTGCGAGCAGGAGCACCGGCGTCATCGCGCTGGCCGCGCCCGTCACCACGGCATCGATATCGAAGCGCACCAGCGGATCGCCCGCCGCCACGCTCTGGTCCTGCCGAACGAGCGGCGTGAAACCGCGTCCACCCATCGCCACGGTATCGACGCCGAGATGGACCAGCAGTTCCGCGCCGCCTTCGAGACGCAGGGTCACGGCATGGCCGGTCGCGGCGAGCGAGGCCACGGTGCCGGCGCAAGGCGCGTACAGCACCGAGCCGGTAGGATCGATGGCGACGCCGTCACCGAGCATCCCTCCGGCAAAGACCGGGTCGGGAATTTCGGTCAGCGGCGCCAGCCAGCCCTCCAGCGGAGCCTTGACGACGATGGTGTGCCCGGCGGGAGTCATGGTCCGGTCGGCAGTCATGGTAGAAGAAACGGAGGCAGTCATGATTGTGGCTTGTCTCCAGAATTCAATGTCAGAATGCCCGTTCGCCGGCGATCCACGTCGCCTGCGGCGCCATGGCGCGGTCGAGTTGGACGAAATCGGCAGTGCGACCGGCAGCGATCACGCCTCGTTCCGAAGCGAGACCGAGGAATTCGGCGGGTTGCACGCTGGCCATATCGACCGCCTGCCCCACTGAAAGCCCCGCCATGTCCACGGCATTGCGCACGGCGGCCGCCATGTCCAGCGAAGCGCCCGCCAGCGTGCCGTCGGCACCGACGCAGCGCCCTTCCGCGACGGTGATCTCGCGGCCGTCCAGTTCGAAGCTGGTGAGGTCGGAGCCGACGCAGGACATCGCATCCGTCACCAGCACGAAACGGTCTAGCGGGCGGCTGGCCAGCGCCACGCGCATGGCGGCGGGATGGACGTGGTAGCCGTCGGCGATCAGTCCGCACCAGGCCGAGCGGTTCTCCAGCGCCGCGCCGACCATGCCGGGGTTGCGGTGATGCAGCGCCGACATCGCGTTGAACAAGTGCGTCACGCCGGTCACGCCCATGTCGAAGGCGGCGCGGGCGGTCTCGTAGTCGGCGTCGGAGTGGCCCATCGCCAGCACGACCCCGGCCTCGATCAAAGCCCGGGCCTGATCGGCATGGAGGTACTCGGGCGCGATCGTGAACAGCACTTTACCGGCGCGGGGCCGCGTCAGCAGGTCGACCATCTCGTCGTCCAGCTTGCGCAGGTTGCCCTCGGAGTGGATGCCGCGCCGCTTGACGTTGAGCACCGGGCCTTCGACGTGGATGCCGATGCAGCCGGGCACGCCCGCCGCGATCGCCTCGTCGGTGGCGTCGAGACCGCGCGCGATCACATCCGGCGTCGCGCTGATGAGCGTGGGCAGCAGCGCGGTCGTGCCGAAGCGCGCATGCGCGGCGGCAATGGTGGCGATTCCTTCGCGCGTCGGCGCATCGTTGAGCAACACGCCCCCGCCGCCGTTGACCTGCACGTCGATGAAGCCCGGCACCAGCCAGCCGCCGTCGAGGTCGACGACCTCATCGGCCTCATGGTCGGCCTCGGGCCCACGCTGCGCCGAAACGATGCGGCCCTGCTCCACGCTCACCACGGCGTCTCGCGCCCAGGCGCGATCCAGATAGACGTTGCCGTTGACGAAGGCGATTTTCATCAGAGAGTCTCGGTTACCTTGCGCAAGTGGGCGGGATTGTCCGGGTCGAGCCCGCGTGCAAGCGAAAGCGCATTCACTTGCGGATAGAAGGTCTGGATCATCAGCAACGGCTCCAGCGCGGCATGGCCCGCAAGCGCGGCCAGCGTGCTGCCCCCGAACGGCTGCTCGGCATCGATCAGCGCGACTTGCGCGCCGCGACCGGCGAATTCCGCCGCCGCCCCGCGCACGCTCTCGCCGCTGGCGTCGGACGTGGCGAAGGCGACGATGGGGAAGCCTTCGTTGATGATCGTCATCGGGCCGTGGCGCACTTCGGCTGCGCTATAGGCCTCGGCATGGAGCGCGCAGGTCTCCTTGAGCTTGAGCGCGCCTTCCTGGGCGATACCGAAACCGTATCCGCGCGCGATCACGAAGAGATTGTTCGCCTGCGACAACTCGCCGACGAGATCGAAAGGCGCGGTGTTGGCGGCCACTTCCAGACCTTCCGGCAGGCGCTCCAGCGCTAGACCGAGCGGGGCATCGCCGGTCCAGTGCGCCACCAGCGCGGCCACCCCGGCGAGCGAGGCGATGTAGGACTTGGTCGCCGCCACCGACTTTTCGGGACCGGCATGGAGCGGCAGCACCCAGTGCGCCAGATCGGCGAGCGGCGCGGTCTCGTCGTTGACGAGCGCGACGACGCGGGCACCCGCCCGGCGATGCGCTTCGACGGCGGCGAGCAGGTCCGGGCTGCGGCCGCTCTGCGAGATCGCGATCACCAGCACCCGGCCGGGCTGCATCTCGGCGCCGAACACCGAGGACACGCTGAGCGCCGACGAGGAGACCGGCACGCCTGCCAGGGTCTCGATCAGGTATTTGGCATAAGTCGCCGCATTGTCGGAAGAGCCGCGGGCGCAGGTCACCACCACCGAGGGCGGATCGTCGCGCAGTTCCTGGGCCAGCTTCATCAGAACGGTGCGGTTGTTCTGCAGGAAGCTGCGCACGGCCTGCGGAGCCTCGGCGGCCTCGCGGGCCATCAGGGAAAGCGAAGGATTTGCGGCGTCGGACTGCATGTCTTGGGACTCTCCTGCACGTCGCGGCCGGTCGGCGAAGGGTGCGCCAAACCGGAACGACTGCTTACCAATCTCGGATAAGTTCTATATTGGTATTCCCGAACTCCACGCGATGCGCAATTGGTTTCGCGCAGGTTCGGCGATTTTCTTGCCCGCCCCGCACCTTCCGAGGAATTCGCTGGAAAGAAGACTGCGCTCGCCCCAGCCTCACAGCCGTTCGATTGCAGCCTTGAGACGGGCCACTTCCGCCGAATCCGCGACCGCCCTCGCGCCTTTCTGGAAACCCAGCTCTTCCAGTCGCGCCATCGCAGCGGCATTTTCGGCCACGCCGCCCACTTTCCGGCAGGAGCCATGGAATTCGACGATCCCGGCCTCGCGAAGTACGGGAACCGCCTCAGCAGAGACGCCGGCGCCTGCAAGAATCACGATTCTGCCCGCCGCCAACTCGTGAAGGTGCGCCAACATGCGCGCACCCTCTGGCGCCCGCACCGCCCCGCCGGACGTCAGGATGCGATCGAAACCCATCGCGACCGCCTGCTCCAGGCCGTTTTCCATATCGTCCAGCAAATCGAACACGCGGTGCAGGGTCAGCGACAGACGCGCGCCCCGTGCGACCCCGGCACTTTGGGCATGGTCCAGCCATTCACCCAGAATTCCAAGGTCCAACCCATGCGACGATCCCGCGCCGATCACGATTCCCGCAAGACCGGCCTCAGCAGCGAGATCGATATCGTCCCGCACCTGCGCGACTTCGTGGGCATCATAGACGAAGTCGCCTTCGCGCGGACGGCAGAGCATATGCACCGGAATCGGGGCCGCCGCAGCGAGGCGAACCAGCGACCGCGGCGGGGTCAGACCGCCCAGCGCCAGTGCGCTGCAAAGCTCGATGCGATCGCCGCCGCCAGCAACCGCTGCGGCAATGCCTGCCGAATCCTCGACACAGACTTCAAGCACTTCGCCGATCTCCTATGATTTCGCCTTGTCCGGCTCAGTTGTCCGGTTCGTGCCGGAGCGATTCGCGAGAACGCGAATTGGACATATTTTGGCCTGCTACACCACCCCACGCCGTTTCCGGTCGATAGCCCAGCGCGAGCCGGCCGCAACGCCCTTCCGGAGTTCCAAGCACCAGAACGCCGCTTTCAGCTACCGGAAAAAAATTCCATTGGACAAGAAAACCTATTTTGGTGACATTAAGTTGTGTTATTGGTATGATATTGGCCTTGCAACAGGACAAAGCAGCATACATGCGCAGGATGCATTGCTGAAGCGCACGGGTTTCGGAGCATGAGGAGAACGACGATGAAGTCCGCACGCGCGTTGCCTTTGGCCGCAGCGACCCAATTCAGCTTCTAAGTCCCGTGCAAAGGCGTGCAGGTCCCTCTCCTCCTCACTAAGATCTGCATGCACACGGGCCGGCGCCTGTCCCAGGGTTCTTGACCCGGCGGACAGGCGCCGTCCTTTTATAAAACAGGGCCTTGTAAAACAGGCCCGATTTAAACTGGGATGCCCGAAATGACCGCCTTGAGCCGCCGCCGCCTGATGTCAGGCTCCTGCCGCCTCGCCCTGCTGGCCGCCACCGTGCCTGCCGGAGCAACACGGGCGATTGCCGCAGAAGCCGCACCTTCCGCAAGAGTCGATCCCTTCATCGGCACCGGCGGCGATGGCCATACTTTCCCCGGCGCTACCCTGCCCTTCGGCATGGTGCAGCTCAGCCCCGATACCGACACCGCGCGCTGGGACACCTGCTCGGGCTATCACCACGGCGACGCCTCGTTGCTGGGGTTCTCCCACACGCATTTGTCTGGCACCGGCATCGGCGACATGCTGGACGTGCTCGTCGTGCCCTGCCGGGGCGAAGTGCGCCTCCAGCCCGGACCGCTCGATCGCCCGGACGAAGGCTATCGCCTGCGCTACAGCGACGAGGAGGCGGAACCGGGCTATTACCGGGTTCAGCTTGAAAACGGCGTCACCAGCGAACTCACCGCAACGCTGCGCACCGGCATCCAGCGGCACGCCTTCCCGGCGGGCGGAGCCGACAGTTCGGCCCACCTGCTGATCGATCTCTCGCACCTCGTCCAGGACTCTTCCGACAAATATCCGCTGATCGACGACGCGGAAATGGCGCTGGACGCCGACGGCACGCTCAGCGGCCAGCGGCGGGTGTTCCGCTGGGCCAAGGGCCGCCACATCTATTTCGCGATGCAGTTCTCACGCCCGCCGAGCCGGGTGGAATTCTTCGGCGACAAGGACGTCCCGCAACCGCAGGGCAGCAAGCAGGTCAAGGGCCGCCGCCTGAAGGCCGCCGTCCACTTCGACGATGCCGCGAGTGCGCCGATCGTCGTGCGCACCGCCGTCTCGGCCGTGGACGTGGCCGGCGCCCGCGCAAACCTGGCGGCAGAGGCGAGGCACTTCGACTTCGCCGCCTATCGCCAGGCCGCCGCCGATGCCTGGAGCGAAGAACTCTCCCATATCGCGGTGACCGGCGGCAGTGCCGAGCAGCGCACGATCATGGCGACTTCGCTCTATCACGCCGCCATCGGGCCGACGCTGTTCTCGGACGTGGACGGGCGCACCATGGGTCTCGACCGCAAGGTGCACCAGCTCGCCCCCGGAGAGAAAGCCTACAGCGCCTATTCGCTCTGGGACACCTACCGCGCCTTCCACCCCTTGCAGACGCTGATCAGGACCGCGCGGGTCGGGGAATTCGTCGCCGACCTCATCCGCCAGACCCAGCAAAGCCCCTATGGCCCGCCGGTCTGGCCACTCCAGGGCGTGGAGACCGGCTGCATGATGGGCTGGCACTCGGTGCCGGTGCTGGCAGAGGCCATGGCCAAGGGCATTCCCGGCGACTATGCCGCCGCCTGGCCCAATATCCGCCGTCGCTCGTTCGACTTCACGATGCCCGTGCTCGACAATTCCCGCGGCATCCCGGAATATGACGCCAAGGGCTATGTTCCCGCCGACAAGGTGTTCGAAAGCGTCAGCCGCACGCTTGAATATGCCTATGACGACTATGCCGCCTCGCATATCGCCAAGGCAGCCGGTGCTGCGGACGACGCGGCGCGACTGAAGGCACGCTCGGGCAACTGGAAGAACGTGTTCGACACGCAAACCGGCTTCGCCCGCCCGCGCCTGGATGACGGGTCCTGGACCGAACCTTACGATCCGGTCGAACTCGGCCATTGGGACAAGTGGCGCGACTTTACCGAAAGCAACGGCTGGCAGGCGACGTTCCTCAACCAGCACGACGTCCACGGTCTGGCCGAGGCGATGGGCGGCCCGGCGGGCCTGGAAGCCAAGCTCGACGCTTTCTTCAACGCGCCCTCGACCCTGCCCAAGAACGCCCCGCCGGACATCAGCGGCATGGTCGGGCAATATGCCCACGGCAACGAACCGTCGCACCACGTCGCCTATCTCTATGCCTGGACCGGCGCGCACTGGAAGACGCAGGCGATGGTGCGCCGCCTGCTCGCGCTGATGTACCGCGACAAACCGGCAGGCGTGATTGGCAACGACGACTGCGGCCAGATGAGCGCGTGGTATGTGCTCTCGGCGCTCGGTTTCTATCCGGTCGATCCGGTGAGCGGCATCTACATCTTCGGCAGCCCGCTGTTCGAGGAGGCCCGCGTACGGCTCGGCAACGGGCGCGAACTCATCGTCAGTGCGCCGGGCAACCGTTCGGACCGGCCCTATTACGGGCGCGTCGAATGGAACGGCAAGGCCCATGACCGCTGCTGGATCAGCCACGAGGAAATCATGAAGGGCGGCAAGCTGACCTTCCACATGCAGAACGTGCCGGAGCTGTCCTTCGGCCAAGCCCCCCGGAATCAACCGCCGCGACAGGGCTGAAACCAAAACACGACCACGCTTCGAAGCCCGCCGGGAGAGACCATCTCTCCTGGCGGGTTTTTGCTGTTTTGGCGCTAGGCGTGAGACCAATTTGCGACATATTTCCGGGTCAATCGCAAAAATGTAATGCCAATTTGATTTTTGGAATTGAATTTATTTAATACCTATGACAGCTTTGTTTCAGGGCAAGCTTTGGGAAGGGCGAGCCGTTTTCAGCCGCCGAACATCGAAGCGGTCGCATTGGCTTGGGACGAATGGGAATGGGAATTTCGCGTCGCGATACCTTGGGGCTTGCCTTGGCCGGAGCAGCCGCCGCCGGAACGGCGCGCGCTGCGGCTCCTGCGAAGAATGCGGGCAATGCGGCACTCGTGGTCTCCACATGGGACTTCGGCGCCGCGGCGAATGCCGCTGCCTATAACCGCTGGAAGGCCGGCGGCACGCTGATCGATGCGGTCGAAGCCGGTGCCCAGGTGCCGGAAGCGGACCTTTCCAATCATTCCGTGGGCATGGGCGGCTATCCCGACCGGGACGGCCATGTCACGCTCGACGCCATCATCATGGACGATCGCGGCCATGCCGGGGCCGTTGCTGCGCTCGAAGGCTATGTGCACGCGATCTCGGTCGCCCGCCGCGTCATGGAGCAAACCCCGCACACGATGCTCGTCGGCGAAGGCGCCGCGCAGTTCGCACGCGAGCAGGGCTTTGCCTCGCAAAACCTGCTGACGCCCGAAGCGGAAGCGGCCTGGAAGGAATGGCTCAAGACCGCCGAATACAAACCGATCGCCAATATCGAGAACCAGCGCGGTTCGGCGCTCGACCATGACACCATCGGCATCCTCGCGCGCAGCCCGGACGGCCGCCTTGCGGGTGCCTGCACCACCTCCGGAATGGCCTTCAAGCTGCGCGGACGGGTCGGCGATTCGCCGCAGTCGGGCTGCGGCCTGCTGGTCGAACCCGGTGTCGGCGCGGCCACGGCCACCGGCGTCGGCGAGGAAGTGACCCGCATTGCCGGAGCGGCGCGCGTCGTCGGCTCGATGCGCATGGGAATGTCGGCCATGGCGGCCTGCCGCGAAGCCGTGGAGCATATCGTCAAGCTGCGCGGAGATGCCGTGAAGGACGCCCAGGTGGCCTTCCTGGCGATCGACAAGGACGGCGAGGTCGGCGCCTTCGCGATCCAGCCCGGCTTCACTTACGCGGTCACCGACGCGAGCGGACGCACCACCGTCCACCCGTCGCAAAGCCTCCGCCGCGCCTGAACGCGCAACATCAGGCAACGGAACATGCCGGTAACGACCGGCAACGGATCAAGACAACCAAAATTTGGCTAAAATTCAGGCCGGAAACGCTCCGGGCCAACAACGTATCAGGGAAGAAAAGGGCTATCGCATGAGGAAGATTACCAAAATACTCTTGGCCACGACCTGCATTACCGGCCTCGCCACTCCGGCGCTGGCGCAGGACAACGCGCCTGACGATGCCGAAGCGGGTGCCGCTTCCTCGGGCTCGATCGTCGTGACGGGTTCGCGCATCAACCGCCCGAACTCGACCGCCGCCGCGCCGATCACCTCCGTCACCAACGATGCGATCCGCGCCCAGGCCGCCGTCAACATCGAGGAAGTGCTCAACCGCATCCCGCAGATCTCGCCGGACAGCCAGCAGAACTACTCTGACTCCGACGGCCGCCAGCGCATCAAGCTGCGCAACCTCGGCTTCGAGCGCACCCTGACGCTGGTCGACGGTAAGCGCGTGGGCACCATGAACGGTGTCGACGCCAACATGATCCCGACTTCGCTGATCAAGCGCGTCGACGTGCTGACCGGCGGCGCCTCGGCAGTCTACGGTTCGGACGCGGTTGCGGGCGTCGTCAACTTCATCATGGATGACGACTTCGAAGGCATCCAGCTCAACGGCAACTACAACTTCTACCTGCACAAGAACAAGCGCACGCTGGTATCGGACGTCGCCAGCCAGTACGGCTTCGACCAGCCCGCGCGCGGCACCGCCATTGACGGCGGCCGCTCGGACATCTCGCTGACCTTCGGCAAGAAGCTGTTCGACAACCGCTTCCACATCAGCGGCTACGTCAACTACCGCGAGGCGGCACTGGTACCGTTCTCCTCGCGCGAGACGGCGGGTTGCGAACTCATTCAAACCGGCAAGGACGGCCCGCTCGGCTGTTCGGTGTCGACCTACACGCCCTACGGCTACATCTCGCCCCGTTCGGGTGCAGCCGATGACCAACAGTTCGTCAACAATCCTGACGGTTCGCGCACTCTCCTGCCTTATGGGGATGCCTATGCCGCCAATCCTTATGACGGTTACTCCTTCCAACGCGCTAACAAGCGCTGGAATGCGGGCGGCTTCACCTCGTTCGAACTGTCCGACGCCGCCGAACTCTATGGCAGCGTCATGTGGTTCCGCGACCGCTCAAGCAACCCTTATCCTGCACGTGTCCTTACTCCGGGCACGTACGGTAACGACCCCATAAACCCAGACGATCCTCTGTCGTACTATGTGAACTGCAACAATCCGCTGATGTCGGCCTCGCAGGCGCAAACCATCTGCGGTTCCAATGCTGGCACAGATACTCTCGCACCGCTCGACGTGCGTTATCGCTTCAACAACGCGCGCCCGATCTCGGATTCCTACCTCAATCAGGGCCTGCGCGCGACCGCCGGCGTCCGCGGCCAGTTCGCACAGGGCTGGAGCTACGACCTGGGCGGCGTCTACGCCCGCAACCGCATGGACACGACCTACGGCCGTCCCAACTACGACCGTGTCAACAACGCGCTCAATGTCGTCAACGTCAACGGCCAGCTCCAGTGCGCCTCCGGCTCGGCTGACGGCTGCCTTCCCTTCGACGCCTTCAGCGCCAATTCGGCCACCAACGGCCAGGCGCTGTTGGACTACCTGACCGAGTTCGGCACCAGCACCACGATCAACACGCTCTCCAACGTGGTGGCCACCGTGCAGGGCGACCTCGGCACCTACGGCATCCAGTCGCCCTGGGCCGAACAGGGCGTCGCCATCGCATTGGGCGCCGAGTTCCGCGAGGACAAGCTGAAGAGCTACGCCGACGACGTCTGGCGCAAAAACTGGGGTGGTTCGGACAGCAACCTTTCCCAGAACGTCTGGGAAGGCAACGTCGAGCTGCAGGTTCCGATCATGGAACACAAGCCTTTCGCCGATCTGCTCCAGTTCAACGGCGCCTACCGCCTTTCGAAGTACAGCTCCAACCCCAGTACCTTCTCGACCTGGAAGGCCGAGGCGATCTGGGCGCCGATCCCGGACATCACCTTCCGCGGCTCGATCAACAAGGCCCAGCGTGCGCCGACCGTGGTGGAGGCCTATCAGGGCTCCAACATAGAAGCCCATCGCATTACGCCAACTTACAACGACATCTGCGCGCCGACCGTCTCGTATACCACTGATGCCAATGGTCAACGTGTGCCGGTTTATGGCGCGCCAGCCGCTTCGCGCGAGGTGTGCGCTGCGACCGGCCTGGCGGACAGCCTGTATGGCAGCCCCACTCTGATCTGTCCGACGGACATAGGCTGCACGGTTCGCCGAGGCGGCTTTACCGTCAACCCTGAGACCGCCTATACCAAGACCTTCGGCGTCGTGCTGAAGCCGTCGTTCCTGCCCGGCCTCGTCGTTTCGGCAGACCGCTTCATGATCAATCTCAACGATTCGATCGGCTTCAACGACTACGACTACTTCTCGAACGGCTGTCTCCAGACCGGCAGCGACTTCTTCTGCTCGATGTTCGTGCGCAATGCCGACGGTACGCTGTCGAGCAACCCCGAAAGCAACCCGACCACCGGCTTCATCCGCGGCGGCACGACCAACTACTACAAGAGCAAGTCGCATGGCTGGGACTTCCAGGGCCAGTACTCGAAGGGCCTCGGCAAGTACGGCACCCTCGCGCTGGACTTCGCCGGTTCGCTGACGACGCTGGCGGGTGGCCAGGATTCGCCGATCCTGCCGAAGTACAACTGTGCCGGATACTACGGCGGCACCTGCGGCCAGCTGATCCCCAAGTGGACCCACAGCCTGCGCGCCACCTACACGACCGAGGATCGTTTCTTCAACGCCTCGTTCAACTGGCGCTACGTCGGTCCGCTGACCAACGTCAGCAACTCGAACGACCCGGCGCTGGGCGGAAACGCCAGCACCGAGCGCGAGACGTTCTACCGCATCGGCGCGCAGAACTACTTCGACCTTGCCCTGACGTTCCGCGTCGATGCGGCCTATTCGTTCCGCATTTCCGCGAACAACATCTTCGACAAGCTCCCGCCGCTGCTGCCGAACTCGTACGGCTACGGCCTGTCGCGCAGCAACACGCTCTCGGCCCGTTACGACTCCCTCGGCCGTCAGATCGCGATCGGCGCGACCGTCAACTTCTGATCGTGATCCCGTGCCGGAATGCTTGCAGCGTTCCGGCACGGGAAACTTTCTCCTGAGAGATTTCTGGATAAATGGAACTGGGATTTCTCATTGGATTATGCTGCACTCGAACAAGCGCGCGAAAAAATCCGATTTTCAGAAAATTGATATTTTAAAATAAAAGCTTGCGAAAAGCACCTTCATTCCAACCACGAAGTATTTCACCATTTAATATTATGGCCGGAGTGCCTTCTATTTTAAGATTTTTGGCAAGCTGGATATCTTTTTCTAAATTCTCAGCCACCCGATCACTATCGCGAAGCTTTATTATCCGATCCCGACTAAAACCGGCTTTTTGGAAGAAAGCAAAACCATCCTGCTCCGTAGGATGTGCAATTTCGATCATTGCCGCTCTAAAGCCCTTGTAAAGGCCTAACTCGTTGGCAACAATGGCCAACTTAGCAACATCAACGGATGATTGCGAAAGAATAGGCAATTCGTGGTATATTATTTTCCGACCATTTATGACTTTTTTGAGATCATTGCCGAATGCAATTTCAGCAGATTTACAAAATGAACAGTTATAGTCCGAAAACACCACTATAGATCTGTCTAAATCACCACCCTTTATATCAGAAATTCCATCAAAAATTTCATTTCTATATTTTTTCAACAAATTCAACTCATCAATCTTGCTTAAAGAACTATTTCCTCGAGCAGACAAATCTGATATATAGCTATGGTTATTTTTTATATATAAGCTTATTCTATAATCTATATATAACGGCAAAAGTTTCCACAGAACACCTAACGTTAAAATCAAAAATATTCCAAATACACACCATTCTTTAATGAATTTTGACGTAGCAAAATTTTCAATTTTCAATTTACTCACAAAAATCCTTTAAAATAAGCACTCAAAGCATAACACTTTCTTGCACTAGTTTCATGTAATTTCAATATCAATAAATACTGCATGTTAAATTTTTTTAACATCTATATTTAAAAAACTTGTTGTTGCAACGCAAAACCATCTTTACCTGTTGCCGAGCTTTTCGGAATTTCCCGTCATAGCAACACTAAAAGGATGCCTCATGAAATTGAAATTTGCATTTGCAACTCTCCTTGGCGCGCTTTCCCTCTCAATGGCTTCCCAAGCTCAAACATCCTCCAATAATTATCAAGCCTGTGTGAACGCCTGTTTGAATCAATATTATGCAGCATCCTCGCTTTGCAACGTATCGAGCAATCCTTTTGTGTGCACAGAAAAAACCCAGACAGCCCTATCAGAGTGCCGACAGGAATGTTAATTTATAAGTGATACCCCTGCCGCCTAATTTTAGGCGGCAGGATTCCATTTATTCAAAAATCGATTTAAAATTGCTACCCGTCGTACCCGAACGGCATCAAGTCGTATCGCGCGACTCAAGTCTGGTGTTTATCGCGCACCCATGCTTTGGCGCAGGTCTCGCAGTTCGCCTTAGAGATACCTTCAGATGCGCTTCCTTTTACGTGCGATTCCCTTCCTTCTCGCCGCCGCGAGCCTGCCGGCCGCGGCGCAAGTCGCGCCGCCTGCCGATCCGGCGGTCCAGATCGTCCAGGCCGAGGCGGAACTGCGCGCGATCGATCGTGGTCTCGACACCCGACTGTCGTCCGATGAGAGGTCGGACCTCCGGGCCAGGGCATTGGCCGCCCAGCAGGCGGCGAAGTCGTCCGCCGGTCAGCTCGACGACCAGCTGGCGCTCGTCGACGCCCGCATCGCCGGGCTCGGCCCGGTCACCGAAGGCGTCACCGAAGCGCCCGAAATCCAGCAGCAGCGCAAGCGCCTGGCCAGCGAGCGGGCGAAAGTCGATGCCGCGATCAAGCGCGGCCGTCTCGCCGATGTCGAGGCGCAGCAGCTTATCGACGAAATGGACCGCAGCCAGGCGGAGCAGCTCAACGAAACGCTGACCTCCCGCGTCGATTCCCCCCTTGCCCCGGCCTTCTGGAGCGATCTGCTCGGCGCCTTCCCCCGCGACATGCGCAAGGTGGACGTGTTCCTCTCGCAAGGCGTGGAGCAGATCGGCAAGCACTGGCGCGGCGGGCTGCCGTGGCAGGCGCTGCTGGGCATGGTAGCCGCCTTTCTTCTGCTGTTCCCCTTGCGCGTCGCGTGCCGCCGCCTCGGCCAACGCCATCTGATCGGCACCGCCCCCGGCCATCGCATACGCCGCTCGGTCTTCGCGCTCTGGCGCGTCCTCGTCGGCACCGCCTCGCCGCTGCTCGCGGCCCTGGCACTGGTTCAGGGCTTCCAATGGGCGGGCCTCTTCCCGGAACGATGGTCCGACCTGCTGGGCGGTTTCGTGGCCGCCACTGGCTTCGCCGCCTTCACGGCCGCACTGACCGGCGCGCTGCTCATGCGCAAGCAGGCCTCATGGCGCCTGGCACCGCTCAGCGACGAGACCTCCGCGCATCTGAGACCCCTCACCTGGGTACTGGCCGGAATCGCTTTCGTCAGCATCCTCCTGGACTCCTTCAACAAGGCCGTCGACGTCAGCCGCGCCACGATCAGCGCCTGGCAGATGACCGAAGCCTTGCTTCACCTGGGCTGGATCGGGGCCTTCCTGCTTGCTCTGGGCCGAATGCGTGCACGCCGCGCGGAACTGGAGGATGACAAGGACGGCCATACCGGTGCCGGGCTGGCGGTGGTGACGCTGGTCACATGGGTCCTGGTGATCCTTGCTCTCTTCGCGCTGACGCTGGGTTATGTCAGCCTCAGTCTCTCCGTCGCCCGCATCGTCATCTGGCTCGGCATCGTGGCTGCGGCGCTCTACCTGCTGCTGGGCACGGCCGACGATGCGGCGACGCTGCTGTTCAACCGGGACAGCCGCCTCGGCGTAGCGCTGGTCCGCAGCGTGGGCCTGCGCGGCAGCCTGGTCGACCAGTTCGGCGTGCTCTTCTCCGGCCTCCTGCGCATCACGCTCGTGCTGCTGGCGCTGGCCATGCTGATGTCCCCGTTCGGCGGCGGCGAAGGCATAGGCAGCTTCTTCGGCCGGCTGGCCACGGCGGCTCAAGGCATCGAGATCGGCGGCGTGGCGATTTCGCCGGGCGCGATCCTGCGCTCGATGGTCGTCCTCGCGATCGGCCTTGCCCTCGTCCGCGCCTTCATGAGCTGGCTGGAGAAGCGCTACCTGCCCGCCACCGACCTTGACGGATCGGCGCAGAACTCGGCCAGCCTGGTGGCGCGCTACGTCGGCATTGCCCTGGCGATCATCTGGGCGCTGGCCTCGCTGGGGATCGGCGTGGAGCGCATCGCCCTGCTGCTCTCGGCCCTGTCGGTCGGCATCGGTTTCGGCCTTCAGGCGATCACGCAGAACTTCGTTTCCGGCCTCATCCTGCTGGCCGAGCGTCCGATCAAGATCGGCGACTGGGTCCGCGTCGGCACCGACGAAGGCGACGTGAAGCGCATCAGCGTGCGCTCCACCGAGATCACCCTGGCCGACCACTCGACGCTGATCGTTCCCAATTCGGAACTCATCACCAAGTCGGTGCTGAACAAGACGCTCTCCAGCCCGCTCGGGCGCATCCAGATCCAGTTCTCGGTCGCGCTGGGCACCGATGTCGACTCCGTGCTGGGCATCGTGCTCGGCACTTTTGCTGGGGAAAGCGCGGTGATCGAGGCGCCCGCTCCGGCCGCCTATATCGATTCCATCACCGACGGCCGGGTCTTCTTCAACTGCTTCGCCCATGTCGGTTCCCCGCGCGAGGTTTACCGCGCCCGCAGCCGGATCTTCATCGAGCTGCTCCGGCGCTTTGCCGAAGCCGGGATCGACATCGGCACGACAGCGCAGCGCCTCGAACTGGCGCCGGGCGAACACTTGTCCTTCGCGCCGCCGGAAGCCTCCGATCCCGCCGCCTGAGGCGGAACCTTCAGCCGCCTCGCGCGCTAATTTCGGCAAAGGAGATCACGATATGCTGGGCAAGATCATCGGTGGCATCGCGGGCAAGCGCATCGCCAAGCACGTATCGGGGGTGGACGAAACCGGCGGCGCGATCGCCGGGGTCGTGGCCGCGACGGTGCTGCGCCGCTTCGGACTGGCCGGGATCGCCGCAGCGGCGCTCGGCGGCTATGCCGCGAAGAAGATCGCCGAGAAGCGCCGGGACGGCAACCCCTCCTGACGCCCTCATTTGCATCGCAACAGATGCAAAAAGGGCAACCCCATGAACTCCAATCGCACGGGATCAGCTGGTTGCGGGCGCGGCTCACGCTCCCGATATGACCGGACCGGCCGGTTCGCCCGCCGCGCGTAAAGGAGTTCACGAATGGCCTATCCGGATACCCAGCTTTTCATCAATGGCGAATGGCGCGATGCCGCCGATGGTAAAACGCTGGCGATGGAGAACCCGGCCACCGGACAGGAAATCGGCCGCGTCGCCCATGCCAGTCGCGCCGACCTCGACCAGGCGCTCGAGGCCGTGGATCGCGGCTTCGAGATCTGGCGCGACTACACGCCCGCCCAGCGCAGCACGATCATGCGCAAGGCCGCCGCCCTCCTGCGCGAACGCGCCGACGAGATCGCCCGCGTGATGACGCAGGAACAGGGCAAGCCGCTGATCGAGGCCAGGGGCGAGGCCATGGCCGCCGCCGACATCATCGACTGGTTCGCGGAGGAAGGATTCCGCGTCTACGGCCGTCTGGTTCCCCACCGCAGCGACATCACCGTGCGCCAGATGGTCATCAAGGACCCGGTCGGCCCGGTCGCCGCCTTCACGCCGTGGAACTTCCCGATCAACCAGGTGGTCCGCAAGATCGGCGCCGGTCTCGCTGCGGGATGCTCGATGATCGTCAAGGCGCCCGAGGAAACCCCGGCCAGCCCCGCCGCGCTGATCCGCGCCTTCCAGGACGCGGGCATTCCCGAGGGCGTGCTGAACCTCGTCTACGGCAATCCCGCCGAGATATCGGAATACCTGATCGCCAGCCCGGTGATCCGCAAGATCACCTTCACCGGCTCCACCCCGGTCGGCAAGCTGCTCGCCGCGCAGGCCGGCAAGTACATGAAGCGCGTGTCGATGGAACTCGGCGGCCATGCCCCGGTCATCGTCTGCGAGGATGCCGACATCGACCTCGCCGTGCGCAGCGCCGGTCGCGCCAAATTCCGCAATGCCGGTCAGGTCTGCATCTCGCCGACCCGTTTCCTCGTCCACAACAGCGTCAAGGAGCAGTTCGCCGAAGCTATGGCCGAACTGGCGAAGGGCGTCGTCGTGGGTGACGGTCTGGAAGACGGCACCCAGATGGGCCCGCTCGCCAACGATCGCCGCCTTGCCGCCATGGCCGAATTCCAGCAGGACGCGGTGGCGCGGGGCGCCCGCGTGCTCGCAGGCGGCGCGCGCATCGGCGACACCGGCAACTTCTGGCAGCCCACCGTCCTGGCCGACGTGCCGCTCGACGCCCGGCTGTTCAACGACGAGCCGTTCGGCCCCGTCGCGGGCATTCGCGGCTTCGACAAGCTGGAGGAAGCGATCGCCGAGGCCAACCGCCTCTCGTTCGGGCTGGCAGGCTATGCCTTCACCCGCTCACTGGCCAATGCCGACCTGCTGACCCGCCGCGTCGAAGTGGGCATGCTCTGGGTGAACACGCCCGCAGCCTCCTCGGCGGAACTGCCCTTCGGCGGCATCAAGGATTCCGGCTACGGCACCGAAGGCGGTCCTGAGGCACTGGACAACTACCTCAACACCCGCGCCGTCGTGATCGCGAACGTCTGAGCGCCACGGAAGTCCCGGGCGTAACAAGAGAGCCGCTCCGCAAGGGGCGGCTCTCTTTTCGTCTACGCGTTACCGGAACGTATATTCCAGCCCTACCGCGCCGCTCCACTGGTTGCGGTTACCGACATCGGCAACGAGCGGCGACCGCGCATAGGCCCCGAGCAGCCGCTGATAGCCGCCGGTGACGAAGACTCCCACGCCATGGAGCAGGTTGCCGGAAATCGAATGCACGGCCATCGTGCTGAGGTTCCAGTCCTTCCAACCGGCCCGGTCGGCCCCGTCGTAAGCCGGAAGTCCGCTCGCCAGACTGCCCGCGTCATCCACGTCGTAATAATAGCGTCCGAACCCCCGCCCGACATAGTCGGCGGAGGCCGAAAACGAGACGAAGGCATGTTCGGACAGCGGCGTGTCGTAATCGATTTCAGGACTGGCGACATAGCTGGAATGGGCGCCCGCCACATCATGCTGCCAGGACATGCTGAGCGAAAACGTGTCGTAGGGACTGGTCAGCACACCGGTACGCTGGACGCCGATCGAACCACCCAGTTCCACTGCCCTGTCGAGCTTGCCCAGCGCGCGCACCGCCGGATTGCCGAAGGCCCCGGTCCGCTCCAGCCGCAGCGCCGCCAGAGGGCCGAGTTCCAGCTTCCAGCCGGGTTTGCCGGAGGACGGCACGGCATCGACATAGATCGCCGTCCCCTGGGTATTGAAGCTGATCCCGGAGACCTCACCCTGGATCGCCGCCATCGGCACGATCCGGGAACTGTCGGAACCGACATATGTCGGCGTGGACGCAATCCCCAGCCCCACCGAAACCCGGTCGCCGCCGATCTTCAGGTCGTCCGGTCGGCCCGACACGTCCTGCGCCACGGCGGGCCGGATGTCCGCCCCCGCCACGACAGCGCAGACCGCTAACGCATGAAATGCAGCAATCGTGATTTTGCGCCGCAGCGGACGTCTGTGCAGGATGACCATGGATGCCGCTTTCGCAGGCGGCAGCTTGCCCCTGCGTGACGGCTCCATGAAATCACCGTAACGAACTCAGGCCTGCTCCAGCGCATGGTCCAGCGCCGCGCAGACGGCGGCGACTTGCGCTGCGTTGCATTCCTCCGGGGTGGTGCGGGGGCTGTCGGGATAGACTTCGGTCGTCGTGGTATAGCGCGCGCCGGTCACCGAAGCGCACATGGCATAGCGCCTCTGCGGATATTCGATCACCCCGTGCGCGACCACCGGCGAGCCGATGATATCGCCGTTACCGTCCGGCGGCGCGATATGCGTGACCTCTGCAACCGCGGCGATGATCGCCTGCTGGAACGCTGGCTGCGGGTTTTCGGCATCGTCCACGAGATAGAAACCGTCGGGCACCACGTCCGGCTCATAGTCCTTGCCGTCGCGCGCGGCGAGGGCGGGGCGGAACTCGCCTTCGTCGCTGTCGGTGGTCTCGTGCAGGTCGATGTGGAGAAGGAACGGCCCCGGCTGCGCTGCGACGAGATCGATCAGCGCCGCCGCTTCCCGCGCCTCGCTGCCGGGCCGGAAGCTGCGGTTGGGATCGATCGCATCGTAGTTCCAGCGGTTGATCCGCTCGTAGCCCCAGGGGCTGACGCAAGGCGCCACCAGCAGGTTGACCCGGCCCGCATAGTCCCCACCACGCTTTTCGAGGAATTCGAGCGCGCCCATCACCCCGCTGGTCTCGTAGCCGTGCACGCCGCCGGTCACGAGCGCGGTCGGCAGGGCGGGATCGTGAGAGGTGCTGCGCAGGGCGAAGAGCGTATAGCGCTCACCCGCATAGTCCAGCGCGCCATAGGCGATCCGCTCGTAGCGCTGCGCGAGGGCCTCGATGCGCGGCACCACATCCTCGTCGTACCGGCGGCGGCGGATCTGACGCGCGCGCCATTCGTCGCGCTCCGCCTCACCCCAGGGCTGGCCGGGCGTGCCGATCGGATAGAATGCAGTGTCGGTCATGGCGTTCTCTTTCGGCAAAGTTCCTGTTCGGACGTCCCCTTTCCGGAATCGCCCGCATGCCTCCCTGTAGCGAAGAGCACAGCGCTGTGCAGGCGCATTTGCGTCAGAGTTCCCCTTCCGCGAAGCCGAGCGCGGAAAGCAGCGCCGCGCGCGCGCTGCGGCAGCGATGCCAGAGATCCGGCTCGCCGAGATCGTCCGGCGCGATGCTTTCCGGCCATTCGCGCTCGATCACCGCCTCGATCCGGTCGCAGGCGCGTTCGTCGAGCAGGAAGCGGGGATCGATGGCGGCATGGGCCTCCTCGCTCACGGCGACGCGCAGCCGCAGGCAGGCCGGGCCGCCGCCGTTCCGCATCGATTCCCGCACATCGACCACTTCGAGACGGCGGATCGGATTGCCCTCGGCGGCCCGCACCTCTTCCAGCCAGTTCCATACGGCGGGAGCCTCGCGCGCCTCCTGCGGCAGGATCAGCGCCATCTCTCCGTCCGACAAGGTGACAAGCTGCGAATTGAACAGGTAGGTGCGGATCGCCAGGTCGAGGTCGATCCGCGCAGCCGGAGCCTCGACGATGACCGCGCCCGGGACTCGCTCCCGCACGGCGTCATATACGGCGTCGCGGTCGGCGAAGGCCTGCTCATGGGTGAAAAGGACATTTTCGTTGGCGACGGCCACCACGTCGTTGTGGAACGCCCCCGCTGCAATGGCGATCTCGCTCTGCCGGACCAGTTCGGTCGCTGCCAGGCCATGGCGGCGGGCGACGGCGGCGCTTGCCGCGCGGTGCTGCCGGGCCGGGAACGAAGCGCCGCCGCCCACCGGTCGCTCGCCATAGACGAACACTTCCAGGCCGCGCTCGGCATGACTGCTCCCCAGCCGCATGAAGTTGGCCGCACCCTCATCGCCGAGCCCGGCCGGAAGCGCTGGATGCACGGCAAAGAAACGCTCGTCCGCGAAGGCAAGGCGAAGCTGGCGCAAGGTCTGCTCGTGCTCGATGCTGCGGTGGAGCATGGTCGAAAGGTTGGCGACACTGAAATGGCAGCGCCCGTCGGCCGTATCCGGTGCGGGAGAGACCGTGGCGGCATTCGCCGTCCACATCGCCGAGGCCGAGAAGGCATTGCGCAGCAGCGCCGGTTCGCGGCTCCAGGCCTCGCGCAGCACGGCATCGTCATCGCCCGCGAAGCCCAGCCCTCGCAGCCATGCGGCATCGGGCCGCGTGTGGGGGAGCAGCAGCCCCTGCGGCAGACCGAGCGCCAGCATTCGCCGCATCTTGCCCACGCCCTGCAAGGCTGCGGTGCGCGGTGCGGAAACCGCGCCGGCATTGCTGGCCGAAGCGATATTGCCCAGCGAAAGCCCGGCGTAATTGTGGCTGGGGCCGACCAGCCCGTCGAAGTTGATCTCGCGCATCGGTTCCGCCATTTCCTTCAAAGGGCTTCATGCAGATTTCGCATGATCGAGGATTTCTTTTCGCCTAAAAAGCCCAAAACTGCGCATGAGCTTGTGAGTTTCCGGAATGAACCATGACGATCGCCGCCGCCTGCCGCCAATGGCCATGCTCCATTGCTTCGAGGCCGCGGCCCGGCTCGGCTCGTTCTCACGCGCCGCGCAGGCACTGGGCCTCACCCAAAGCGCGGTGAGTCGCCACGTCGCCAATCTGGAACAGTGGCTCGGCGTAATGCTGTTCGACCGCAACGGCCGCCGGATCGCGCTGAATGCCGATGGCCGGCAATTCCACGAAGACCTCGCGCCCGCGCACTCGACGGGATCCGACGCGCGACCGGACGGCTGATGGAACCGGAACCCGAACATGTCGTCGAACTCGCCGTCCTGCCCGGCTTCGGCATGCGCTGGCTGGCACCGCGACTACCCCGCCTCAGCCGCAAGCACCCCGAACTCGTGGTCAACATCAGCGCCCGCACCGACATCTTCGACTTTGCCCGCGAACCGTTCCACGCCGCCATCCACGTCGGCGCCCCCGACTGGCCCGGCGCGCAGCATGACCTGCTGTTCCCCGAGAGCGTCGTACCCGTCGTCTCCCCGGCGCTTCGCGATCTTGAAGGCATCGCCGCCCCCGAGGATTTCCTGCGCATTCCCCTGCTCGTGCAGTCCCAGCGCCGAGACGCCTGGTCGCGGTGGTTCGCCTTGTCCGGCAGGGCGGGACCGGAAATCGACACCCTGCCCAGCATCGACCATTTCCTGATGCTGGCACAGGCCGTGAAAGCGAGCGGCGGCGCTGCGCTGATCCCGAGTTTCCTGATCGAACCCGAACTGGAAAGCGGCGAACTCGTCATCCCGGTCGATAGGCCTCTGACCGAAGACCGCAGCTACTGGCTCGCCTGTCCCAAAGCACAGCGCCAGACCCGCGCGCTGGCATGCTTCCGCCAATGGCTTGGCGAAGAATGCCATCCGAACTCAGGAAATCACGACATAGCAGAGATTTAATCGCACTTTGGATCGACAAGTAACAATGTATCGTCAAAAATATCCCTCCACCTTTCGCTGCAAGCGATTCGATTGAATACGGATACCGGAGGCGCGACAATGGCGATTTCTCTCTTTGCATTGGCACTTTTGCAAGCCGGTGCGGGTGACGTCGATCCGGCCATCACTGTAACGCCGGACGCATCCCGTGAAACCGCGGAGCAATTCGTAAATCGGATCGAACCCGTCTCGCAGCCCAATGACGAGCCGCTGGCCCGTTATACCGATCCCGTCTGCGTCGGCAGCGCCGGGCTTCCGGCCGAGGCTGCGCAAGTCATCGTCGACCGGGTCAGCGAAGTCGCCGCTTCGGTCGGCCTGCGCACCGGTGCGCCCGGCTGTGCGCCGAACCTGATGGTGGTGTTCGACAGGGATACCACCGCCGCCGTACAGCGGCTGAGCCAGGGCCGATCGCGCGCGGTCGCCAGCCAGTCCCGAGACGATATCCGGCGGATCGCCGATGAAGCAGGACAAGCTCGCGCCTGGACCGAAGTGGTGGTGAAAAGCCGCGACGGCGATCTGCAAAGCCAGGACACGCCGAACAACCCGCCGAGCCTCAGAGTCTCGACGTCGACGCGGCTCTCCATGCCCATCCGGCGCGACATACTCAGCGCGACGGTGCTGATCGAGCGGGATGCCGTTGCGGGCCGCAACCTGACGCAGATCGCCGACTATGCAGCAATGCGCGCGCTGACCGGTGCCCGCAGCCGCGGCGAACTCGGCGCAAGCTCGATCCTCTCGCTGTTCACGCCGCAGGGCGACAGCCGGGCACCGGAGGGTCTCACTGCGCTCGACCGGGGTTATCTCAAGGGACTCTATTCGGGCCGCGGCGACCTCTGGCCGATGGTCAAACGAGACTATATCGCCAGGTCGATCCTGCGCGAGCGCCTGGCAGGCGGCCCGGAGTAAAGCGCCCGGCGAAAGACCGCCCCAGCGGGCGCCGACCCGAACCGAACCCGGCGCGGCGATGCGTTCCGCAGTCCCGACGGAAGGCATCGGAAAGCCCATCCCACCCCTTGGCAGCCGATTATTCCACAGAAATGGCGCTTTTTGGCGCTCGATTAGGAAAAAATCGCTTCGTCACGCCCCTCGATCTCGATATGAGGGGGCCCGTCAATTGGAGACCTCGTATGAATAATGCCGATCTGGCCGAAGCACTTGCCACCGAACATGGCCTGACCAAGGCCGACGCCCGCAAGTATGTAGACGGCGTTTTCGCTGCCATCACCGATGCGGCTGCCAAGGGTGAAGAAGTCTCGCTGAACGGCTTCGGCAAGTTCAAGGTGAAGGACTCGCCGGCCCGCGAAGGCCGCAACCCCGCCAACGGCGAAACCATCCAGATCGCCGCTTCGAAGAAGCTGGCCTTCACGCCTGCCAAGGCCGTGAAGGATCGCCTCAACGGCTGATCGCTCGGTGCCGCTTCCCTCTTCGGAGGGGAGCGGCACAGACGTTTTTCAGGGTCTTAAACGGCCCCTGTCGGCGGCTTCCGCGCCATCGCCACCGCCTTGCGCAGGGCATCGACTTCCGGAGCGCCCGCCAGCAGGTAGGACCCGACCACCAGCGCCGGCGTGCCCGACAAATCCATGACATCGGCGAACTTCGCCGTCCGGCCCAGAGCCGCATCGATCTCCGCCCGGTGTGTGGCCAGATCGCTCTTCAGACGCTTCGCATCAACGCCTGCGCGCTGCACCGCCTGCTGGATAGCCTGGGAATCGATACGACCCGGCGTTTCCATCAGCGCATCGTTGAAGGCCGCGTGCTTCCCCTGATACTTCACCGCCAGCGCCGTGCGCGCCGCTTCCACCGAAGCGGGGCCGAAGATCGGCCAGTCGCGGTAGACGACCCGAATCTTGCGATCCTCGCGCAGGACCTGCTTGAGCACGCCATGCAGCTTGCGGCAGTAGGGGCACTGGTAGTCCGAGAAGACGACGATCGTCACGTCATAGCCCGCCGGAGAGACCGAAGGCATGGCCGGATCGTTCCGCATGGCCTCCACCGTCACCCCGCCGCCGCCCGTAGCCGCCGCCGCACTGCCCGGCGCAAGCGTCGCCGCTGCTGCCACCGCCGTTGCCAGGGAAATCCCAAGGAACCGGGCCCGCCACTTCTTCATCGAAATACCTTCCGCCTGTCTGCCGGATATCCCGGCCATTCGTGTCGCAGGGAGCGCCTTATCGTCCGACGCGCGAGGCCGTCACCCCTTTTCGGCCCCATCGTCGCTGCCGAACACCCATTCCGCAAAAAGCGCCCGCAAATCGCGTCCGCTCGCGGCTTCCATGGCCTGCTGGAGGTCGAGGCTGGTCACGGTGCCCCCGGCATGGCCGCGCGTGTAGCGGCGCAGCCCGGACCAGAACGCCGCCTCGCCCAGTTCGCCGCGCAGCCGGTCCATGAACAGCGCCCCCTTGCTGTACTGGACCGCGCGCCTTGCCCCAAGCGACGGATAAGTCCCTCCCCAGGCGAGCGGCTTGTCGAACCTCTGCTCGCGCGCCCCCTGCAACCGCTGGCGCGCGGCGCCGAGTTCGGCCTCATAAGCTGCACGGCCATAGCGATGCTCCTTCCAGGCTGCGGTCATGAACGTGGTCACGCCCTCATTGAGCCAGAACTCGCGAAGCGCGGTACAGGTGACGAGATTGCCCCACCACTGGTGCGCCAGCTCATGCGCGATCGCCCAATCCTCAGCCGGATCGCCCGGCTCCCCGGGCATGGCATCAAGGCCCAGCACAGCATAAGTCGCGGCCTCCTGCGCTTCGTCACCGCGCACCAGAAGCTGGGTATATTCGCCTGCGGGAAGCGGCAGACCGGCCTTCGCGGCAAAGAACCGCGCCATGTCTCCGGTCTCGGCAAAACGCCGTTGCAGTTCGGCGGGGTCGGCCACGTCGCTCAGGAAGGCGAGCTTGCCCGAACGCACCTCAGCGAAGCGACCTACCGCGAAGCCGTAGAGATAGGCCGGATAGAGCCGTGCCGCCCGCCAGCGATGAATTTCACGTCCGTCCTGCCCTGCCCGTTTCGCGACCCG
>PJTY01000368.1_pt1 | contig 24430 bp, 30 predicted proteins | sample 1512121 | NCBI WGS metagenome assembly PJTY01 (sample SAMN08177680, study PRJNA422409) | Soil metagenome, whole genome shotgun sequencing project. | isolation source: Soil enriched (2) on filter paper: alkali lignin treatment | place: USA: Madison | collected 2015-01-15 | reverse complement strand
TTCCCGTAGCTGGCCGTCTGCCTTGCCGACACCGCTGCACCAACCTAAATCGGCGCCGTTCGCCCACATGCAGAAAACCAGTGCAACGCTGCTGATCATCGATGACGACGACGTGGTCCGTGCCAGCCTCGCCGCCTACCTTGAAGACAGTGGTTTCAGCGTCCTCCAGGCCAGTAATGGCCAGCAGGGGCTTCAGGTCTTCGAAGAACACCAGCCCGACCTCGTGATCTGCGATCTGCGCATGCCGCAGATGGGCGGCCTCGAACTGATCCGTCAGGTCAGCGAGCGTGCGCCGCAGTTGCCGGTGATCGTGGTGTCCGGTGCCGGCGTCATGAGTGATGCGGTGGAAGCGTTGCGCCTGGGCGCCGCCGACTACCTCATCAAGCCGCTGGAAGACCTGGCCGTACTCGAGCATTCGGTGCGCCGCGCCCTCGATCGCTCGCGCCTTGTGCTGGAAAACCAGCGCTACCGCGACAAGCTCGAAGCCGCCAACCGTGAACTGGAGGCTAGCCTGCACCTGTTGCAGGAGGACCAGACCGCCGGTCGCCAGGTGCAGATGAACATGTTGCCGGAAAGCCCCTGGGTGGCCGGTGAGTTCGCCTTCGAGCACCAGATCATCCCGTCGTTGTACCTATCGGGTGATTTTGTCGATTATTTCCGCGTGGACGAGCGGCGCATTGCTTTCTACCTCGCCGATGTATCCGGGCATGGGGCGTCGTCGGCCTTTGTCACCGTGCTGTTGAAATTCATGACCACGCGCCTCATGTTCGAGCTCAAGCGCAGCAGGATGCGTGAGTTCAAGCCGTCTGAAGTGCTCAGCCACATCAACCGCGGCCTGATCAACAGCAAGCTGGGCAAGCACGTCACCATGGTCGGCGGGGTGATCGACGAAGAGTCCGGCCTGCTGACCTACGCTGTCGGCGGCCATTTGCCGTTGCCGGTACTGTACACCCCCGAGCATTGCCGCTACCTGGAAGGCCGCGGCCTGCCGGTGGGGTTGTTCGATGAGGCCACCTACCAGGACCTGGTGGTGGAACTGCCCCCGCAGTTCAGCCTCAGCCTGATGTCCGATGGCATTCTGGACCTTTTGCCGGGTGATACGCTCAAAGATAAAGAAGCCGCCTTGCCGGAGATCGTCAAGGCAGCAGGTGGCAGTCTGGATGGGCTGCGTCAACGATTTGGATTGGCTACGCTTGGGGAGATGCCGGATGATATCGCCCTATTGGTGTTGAGCAGGAACCTTCAATGAGTACCGGTAGAATTCAGTTCGCCGAGCAGAGCGGTACCTTCGTACTGAAATTCGTTGGTGAAGTGCGCCTGACCCTGTGTTCGGCGCTGGATGCGACGATCGAGAAGATTTTCACTGCGCTGAACTTCTCGGCGATTGTCATCGACCTGACTGAAACCGAGAGTATCGACAGCACCACACTGGGCCTGCTGGCGAAGCTGTCGATCCTGTCGCGGCAGAAGGTGGGCCTGCTGCCGACGGTGGTGACTACCAATCCGGACATTTCACGGCTATTGCAGTCGATGGGCTTCGATCAGGTGTTCAACATTGTCGATCGGCCGATACCCTGCACCGATTGCCTGACTGACTTGCCGTCGCAGGACCAGAATGAAGAGGTGGTGCGCTCCAAGGTGCTGGAGGCGCACAAGATCCTCATGGGCCTGAATGACTCCAACCGCGAAGCCTTCCATGATCTGGTCAATGCGCTGGAGCGGGGCTGATCTCTGGCCTGTGCCGGCCTCTTCGCGGGTAAACCCGCCCCTACGACGGCCTGCGCCCAAACACCAATGTGTGTCCACCCCCAATCAGGTGTAGGAGCGGGTTTACCCGCGAAGAGGCCGGCACAGGCTGTAAAAACTCTGAGTCTCACTACGCCCGGTTTTTAAACTCTGTAGCCTCACCCCCGCCCGCATCCAGCTGATACACCCGCGCCGGCCGCCCCTGTTCATCAAAAAACACCTGTCCCAGCCCGGCACCATTCCACAACCGTTCCCCCGCCTTGCTATGGTTCGGCGTGCGCGGCACCACTTCCATCTCCCGCCGCTTGGTAAACCAGTTGAGCGGCGAGCGCGGCGCATACAACCAGCGGTTGAGCCGGTCGAGCACATCCAGCAAACGCCGGGGGAACTCGTTCTTGATTCCGCTGCTGGTCACCTGCCACAAGTGCGGGCTGCGCTGGCGGTGGCGAATCAGCACCTCATACACGAACGAGTAATGCACATCCCCCGACAGCACCACGTAGTGCCCCGGCGTGCGCGAGTGGCGGAAGATATTGAGGATGACCTGCGCCGCACCGCGGTGGGCCATCCAGTTCTCGGCATCCACCAGCAGCGGGTAGCCCAGCCAGCTGAACACCTTCTGCACCGTCTCGATCAGCTTCACCCCGAAAATCGGCGCAGGTGACACGATGACCGCCGAAGGATGATCGAGCAGTGCCTGCTGCAATTCACTCAGCGCTTCCCAGTCCAGCAGGCCGGACGGCTTGGCCAGGTTGCTTTCGCTGCGCCAGCGGCGGGTGCGGGTGTCCAGTACCAGCAGCGGTGGTTCTGTAGGCAGGCTGAACTGCCAGCCTTGGAAGCGCAGCAGCTCGCCGATCAGCTCATCCTGGTTCTGGCGGGTCAGCACCTGGCACTGTTCGATCAGCGGATTGCAATCGTCCGGGTTGTTGCCCCAGGCCTGGCAGAGCAGGTAGCCGAGCAAGGCGTTGCCGATGATCCTTCGCGAGAATGGGTGGCCGTAGGCAGTTTCCTCCCACTGCGCCGAGAGGTTCCAGTCGTCCGTGATGTCGTGGTCATCGAAGATCATCAGGCAGGGCAGGTGGGCCATCACCCGCGCCACCTGACCGAGATTGTCGGCAAACCCCTGGATCAGCGGCAGCTCTTGCTGGTATCGGGCTTGATGCTCGTCGCTGAGCCCGCTGGGGATGCCCAGGTCCACCAGCTGCCAGGGCACCGGCGACCACACCAACAGGTACATGGCCATGACTTCGGCGAAGGTCACCAGGTGGTTGTCGGCGTTGCTGGACGAGAAGATCGGCTTGCGCTTGCCGCCGAAAAAACGCTCGCGCAGGGTGTCGTTGCGTTCCAGCGCCGGCAGCAGGTCGGCGCGGTGGTAGTAGCTGGCCGGGTGCTGGTACAGCGCCTGGCTGTCGGCTACCACCGCACCTTCCAATTGCTCGTCGAACAAGCCCAGGCGCGAGATCAGGCTATGGATGGCGCGCAGCATGGGGCCCGCGACATCGTCGGCGTAAACCTGGTCGCCCGTCATCACTAGCACGGCGGGGCGGTCTTCGGGCTTCTTGCACCCTTGCAGCAGCCGGTCGGCGCACAGCAGGCCGTCGGCAGCAGGGTGATGCGGCTTGCGGCAGGAACCGTGCAGCAAATGGTCGAGGCGCTCACGCAGCACCAGGCTCGGGCGTGGGTTGCCGGGGTAGAGCAGGTGTGGGGCCCAGTCGGCAATACCCTGGCCATTGATCAGCAGGTCGTAGTTGAGCAGCTGGTTGCAGGGCAGGGGGCTGGCGAATTGGATGTCCAGCAGGTGAACGTAGGCATGCCGGCCAATCGGCACCACTTGGCAATCGACTTGGGCCTTGCTTGCCAGGCAGACGAACTCGGGCTGCAGTGGTTGGGTAGTGACCAGCCAGACGGCCAGACGCTGGGGTTCCAGGCGGCGCAGTACCGGGCCGGCGAGAACGAGGGGCAACGGGTTAGGGGAGGTCATCGACAGCTCGGGTGGCTATGGCGGCCTGTTCGCGGGCAAGCCCGCCCTTACATCGATCGGTGTAGGAGCGGGCTTGCCCGCGAACAGGCCCGAGAATTCAATACACAACTAAGGCGTGGCAAACAAAACGGGCGGAAAATACTGAACACTTCCCGCCCGTCAGGCAAACACGAACTGTATCAGGCCTTTTCAGCCATCAACTTCTCCAGCTTTTCCTGGTCCCGCGCAAACTGGCGGATACCTTCGGCCAGTTTCTCGGTGCCCATGGCGTCTTCGTTCATCGCCCAGCGGAACTGGCTTTCGTTCAGGTGCTGCTTGGCTTCACCGGCGTTGCCCGGTTTCAGCACCTGCGGCAACTCACCCTGGTCATCACTCAGCTGCTGCAGCAGCTCGGGGCTGATGGTCAGGCGGTCACAGCCGGCCAGTTGTTCGATCTGGCCGATATTGCGGAAGCTGGCGCCCATGACCACGGTGTTGTAACCATTGGCCTTGTAGTAGTTGTAGATGCGCGTAACCGACTGCACGCCTGGGTCCTCGGCGCCCACGTATTCCTGGCCGGTGCTCTTCTTGTACCAGTCGTAGATACGGCCCACGAACGGCGAAATCAAAAACACCCCGGCATCGGCGCAAGCCTGGGCCTGGGCGAAGGAGAACAGCAGGGTCAGGTTGGTCTGGATACCTTCCTTCTCCAGCTGCTCGGCGGCGCGAATGCCTTCCCAGGTCGAGGCCAGCTTGATCAGCACACGCTCTTTTGGCACTCCGGCCGCCTCGTACAGGGCGATCAGCTGACGAGCCTTGTTCAGCAGGGCTGGCTCATCGAACGACAGGCGTGCATCCACCTCGGTGGAGATACGCCCCGGGATGACCTTGAGAATGCCCGAGCCTACCGCCACCGCAAACTTGTCGCAGGCCAGGTCGACATCACCCTTGGCGTCGGCCTTCACCTGCTTGAGCAGATCGGCGTAGCCCGGGATGGCAGCAGCCTTGAGCAGCAGTGACGGGTTGGTGGTGGCATCGACCGGCTTCAGGCGGGTGATGGCGTCCAGGTCCCCGGTGTCGGCGACCACGGTGGTGAACTGCTTGAGTTGTTCCAGCTTGGAGGTCATGGGCGTGCTCTGTCCTGTGCATTTACTCGACATTACCCGAGCCCCGACAGCCGCTCAAGGGCCGCCGAAACCCTGCGGACCCGCTGGCCCGCACAGGGCTGTACGAAAGGTGAAGATTCGAGTCGCAAGCAAGCCCGAGGTTCCCTCCCTCTGAGGTCATCGCCCCTGCAACAACTCCACGGCCTGGTCAAACACCGCCAAGGGTTCAGCCGCCTTGTGAATGTCTGCCGACAGCAACTGGCGGAAGCGCCGCGCCCCTTTGAATCCTTGGGCCAGCCCCAGAATATGCCGGGTAACGTGGTGCATCGCACCGCCACTTTCCATATGCGCCACGATGTAAGGCCGCAGTTGCGCCAATGCCTCGCTACGGCTGACCACCGGCGCATCGCTGCCAAACAGTTGCTGGTCCACCTCGGCCAGCAGATAAGGGTTGTGATACGCCTCGCGCCCCAGCATCACGCCATCGAAGGTTTCAAGGTGTGCCTGGCATTCGTCCAGGGTCTTGATCCCGCCGTTGAGCACGATCTCCAGGTCCGGGAAGTCCCTCTTCAACTGCGCTGCGATGTCATAGCGCAGCGGCGGGATCTCGCGGTTCTCTTTCGGCGACAGCCCTTCCAGAATCGCGATGCGTGCATGCACGGTAAAACTCCGGCAGCCGGCTTCACGCACCTGGCCGACGAAGTCGCTCAGTTCGGCGTAGCTGTCACGGCCGTTGATACCAATGCGGTGCTTCACCGTGACAGGCGTCGATACGGCATCTCGCATGGCCTTCACGCAGTCGGCCACCAGCGCCGGGTGAGCCATCAGGCACGCGCCGATCATGTTGTTCTGCACCCGGTCGCTCGGGCAGCCAACGTTGAGGTTGACCTCATCGTAGCCCGCTTCTTCAGCCAGGCGCGCACACGCGGCCAGGTCGGCCGGCACACTGCCGCCCAGTTGCAGGGCCAGCGGGTGCTCAGAAGCATCGTGGCGCAGGAAACGGTGAGCGTCGTTGTGCAGCAGGGCACCGGTGGTGACCATTTCGGTGTAGAGCAGGGTTTGCCGGGAGAGCAGGCGCAGGAAGAACCTGCAGTGCCTGTCGGTCCAGTCCATCATGGGTGCAACGCTGAAGCGGCGTGAAGGCTCAGGGCGCGTGGTTTGTGGCTTTGAGGCTGATTCTAGGGGCATTCTGGTCTACGCATTTTTGTGCCGTTTTTGGGGGTTTTTGGGCGTTTTTGGTGTGACAGTGGTACGATGTACCACCGCCAATCACGCTTGTACCACCGAAAATCATGGCAACGATCAGAGCAAGGAAAAAGGCCGATGGGACGGTCAGCTACACCGTCCAGATCCGCCTCAAGAAAAAGGGTGTCATAGTTTACCAAGAAGCCCAGACATTCGCCCGCAAGCAGGCTGCTCAAGCCTGGGCGAAGCGACGAGAGACCGAATTGGCGGTACCTGGTGCGATTGAGAGGGCCAGCCGCAAGGGGCACACGGTCAAGGAGATGATCGAGCGCTACCTGATCGAGGCGGAGAAAGCCCGGCCTCTCGGTGAAACCAAGCGACTGACTCTCAATGCCATCAAGAAAAGTTACTTGGGGGAGAAGATCGACTCCGATATCAGCCAGCAGGTCCTGGTGGATTATGCGCTTTGGCGCATGGGGCCAGAGGGGGGCTCCGTAAAGCCTCAGACTGCCGGCAATGATTTGGCTCACCTGGGTTCGGTGTTGTCCTTGGCCAGGGCGGCTTGGGGGTACGAGATCAATCCGTTAGCAATGCCTGATGCTCGTTTGGTCCTGAAAAAGTTCGGTTACAACATGAGGAGTCGCGAGCGAGATCGCAGGCCTACATTGGATGAGCTCGACAAAGTGATGGAGCACTTCTTCGAGACGCTGCAGCGCAGGCCGTCAGTCATCCACATGCCCAAGGTGGTGGCGTTCGCGATCTTTTCGACAAGACGAATGGACGAAATCACCCGAATTCTCTGGGACGATCTGGATGAGCACCGAAAAGCAGTAAAAGTGCGGGATATGAAAAACCCCGGTCAGAAGCTAGGTAATGATGTCTGGTGTCATTTACCAGATGAGGCATGGCAGATTGTGCAGAGCATGCCGAGGGAGTGTCCGGAGATATTCCCCTACAACACTGACTCGGTCGGTACTGCTTGGGCTAAAGCGTGCAAGATGAAAGGTATCGAGGACTTGCACTTTCACGATCTGCGCCACGAAGGTGTGAGCCGGCTGTTTGAGATGGATTGGGATATACCCAGAGTGTCGAGTGTATCCGGCCATCGCGATTGGAACTCGATGCGGCGTTATACGCATTTGCGCGGTCGAGGAGACGGGTATAAGGGTTGGAAGTGGTTGGACCAGATTATCCAGGCGCCGGTGAAGCTTGGCGCCCGGGTAGGCTAGTTAGCTTGCGCGTAGAGGTTTGTTCAGCTGCGCGCATTCGAGGCGCGCAGCTTCTCTCTGACGGTCGAGGTACAGGGCCAGATCAGCGATATGTATGCCCCTGGCGCTTTTCTGACTAGCTTCGAGCCTGGTTATTGGAAGCTGGATTTGTCCGGCCAGTACCTTCCGTTGAAACATATCCGGTGTCAGGTGCGTGAAATAGTCGGAGCAAACCTGCTCTATTGAGATGATGGCTTTGCCGTTGTACTGCGCCATCAGAACAAAAGCGGTGTTCATGCACGTCCCCCCAGTGCTCGTTTGGCGGCCACATTGGCCATGTAGGCTGCCCATTTATCGCCCTCGCGCAGTTGGCGGATCCGACTGCATTTCGAGTGTCGTCTGGTCGACCTACCTTTGCCGCAGACATCGCAGATGGCGGGCAGGTCGAGGCTGTGCGAGGCCATTGGTGGGCGGATCCGTGGGGGAGTTTGGTTAGCCATGCGCAACCTCCTGGGCATGCTGTCGATCAAGGCGCTCCAATTCAGCCAGGATCAATGCTCCCGATTTGATGAGCATTTGCCGCTGAGATTGGGGCTTCCACGTTTCTGGAGCCCATGGCCATAGTGCTGGGGTATGCGTGCATTGGGCATACGGTAGGTTCCAAGTGCGAGCCCAGGCGGCGTAAACGCTGGCGGCATCAGCTAGCTGTCCTGTTGTGTACTGGTCATCTTGTTCCGCTGTATAGCCCTCAACCATGATCTGACGAATCCTCTCGGTCAGGACTTCCCGGGCGGCGGAGTGGCTCTCGCGCTCACCTTTCGGAAGAGTAATGTTGAGGTCGGGCTTGCTGCCCTCCGCCTGATTAAGGTTGTGTACGCCCGCCGCACCGGCGTAGGGCATGCCGGAAAGCAGGGTGCTGATCTCGGGCTGGAAGCCCTCGGCGTTTATTGGGTGGTGGCGCTGGCACTCGCGTTCCTCGCCATCCACCGTGCCTGCTTTGTAGCCAGCCAGGAACACCAGGTATTCGTTGTGGGTGCGGTCGTCGACGAAGCCGGAGCTGTCCTTTTCCAGCTCGAGCTGGGACAGGCCGAGGGGGTTGAGGCTAACGAACAGGTCTCGTGGATCGATGCTCATGACTTGCGACCTCGCGTGATGATGAAGCCAGCTGCCTGGCGGGCCTTGGAGCACTGGTCGTGATTGCCCTTCACGCGAGCCTTGCCGCAGATGTCGCAGATGAACGACATGGCGGGGCGCTGCATGGGTTGCATGCCTTTCGGCGTCCGGGTAGTCGGGGTGTAGGTCTGTGTGGTGGTCACAACGAATACCTCTCATGGGCGCGGCGTGCATTCGGGCTTAGGGCCAGGCGCTCGAAGTTCTGGCTAATGTCGACGGTCGGTAATGGACCTGCCGCTGGGTGGCGGGCGGTGCTGCTGCGATACAGCTCGACTAGGGCGGCAACCAGCGTGATAGCGAGCACAAGGCTGATCAGTTGCCAGATTCGTGTTGGGTTAGGCACGATTCCGGCCCTCGTTGATCTGGCTGATCACCTGTTTGCTAGCAAGCTCGAATAGTTCGTCAGCGGAAACCGGCGTGACGGACTGCTCGAAGTTGCGCACGGCGTCAAACCGAGTGCGATACAGCCCGGCCTGGCCGAGCCACGCGGCTGCGTTGAATTTCACGTCGGGTGCGGGATGGTCGTGTTGGCTCATGCGGCCTCCCGCTGGTACAGATCGATCAGATCCTTGGCGTTGGCGGCGATCAGATCCTCCGCCTCGTCTGGGCAAACACTGTTGCCGATCAGTCGGATCTGGTCGGTGTTGTTGATGGCGCGCCACTCCAGCTGGCCCGTGTGAGGGTTCTCAAAGAGTCCGCGATCGAGGATGTAGTCAGGGCTGAACCCTTGTGCCAGCTTCAGCTCCGGTGCCTTGAGCATGCGCAGGGTGAAGTCCACCAGGGCATACTCGCCGAGCAGCACCACATCCACTGGCTTGGGGAAGTGTTCAGTCAGGTACTTGTGCAGGAAGTGGGCGCATTTCCGGGCCCGTTCCATCAGTTCCGGCGGCAGGATGGCGGCTGGCACCTGCACGATGGTGACCAGCGCCATGCGCTCTCTCGTTGGCAGCGTGTGCATAGGCTCTTCCACACCTTGCCACTGCCCGCCCGTGCCGTAGTACTTCACTAGGTAGGCGGTGGCCAGCCGCTGATTAGTGCCTCGTCCGAGAATGGTGCTCAGTGGTGCCTTTGCAGCCCGCCCGTCACCGTTGTAGAACCCGCCGTTGGCCTGCTCAAAGTGACATGCGGCCAAAGCGTGGTGCCCGCTGCCTGTGGTCAGGGCGTTGACGGGCTGCAAAAGGCTGCTGCCGGTGCAGCCCTTGCGCAGTGTCACCATGGCGGCAGTGGCCATTGCCTGTTCGCCCCGGTTTGCTCCGGTAATGGTTCGAACTGCCTCTGTGACGGGATAGCCCGAGCGCTCGCCATGGTGGGTCAGATGCGTGAGGTGTGCTGCTGCCATGGCGAAGTGGCCACCCTTCACTTGGGCAACCTGGGTGCGCAAAGGCTCTGCAATGCTGAAGGTTCGCTGGTTGCTCGCGTTGGCGAACTCGGTGAGGCTGGCGGCAGCCAGCTGCTGATCGTTCAAGGGGATGACAAACGGTTGCTCGGCCAGCACGGTGTGCCGCCAGAATCCCTTCGCGACCCGGCGGCAGGTGTTATCCACCAGCGGGCGCTTGCGTTCGAGAATGCTTTTGCCCAGGTCGGAGAAGTCGATGCACTCCGCCGCGGTTCGCCATGGCAGCTGATCGGCCTGAGGGTTCTCGTGTCGCTTGGGTTTCGTCCACACAATGGGACGGCCATCGGTGCGACCGATAAGGAACAGGCGCTTGCGGATGGTCGGTGACCCAGCGTTGGACGCACGGCGTTCTTTCCATTGCACATTGCAACCCAGGCCACGCACCAGAGCTTCCATGGGAACCCACTGGCCGATGCAGTCCATGATTTCTTCCATATCGGGGTGGTCTGCAGGCAGGCCGGTGGTAAGGCAGGATATGAATGCCTTGAAGGTCCGACCCATCTCGGTCTTGAGCGGTTTACCAGCATCGTCCAGCGGCCCCCAGGCCTGGAATTCCTCGACGTTTTCCATGAGGAACAGGCGCGGGCGTGTCGCGAATACCCAGCGGACAACGACCCATGGCAGGGAGCGAACGCTTTTGCTGCGTGGCGCGCCACCTTTGGCCTTGGAGAAGTGCCGGCAGTCTGGGGAGGCCCACAGGATGCCAACCGGTTGGCCGCCGGTGGCCTCCAGTGGATCGACCTCGTAGATGTCGCTGATGTAGTGCCGGGTCTTGCGGTGGTTGGCCCGGTGCACGGCGATGGCGATGGGGTTGTGGTTGATGGCCACATCAGGGTCGCGATAGGCCCGGGCGCCGCCGCTGCTTGCTCCGCCCGCCCCCGCGAATAGGTCCACATACAGTTCGCGCTGGAAGGGGAGTGCCTGCTGCTGAGCGCCTGACACGTTGATCTGCTGGGCGGTTGTCATGCTGCAGCCCCTGCATTTGCGGCGCGGGCCGGCGTTTCACGCAGTTGAGCGTGTATGCGTTTAGCCAAGTCGCTCAGTCCTGTAGCTTGCAGACCGGCTCTGCGAGGCGTACGACAGCACGCCCACGGCGCACCACATCCGAGGACGCGACAGAAGCAAACAGGATGCACTTGGCCGTTTCGCTGCCGTCCTCGGCTTCAGGGCTGTACGGGGTGAATTGCCCGCTGGCAGTGAGCTGACCGAGCACCTGGCCAGCCACCAGGGCATCGCCAGGGGCCAGCTCGATCACTTCGCGGGAGATCTTGCCTGCGCCCTCGGACAGCAGGAATTCACCGGCATGGACCGGTTCCACATAGGTTTTGCTCATGTTCAGACTCCTTGGCCGAGACGCGATTGTGTGGCCTGCCGACGGGCAGCCCAGATATTGCTGGGATTGGGGGCTTTCGCCTGGATCTTCTCAGGCAGGTCATCAGCCGGCGGCAGGCTGTTGTCGATCTCGAACCCCTTGCCGCCACCGACCAATTTGTCGAACAAACGCGCACGAACGGCCGTTGCGTCCAGACCGGCCTGGACGAACTCAGCGGTCATCTCGGGCAAACGGGCTGCAACGCAGAGATCCCGTACCGACTTGGCTCGGGTCAGTGCGGCCTGCACGGTGGCTTCGTCCGCGAGCTTGGTCGATGCAATCAGCGGCTCGACCAGGTTGCTGATCCCCGCCTTGCTGCACGCCTGGGTGATCATCAAGGCTAAGGCTGCCGAGTCGCTTGCGTTCGGCGCAGGGGGAGCAGGCTCGCTTTCGGGTTCGGGATCAACCGGCTCGGTCCCCCCGTCCTTACTAGCCTTGAGCTGATCCAACAGCGCTTGCGGGGTGTTGCGGTAACGCGCCACCGCGCGGTGCAGCACCTTTCCATTCCATGATGCTGCCCATCTGGCTGCCCAGGCTAGCCTCCAACCCAAGCTGGGCACGGCGCTCTCCCCAATGCTTCATCAGCTCCCCGATCAGTCGCAGGCGCTCACCCTGGTCAGTGAGCTGCTCCACTTCGATGCGGTGCAATGCGAGATCCACCTGCTGCTGTAGGCGCAAACCTTTGTCCTTCGTCATCACCAGCCCTCCCCAATCACTACCCAACACGCATTTGGCAAACCCAACACAAACCCAACACACTTCAAACCCAATGAATTCAATGGATTGGAAACATCTGTGTTGAGTGTGTTGGGTGTGTTGGGTTTTTTAGGGCTCGCATAGAGATTGCTTTCCCCATCGATTTCAACGATTGAAAAAAATCGCGTGCGCGCGCGCGTGCGCAAACCCAACACACCCAACACACATGCCCGCAACATCAAGGATTCCGGGGCCTGAAACTGTGTTGACTTACCAGAACCAACCCAACACCAACCCAACACACCCAACACACCTACCGACGGAATCATGCTGCAAGCCTCTTGATGTGGTCCCAGGCGTCCACGCTCCAGCCTGCCAGCTTCGCTCGAGCACGCCACTCGACGACGTTCTTGCCCAGCTCGGCCGACTTCATGGATGGGGGTAGGGAAGGATCACCATCGCTGGGGAAGAAGAACGCCGCGAAACGCCGCGCGCTACCGTCCGTCCAAGGGATAGCTCGTGTCTTCTCCACCTTCGCACTGAGCATCAACGAGAACTTCGTGTGGCTCATGGCATTTTCTTTGTTGTGGGAGCACCACTCCAGGAACATGGCGTACACGTCCGACGTCAGGCAGCAACCCCACAGGCCATGCCCTAGCTCGCCGGCTCGCCAGAGATAGAAGAATGTCTGCCAGGCGGTTCGGCTCAGCTCCACCAGCCGCTGACGGGCCTCAGTCTTCGGAGGGCGTGTACGTTGGTTGAAGTCCCCAAGGTCGACGTCCAGCAGCCAGCCGTACAAAGCTGCAACCCCGCCGTTGGCCAACTCTCTGGCGATAGCCTTCTGCCTTTCAGCGGGCAGGGTCTCCAGGGGCCACATAACGAGCATGCGGCGGTCGTCTTCGCTAATCGGCCAAGCAGGCGTGGGTCAGCAGTCCATTGGACGATCTCTTCCATTTCGTCAGGAGTCGGCCAACGTCGCTCTTCGTTGTGGTGGAGTTTTTTCTGCAGGGTATCCACCTCAAGGCCCATATCGAAGGCCAGCTTGGTGATACCACCGCGATAGTCGCGACCGGCGCGATAGAGCGCCTGCCGAAGGGTGAGAACCGGACCTACGCCCGGCAATAGATCAATGCGACTCATAACCGTAAATCCTCGATTTACGGTGTAGCCAGGGGACAGGGTAAGACCTATCCTACAGCTACGACCGTACAGCGGCAGGATCAACTTGACGAACTGGCGGGCAGTTCGCGCCGAGCCGGCGCGGTGCTCGACAACCATTCGCAGCGCTTGCTGGCTGCTGAGCGGCGCCAAGACGCTGACCGCGAGGGCCTGGTGAGCGCTGCAGTCTGTAACGCGGCGGCGATCATCGCCCTGCAAACCCTAGTAACTCAAAACACCTTTGGAGCATAAGACGTATGAGTCTCGAAACTGATGTGGCCAACCTGGTCACGCAAACCACCAAGCTGCTCGACTATTTCAACGGCAAAAAGGCCAGCATTGATGCGTCGGTCGCGGCTGCGATTGCAGCCATTCCCGAAGGTCGGAAAATCTTCTATGTGAACCAACTGACCGGTGATGACAACGCCGACGGTCAGGCCACGCGGCCCTTGAAGACCATCGACAAAGCGTTGTCGAACACCCCGGTTGGCGGGCTGTGCATTGTCCGGCTCCAGGCCGATTATCGGATGGGGGTCAACATCACGGTCGATGCTCGCGTGCTTTCGATCTTCAGTGATACCACGGGTGTAAAACGAAAGATCACCCCCGCGTACTACCTGATCACTGACGGTTCGTCGCACTACCTGTCTGGCATCGTTCAGGCGAACGGTGGCCAGGTGTTGCTCAGTGACATCTCGGTCGATCTGCCTAGCCCGGCCGGGCTGGTTCCGGCACCGACCGGTTTCGTGAATGCCTTCTTCAAGAGCACTTCCAACGGGGGCTCGGTGATCCTGGCGGTGAAAGTGTCTTCGTGCGAGTTCACGTCTGCTGCAGATGGGACGGCGTTCATCGTCGGTGCACCGAACAGTGCCGTTGTCTTTGAGGTGCTCGGGACCTCGTTCCCCGCTTCGTTCGGTGGGCGCTATATCAACGGCATTGTCGCCGGCACTTCGCCAAAAGATATCGCCAACCTCATGACCAACCTGACCGTTCTTTAAGGGGCGTTTATGCAAACTCAAAACCTGAACATCGAATTTGGCGGCCGCACTTACGCCGGTTTCAGCTTCGACAGCCTGCCCCTGGATGCCGCCTTGTTGGCTGCGGCCCTGCAGGTCGATCAGGCGGCCGACCAGGCGCGTAGCGCGGTCCTGGGCGATCCGCTGCGTGCCGTGGAGTATCGGATGACGGCGGATGAAGCCGAGAGCTTCGCGGCGGCAGGCTATGCCGGTGAGGTCCCGGCGACTGTACAAGCCTGGATGGATGCGGCCGGCCTCGATGCGCAGGCCGCAACCGAGAGCATCCTGCATGAGTCCCGCGCCTGGAAAGGTGCGATCTATGCCATCCGCGCGGAGCGCCTGAAAGGCAAGCAGGACGTGCTCAAGGCCACCAGTCACGAGCAGGCCGAGGCCCTGGCAGATTTGGCGATTGCCGCCATTAAGGCCTGCATTCAGGGCGTCGGCAACGCCGCCTGATCTGATCGTCACCCCGTAAACCCAAAGGGCCGCTAAGCGGCTTTTTTTGTGCCTGGAGGGCACGCATGAATCGAACCCACCTCGAGCACGTCCTGGCGGCGCTGCTGATCATGGGCGCTCTGTGGGGCGTCCTGGCCTGGCTTGGCGTACCCGCTGGCCATTGGGCCGGCGCCGCTGCCGGCGTCTTCTTTTTCGCCGGCCGCGAGTACACCCAGGGCGAGCGCAACCTGGCGCATGTCGAGTCGGTGCACTTGGCCAACCTGCGCTGGTATGACGGCCTGCGCATCTGGCGCTGGACCGTAGACGGTCGCCTCGACTTCTTCTGTCCCCTGGTGGCGTGCCTGACCGTGGCGCTGCTGGTCCAGGCGCTGCAAGTCCTGCAGCACTGACTGATTTCCTTTCTTCCACCCTCGGGCCGCGCATGACGCGGCCCTGTGCTTTCTGGAGTCTCAAATGGCTGGATTCTTTCACGGCGTTACCGTAACGAACGTCGACAGCGGGCCGTCGATGATGGCGACCGCGCGCAGTTTTTCCGCAATCGACTGCATGGCGGTGGCTACCGCCTGGGTCGCGCTGTGCTTGGGCGCGACGATCAAACGCGGCTGCGCATTGAAACGGCTTTTGCCATCGAGCAGCGCCTGCAGGCCGGTACGCTTGCCGCTGGCCTGCACGCCACCAATGATCCCGGAAGTTTGCGCCGCCGGGTCGACCACCTTGGCCACGCCGGTGGCAACGATCACCGCCTTGGAGCGGGCATAAATCGCCCGGCAGGCCTTGGTGATAGCCGAGGCAGCACCGAACGCGGCGACCGCCTCACGTTCGTTGGTGATCAGCACCAGATCGCCCGCCTTGGCCGTCGCGTCGGCGCCCTCGGTGAAGGTGTCGACCAGGCCGATGATCGAGGAAGACGGCAGCGAGACGTTGCGCGCGCCCGGCACCACTGACGAGGCGGCCACCACCTACGCCAAGTCGTTCGGCTCCAAGCGCCTGTACATGGTCGACCCCGGCGTACAGCTGTGGGACACCACCAGCAACGGGACCGTCGACGCGCCGGCCTCGGCCTGGGCTGCAGGCGTGTTTGCCTTCACCGACAGCGAATACGGCTTCTGGTCGTCGCCGTCGAACAAGGAGTTTGTCGGCATCACCGGCACCACCCGCGCTATCGAGTACCTGGATGGCGACGAAACGTGCCGGGCCAACCTGCTCAACAACGCCAATATCGCGACCATCATCCGCGACGACGGTTTCCGCTTATGGGGTAACCGCACGCTGTCGAGCGATCCGAAATGGGCCTTTGTCACCCGCGTGCGGACCATGGACATGGTCATGGACGCGATCCTGTACGGCCACAAGTGGGCGGTCGACCGTGGCATTACCTCGACCTACATCCGCGACGTAACCGAGGGCCTGCAGGCCTTCATGCGCGACCTGAAAGCCCAGGGCGCAATCATCAACTTCGAGGTCTACGCCGACCCGGTGCTGAACACGGCCAGCCAGCTGGAGCAGGGCAAGGTGTATTGGAACATCCGCTTCACCGACGTTCCGCCGGCAGAAAACCCGAACTTCCGCATCGAAGTCACCAATCAGTGGCTGACCGAAGTCCTCGATCAAGTCGCGTAAGGAGCGCATCACATGGCAATGATTCCCGAAACCCTGGCCAACCTGAACCTGTTCGTGGACGGCGTCAGCTTCCAGGGCGATGTACCCAGCCTGACCCTGCCCAAGCTCACCCTCAAAACCGAGGAACACCGCGCCGGCGGCATGGACATGGCAGTCGAGCTGGACATGGGCATGGAGAAGATGGAATCCAACTTCACCACCACCGGCGTGCGCAAAGAGTCGCTGAAGTTCTTCGGCCTGGCCGACGGTAACGCCTTTAACGGCACGTTCCGGGGCTCCTACAAGGGCCAGAAGGGCGAAACCAAGGCGGTGATCGTCACCCTGCGCGGCACCCTGAAAGAGATCGACATGGGCGACTGGAAGGCCGGCGACAAGGCCGAGCTTAAGCACAGCGTTGCCACGACTTACTACAAGCTGGAAGTCGGCGGCGAAACCATCTACGAGATTGATCCGATCGGCATGAAGCGCGTCATCAATGGCGTCGACCAATTGGCCAGTCAGCGCCGCGACCTTGGCCTGTAACCCCTTCCAATCCTTTCATCTCCCTTTTCGATTCAAGGAAACCCGACCATGGCCAAGCCACTGCCGAAGTTCATCAAGCTCGATGCTGACCGCGTCACCGTAACGCTGACCAGCCCGGCCGAGCTCAACGGTGTCCAGCAGGACACCATCACCCTGCGGGCGCCGACAGTGCGCGATATCCGCAACTCCACCAAGACCTCCGACGGCGACGACGAACAGCGCGAGCTGAACCTGTTCGCCTCCCTGGCCGAGGTTCACGTCAAAGACCTCGAGGGTCTCAAGTACAAGGATTACAACCGCCTGGCCACTGGGTACAACTTTTTGGTGCGAGACGACGAGCTTTAATCCGGCCACGCAGAAGCAGGCTGCCAAGCGACTTGCGGCCGAGTTGAATTTCTCCGCCGCAGAGATCCTGACCATGTCCTACGCGGACATGGTTTGGTGGCTTACGGATTGAGCTTGCATAGGGGGCACCGATGGCAAGCAGGCTAGCGTTATCGCTGGTGATCGGGGGTGCCGTCGCCTCATCGGTAGGCGCTGCATTCAAGACGGTCGAGAACGGCATCCAGAAGCTGGAAGCCAAAGGCAACAAGGCCAAGGTGCTGAAAAGCACCATTGGCGAAACCATCAAGCTACGCGATGAGTGGAAGCGTGCACATGACAGCGGTGCTGCCGGTGCCGACAAACTCCAACGTAAGCTGGACAGCAATCTGGATACATTGCGCAAGCAAGGTGTCGAGGTTGGCCGCCTCAGTCGTGAGTATCAGCGCCTGGGGCGCGAGGCCAAGGCCGCCGACCTGCAGCTAAAGGGTCACCAACAGCTGCAGTCGGGCAAGTCTTCGTTGAAGTCGAACATTGGCCAGGCGGTGGTTGCTACCGGCGCCGCCGCCGTGCCCACGATGATCAGCGCGAACTATCAAGCGATCATCCGTGACATTGCGATCAAGGCCGATATCGTCAACAAGCCCCAAGAGCAGCAGTTGACCCGAACGGTGATCGACACGGCCGCTGACACCGGGATGGCGCGCAATGAAGTGGCCGACCTGGTCAACCAATTGGTCGGCGCCGGCATGGAGCTGGACAAGGCGCTGTCGTATGCGCCGGTCGCGGCCAAGTTCGCAATTGGTCAAGGCGCCTCGGGCGTCGACACAGCGTCGATGATCCAGGCGCTGCAGCAAAACGCCAAGATCAGCGACCCGAAGGTCATGCAGCAGGCTCTGGAGGCGATCGCCTACCAGGGCCAGGCGGGTAGCTTCGAGGCCAGTGACATGGCCAAGTGGTTCCCGCAGCTGCTGGCCGGCATGGAGAAAAACGGGATCACCGGGCTCGACGCGGTGACATCGTTGGGCTCCATGCTGCAAGTGCAAATGAAGACCGCCGGCAGTTCGGACGAAGCGGCGAACAACTTCAAGAACTGGATGGAGAAGATCGGTTCCAGCGACGTGGTCAAGGCCTACAAGGACGCCGGCATTGATTATCAGGGCTCGCTTAACACCGGCCTGCAGAAGGGCATGAACGTCATTGAGGCGTCCATGGCCCTGGCCATGAAGTACGTCGAGGCGACCGATCCGGCGAAGGCCAAGCAAATCGAGGCGGCCAAGGCCAATATCGACAAGGAGGCCGACCCGGAGAAAGCCAGGGCGGCGCTGGAGGCCCTGGAGAAGACCTTGCGCACCGGCGATATCTTTGCCGACATGCAGGTCAAGGCCGCGCTCACGGCCTACGGGCAAAACAGGGGCCTGTATGAGGAACTCAAAGCCGACTCCAAGAAGGCCACAGGCATCCTCGACAAGAACCTGGCTGAGCGCCGCGAAACTTCAGCACAGCAGTGGGCCGAGACGGTCCAGGCAGCTGACGACGCAATGCGCAGCATTGGCGACGCGATCCGCCCGGCCACCGACATGGCGGCGAAGGGGCTGACGGCGGTTGCCCGTGGCATCACCACACTGTCGGATAAGTTCCCGGCCGTCGTGACGGGTATTGTCGGCACCGTGGCGGCCATCCTGGCACTTAAGACTGCATCCAGTGCGTTCAAGATCGGGCGGGGCGTGTTCAATATCGCGCGCGGTCGAGGTCTGGAAGGATTGGCTGGCCGGGTAGCGCGTGGTGGTCGGACGCCCATCGAGCTGCCCAAGACGGGCAACAAGGTGGTCGACACGGGCCTGGGTGTGCTGGGCAAGGTGTTTTCTTCCCGCTCGACCGAGGCGACACCGGCCAATGACACCGTAACCGGCGGAAACGACCCGCAACGGGTGTTCGTGGTCAATGCCGATGCCATCGGCGGGATTGGCAGTAGCGTTGCAAATAGCGCCCCGGCAGCGTCTGCGAAGGGTAGTCGCAGAAGTCGCCGCCGGGAGCGCCGACGCGCGGTGCGACAGGGCACTGCGGTGCGGCCTGCTGCGAAGGTAGAAGCGCCTCAAACGTCGGTGGCCAGGCCTCGGCCGTCGCTTCCAGCAGCCTCGGCGGCGCTGACCGGCGCCGACGAACTGGGCAAGGTCGCGCGCTCGGTGCGTGGTGTCACGCGCCTGGCCAAGCGCCTACCGGGTGGCAATCTTATAGACGCCGGCGCAACCGCGCTCGATGTCGCGCTGAACGCCAAGACTCAGGATGAAAAGGCCGAGGGTTACGGCGGCGCCGCTGGCAGCCTGGCGGGTACCCTCGCGGGTGCTGCTGCAGGCGCTGCCATCGGTTCGGTGGTGCCGGTCATCGGTACTGCAGTGGGTGGCGCGGTGGGTGCTGTGCTGGGCGGTCTGGGTGGCGAATCGCTAGGCGGCTGGCTGGGTAAGCGCTGGTTTGGCGACGAGCAGCCCGAGGCCGAGGATAAGCCGGAGCCGCCTCTGCTGGCAGCGCCGAAGCCTGCCCCTATGCCGCCGGTGGTGGTCGATAACCGCGTGACGGCCGCCAAGGCAGTGCCGACGCCGCCGAGACCGGCCCTAGGTGATGCGGTGCGCAACATGGCCACCTCGGCCCCGGCCGAGTCTAGCGTGTCGTATGAGCCGCGCGATCCCGAGTCATTGGGGGCCAACCTGGTCCCGCCGCAAGCCCAACCGCAACCGGCACCGGCAACGCCGCCGGCGAAGCTGGGCGAGACGGTGCGCGAGGTTCCCGGCAAGTCGACGCAGGTTCCTGAGGTGATCGACAACCGCGAGCGCAAGCCGTCCGCTGATGCTGTGCCACCACAAGCCACTACCCAGCCGGCGACCCCGTCGCCTGGTGTGGGCGATGTGGTGCGCGACCTGGCGGCCAAGCCGGTGCCGGCGGCGCCTCGGGTACCCGAGCTGGTCCAGCCAGCCAAGGTGGCCGCTCCCGGCTTGGGTGACACCATGCGTCAGGTGGAGGCCCCGGTGCGTCCGGCACCTAAAGCTGGTCTCCCTGTGGGAGAGATGAGCGACGAGGAAATCGAGCGGCGTCATGACCAGCTGCCGGCCTTTGCCAAGCGCGACTTGTTCGAGGGCGTCGGGGGCTTTTCGGGTACCGGGGCAGGGTTGGGGGAAGACTTTTCGCCGACCCTGTCGCTGGATCCACCCGCTGCGCCGCCTCGCCCTGCGCCTGTGCCGGTTGATACTGGGCATGCACTTGGAACGGTTATGCGTGATCTGGTGGCCAGGCCGGTGCCGGCGGCGCCACGGATGCCCGAGCTGGCCCAGCCAGCTAAGGCGGCCGCTCCCGGTCTGGGTGACGCCGTGCGTCAGGTGGAGGCCCCGGCGCGTCCGGTGCCTAAAGCTGACCTCCCTGTGGGGGAGATGAGCGACGAGGAAATCGAGCGGCGCTATGACCAGCTGCCGGCCTTTGCCAAGCGGGACTTGTTCGAAGGTGTTGGGGGCTTTTCGGGTACCGGGGCAGGGTTGGGGGAAGACTTTTCGCCGACCCTGTCGCTGGATGCACCCGCTGCGCCGCCTCGCCCTGCGCCTGTGCCGGTTGATACTGGGCAGGCGCTTGGCATGGTCATGCGTGAGCTGGAGAAGGTGCCGCAGGTACCTGCTGGCATCGCGCCGGCCATTACCAAGGTCGTGGATCGCGGCCAGCCCGAGCTGCTGAAAGGTGAGCAGGGCGGCCCTTTGGACAAGGCCGGCTTGGGCGAAGTGGTGCGCGACATCGTGGCCAAGTCGGTGCCAGCAGCGCCACGGATGTCGGAGCTGGCCCAGCCAGTCAAGGCGGCCACGCCTACCCCAGCGCAGGCGCCGAAGGTGGATCAATCGTTTTCGTTCGCCCCCAGCATCAAGATCGATGTGCAGGGCGATGTGAAAGACCCTTCCCAGGTCGTTCGCGAAATCGAGTCCCCCCTGCGACAGCTGTTCGAGACGTGGCAGCGCGAAGTATCGGCGCGCATGTCCTCGGCCCAACTGTATGACCAACCGCACGTTTAAGGAGGGCCTATGGCCTACATGGAGCAGCTGGAATCATCCCTGTCTGGGTTGGTTTCAGCTGGGGAGGCTGGGCGCGAGAGCATGGACGGGATGCTGGTCCCGCTCAATGGCGCCATTGGCAGTATCACGGGCGCCGCGTCGGAGCTGGAAAACATCCCGTTCGTGGGTCCCGAGGTCGGAGCCAAGCTGGGGCGGATCATGCGCAGCATCAACGTGGCGCAGTCGCAGGTGGGGCAAGTGGCGTCGATGTATAGCCGAGCCGTCACAGGCGCCGCCCAGGTGCAGGAACGGCTCGGTACGTTCAAGACAATGGCGGCCAAGGCCACGGCCGAGGCCCGGCGGGTGGCTGGGATGATCAGCCCGTCGCTGTCCAACGTGCTGCCCTCCGGCGGCTTGTTGCCAGAGGCTACGCCGAAGCCCGAGGCGGTCGCGCCGTTCCCGCACCTGCTGATCATCCAGCCGCATGACCCGAAAAAGCAGCCGTATTACTTCAACCTGAACACGGCCGCTTTTGACGAGCTGCGCCGACAAACGTCGTTCCGCTGGGCTGGCCAAGAGCGCTTGCGCCGAAGCGTGGCACAGCAGGCGGTGGGCTTGGGTGAGGAAAAGATCACGCTCAAGGGCGCGATCTTCCCCCACCACAAGGGCGGCATTAAACAGCTCAACGTATTGCGCAGCATCGGCCGCAACCTGCAGCCGCTGAAATTGGTCACGGGCTATGGCGAGGTGCTGGGCGACTGGTGCCTGGTCAGCCTCGACGAGGAACAAAGCCACCTGCTGGCGGGCGGTATCCCCCGTAAGCAGGGTTTCAACCTGGAGTTTGTGAGCTATGGCAACGACCTGCAGAACGTCTGACGGGGACCTGCTCGATGTGATCTGCCAGCACCATTACGGCAACCTCAACGGCACGGTCGAGGCCGTGCTCGAGGCCAACCCGGATTTAGCCAGGGAGCCGCAGCCGTACCGCGCCGGCCTGCTGATCGTCCTACCTGAACTGTCGGCGCCGGCGGTCGAGCTGCTGCAGCTGTTCGACTGACCCCACATTACGCATGACGAAGCCCCGCCCAGTGCGGGGTTTCTTGTTTCTGGAGCACGCATGAAACCAACCTATCGAATTATCGCGGACCGCAAGGACATCACCGCGCTGATCAATGACCGCCTACTGCTGCTGCGGATCTCGGACAAGCCAGGCATGGAGTCGGACGAGTTTGAGCTGCGCATTGATGACCGCGATCAGGCTGTCGCGCTGCCTGGGCGGGGAGGGCTGGTGGAGGTCTTGCTGGGTTACGAAGGCCAGCCGCTCAAGCGCATGGGCGCGTACACGGTCGACGAAGTGCAGTTATCCGGCCCGCCTGATGAGCTGACTATTCGCGGCAAGGCCAGCGATATGCGCGGCAGCGGTAAGACCATCCGTAGCGGCAGTTGGGAGAATGTGCCGCTGTCCGAGATCGTCACTGAAATCGCCAAGCGCAACGGCTGGGAGGTGGTTTGCCCGGTCACGACAAAGGTCGAGCGGATCGATCAGCGCAACGAGTCGGACTTCAATTTTGTCACGCGCTTGGCGCGACAGTACGACAGCACCGCCAAGGTTGCCGACGGCAAGCTGCTGGTTATGCCCCGGCAGGGTGGGAAGAGCACGTCGGGCAAGTCATTGCAGGTCGTCACCGTCAACAAAACGGACGTCTCCCGCTATCAGTTCCGGCTAAGCGACCGCAGCACGCAGAAGGCAGTGAAAACCCAGCATCAGGATCAGAAGACCGGCGCTTTGAAGGTGGTCCAGCTGGACAACAACGAATCGCCGGACGGCCTGCCCCCAGTTCACACCGACCGCCATATCTACCCCAACGAGACTGCTGCCAGACAGGCCGCCAAAGCGCGGCTGGCCGCGTTCAACCGCAGCACCGCCGGTGTGCGCTTGGAGATGGCGGGCCGGCACGACCTGTTCGCGGAGTGCTCAGTGAATGCCCAGGGCTTCAAGGTCGGGCTCGATGGCGAGTACCTGGTGGAAAGCGTGGAGCAAGTGTTCACGGCTAGCGGGTGGACCACGACCGTGGAGTGCAACGGCGGCAAGAAGGGCAAGGCCAAGGCCTCTGGCAAGAAAAAGAAAGACGACAAGCCGCTCAAGGTTGAGCAGCTCTAACCCCCATGGCCGTATACGGCCGTCACTGGAGAAACCAATGGCTATCTCAGTTCAACAGCTGCAACAGATCCTTCCCAACGCCGGCCGCAAAGCCGGCGTTTTTGTTCCCGGCCTCAACGCAACAATGGGCAAGTACTCGATCATCACCCCTCGGCGTATGGCTGCGTTCCTTGCGCAAGTCGGCCATGAGTCGGGCCAGCTGCTGTATGTGCGAGAGCTCGGTAATGACGCCTACCTGGCCAAGTACGACACCGGGCAGTTGGCGGAGCGCCTCGGCAACACCCCGGCGGCTGATGGTGATGGTCAGCGGTATCGTGGTCGCGGGCTTATCCAGATCACGGGCCGCGACAACTACGAAGCCTGCAGCGAAGCGCTGTTCGGTGACAGCCGCCTGCTCAATACCCCCGACCTGCTCGAGCAACCGGTCTACGCCTCGCTGTCGGCCGGTTGGTACTGGCAGCGGGCGGGGCTTAATACCCTGGCTGACAAGGTGCTGCAGGCCGATGACTCGGTGTTCGAGCTGATCACCCGCCGTATCAATGGCGGCCTGAATGGGCTGAAGGATCGCCAGACCCTCTACAAGCGTGCGCTTGAGGTGCTGCAGTAATGCCGCTCAATTGGCGAATCGCATTTCTCGCCGCTGCTGTTGGGCTCTATGTGGGCGGACGAGGGGCCTGGATATGGCAGGCCAGCGAGTACGGAAAGCAACTGGCTGAACAGGCGTCAGGGTATGTCCTGCAGCTGGCAGACAAGGATCGAGCTCATGGTCGTGAACGTGAGGAGGCAGCAGCTGCAGCCTTGCAGCAGTTGGCAGCGCAGAAAAGTCAGCGACAAGCCTTGGAAGATCGCCTGCAAGAGCAGGGCAAAACACATTGGAAGGAGATGAACGATGCACAACAGATTCAAGCTCGCCTGCGTGACAGGCTGGCTACTGCTGATTTGCGGCTGTCAGTCCTTGTCGACGCCGGAACCTTTGCCGCCCCGGGTAGTGACCGTGGGGTGCGAGAAGCTGCCGGCACCGGAGGCGTGGTTCATGGAGCCGTTCGCGCCCAACTTGACCCAGCGCATGCTCAACGAATTGTTGGCATCACCGACGACGGTGACCGAGGACTGATCGCACTGAAGGCCTGCCAGGCCTACGTGCGCGAAGTCACCAAGTGAAAAGAGGCGAGCCAGGAGGATGCGTCAACATCCAGCCCGGCCCGCCGAACCCGCAGACCCTTCCTGCAAGTCCAGCCGTGGCCTCTGCCTTGTGCACAAAGCGCGGCGAGCCTATCACCTGTTTATCCATACAGTAAAGACTTGCATA
>PJTY01000366.1_pt1 | contig 24779 bp, 21 predicted proteins | sample 1512121 | NCBI WGS metagenome assembly PJTY01 (sample SAMN08177680, study PRJNA422409) | Soil metagenome, whole genome shotgun sequencing project. | isolation source: Soil enriched (2) on filter paper: alkali lignin treatment | place: USA: Madison | collected 2015-01-15 | reverse complement strand
TTGCACGGTTCAATGTGGGAGCGGGTTCACCCGCGAACACCGGCAAAGCCGGTGCCATGCACCGCGTTGCCTGCTTCGCGGGTAAACCCGCTCCCACAGGGATAGCCGCCGGCCTGGGCCTGTGCCATGCCGGTAGAAACAACTGCCCTGACCAGAACCTCGAACGTTTGCACGGTTCAATGTGGGAGCGGGTTCACCCGCGAACACCGGCAAGGCCGGTGCCATGCGTCGGCCTTCATCAGTGTTCCATCGCGACGATGGACTGAGCTCAATCCTGGCCCTCAACCAAACACATGCGAAGGCCGGCGCAGCACCGGGTCGAACGGGTTGACCCGCTCGCCGATCGCCGCCGCCTCGCGCTTGAGCAGTGCCACCACGGTCGGCATGCGGTTGGGCCCCAGGCGGTCGCTGATGGTCGCCACGCTCAAGGCCGCCACCGCATGGCCGTTACGATCGAGAATCGGCACCGCCAGGCCGGCCATGCCATCGAGCACTCCGGTGTTGCGCCCGGCATAGCCGAGGCTGCGCACATTGTCGATTTCGGCGCGCAGCATGACTTCGTCGTAATGGTGGAAATCCTTCAACCGCGGCAGGTTGTAGCGGATCACCTCGTCGCGCTCCTCCTCCGGCAGGAAGGCCAGGATGGCCAGGCTGCCCTGCCCCACCCCCAAAGCTACACGGCCGCCAATATCGCCAGTGAAGGTACGGATCGGGTACGGCCCTTCGCTGCGGTCCAGGCACACCGCATCGAACCCCGAGCGTGCCAGCAGGAACAGCGAATCGCCCAGCGACGCCGATAGCCGCAGCAGGCTGGGGCGCACCACATCGCGCAGGTTGCCGGCTTGCCCGGCCTTGGCCGCCAAGGCAAAAAAATCCAGGCTCAACCGGTAGCGCTTGCTGGTCGCGCACTGGTCGACCATGCCTTCTTCAATCAGGCTGCGCAGCAGGCGGTGAGTGGTGGGCTGCGCCAGGCCAACCCGCTGCGCCAGCTGGCTGACCTTCTCGCCCTCGCCGCCGCATTCTCCCAGCGCACGCAATACGGCGAACAATCGCGACACCGCACTGACACCTACTTCCTTGGGCTGCCCATTTCGTTTATCGGAATCCATCTTTCATCCAACCCTTAGAAATTCCACTCAGCGGAATAATTTCAAAATAGCTGTCACTCAGTGAAATTACCCTTTGTCGCCATCCTAATCATTGCCCTACTCTCCGGTCCATAGGGCGATATCACAACATCGGCCGCCGCCACAGAAGCGAGCGCCAACGTCCGTAAAAGCTTTGCTTTTGCCGCTGGCGCTCTGCCCACCCTGAAACTGCCGGTTGACCCCGGTTCCGTTTGCGATGGAGCACAGCCATGACCTTTCTGTTGATCGAAAATCTTTGCAAGCGCTATGGCGCCACGGAGGCAGTGGCCAGCTCGTCACTGGCCATCGAGAAAGGCGAGTTCGTCTCCCTGCTTGGCCCTTCGGGTTGCGGCAAGACCACCACCCTGCAAATGATTGCCGGCTTCGTCGAGGTCACCAGCGGTCGCATCGTCCTCGACGGCCGCGACATCACCCATGCCAAACCGGCCAGCCGAGGCCTGGGCGTGGTGTTCCAGAGTTACGCACTGTTCCCGCACATGACCGTACGCGACAACGTCGCCTTCGGCCTGCGCATGCGCAAGGTGGCCAGCACCGAGATCGCCCGCCGGGTCGACCAGGCCCTGGCGCTGGTGCGCCTGGACAAGCATGCCGAGCGCTACCCACGCGAGCTCTCCGGCGGCCAGCGCCAGCGTGTGGCCCTGGCCCGCGCACTGGTGATCGAACCGCCGGTGCTGCTGCTGGACGAACCGCTGTCCAACCTGGACGCCCACCTGCGTGAAGAAATGCAGTTCGAGATATGTCGCATCCAGAACGAGGTCGGCATCACCACCTTGATGGTCACCCACGACCAGGCCGAGGCCTTGTCGATCAGCGACCGGGTAGTGGTGATGGAAGCCGGGCGCATCACCCAAGTCGATGACCCCTACCGCCTCTACGAACACCCGGGCACACCCTTCATTTCCGACTTTGTCGGCAAGGCCAACCGCCTGCGCGGCGCAATCGGCCCCGGCGGGCAACCGCAGGCCAATGCCCTGGGCCCGCTGACCCTCAGCCTGCGCCCGGAAAAGATCAGCCTCGGCCCGGCCGGTAGCGGCAAGCTCGCAGGCCGCATCAGCTGCCGCTACTTCCTCGGCAGCCAATGGCTATATCGGGTCGACACCGCCCTGGGCAACCTGGCCGTGGTGCGTGCCAACGACGGCAACACACCGCTGGATGAAGGCACACAGGTCGGCCTGGACTGGAACGATGCCCTGCTGCGGGTGCTGAATGCTGGCGAGGTGGCGGCATGAGCGCGGCAAAGCTGCGCAGCAGCGCCTGGGGCTACGGCCTCAGCAGCCCGGCGCTGCTGTTGTTCCTGGCCTTGCTGGTAGCGCCACTGGGGCTGACAGTGCTGCTGTCGTTCAACGCATTCGACTACAGCAGCGGTATCCAGGCCGGCCAGTACACCCTGGGCCATTACCTGAGCCTGGTGACCGACACCTACTACTACCAGATCTTTTTCCGCACCTTCTGGATCAGTGCCCTGGTCACCCTGCTGTGCGTGCTGATCGGCATTCCCGAGGCCTTGGTGCTCAGCCGCATGGGCGCGCCGTGGCGCTCGATCTTCCTGATACTGGTACTGACCCCATTGCTGATTTCGGTGGTGGTGCGAGCCTTCGGCTGGAGCCTGCTGCTGGGCGCCGACGGCCTGGTCAACCAGGGCATCACCGCCCTCGGCGGGCAGCCGGTGAAGCTGCTGTATACGCCCTTTGCAGTGATCATCGGCCTGGTCCACGTGATGCTGCCGTTCATGATCATCCCGGTGTGGACCTCGCTGCAGAAGCTCGACCCTGCCGCCGAGCAGGCTGCGCTATCGCTGGGCGCCAGCCAGTGGACGGTGTTCCGCCGCATCGTGCTGCCACAGATCATGCCCGGCGTACTGTCGGGCACGCTGATCGTCTTCGGCCTGGCCGCCAGCTCCTTCGCCATCCCCGGCCTGCTGGGTGGGCGCCGGCTGAAGATGGTCGCCACCATGATCTACGACCAGTACCTGGCCGAACTGAACTGGCCGATGGGCGCCACCATCGCCGTGGCCCTGCTGCTGATCAACCTGCTGGTGATGCTCAGCTGGAACCGGCTGGTCGAACGCCGCTACAAACGCGCACTTGGAGTCTGAACCGATGACCCGTAACGGCCCGCTGGCCCTGTCCTTTCACGCCCTGGTGATGCTGTTCATGCTCGCCCCGCTGGTGGTGGTGTGCCTGGTGGCATTCACCCCGGAAAACACCCTGAGCCTGCCCACCGCCGGTTTCTCGCTGCGCTGGTTCAGCGCTGTGTTCGAGCGTGCCGATTTCCTCGATGCGTTCTACAACAGCCTGAAACTCGCGGCCCTGGCTGCCTCGCTGGCTACCTTGATCGCCGTGCCGGCGGGCCTGGCGATCACCCGCTACAGCTTCCCCGGCCAAGGCTTCCTCAACGGCCTGCTGCTGTCGCCGATCATCATCCCGCACCTGGTGCTGGGTGTGGCCTTGCTGCGGCTGTTCGCCTTGCTGGGGGTCAATGGCAGCTTCGCCTGGCTGGTGTTCGCCCATGTCGTGGTGATCACCCCTTACGTGCTGCGCCTGGTACTGGCTGCAGCCATCGGTATCGATCGCAGCGCCGAGCAGGCCGCGCAAAGCCTGGGGGCTGGCCGGGTCACGCTGTTCTGCAAGGTCACCCTGCCGATGATCCTGCCCGGCGTGGCCGGCGGCTGGCTGCTGGCGTTCATCAACAGCTTCGACGAAGTGACCCTGTCGATCTTCGTCACCTCGCCTGCCACCCAGACCCTGCCAGTGCGCATGTACGTGTACGCCACCGAATCCATCGACCCGATGATGGCCGCCGTCTCGGCGCTGGTGATCGCCGTCACGGCCCTGACCATGGTCGCCCTGGACCGCGTATATGGCCTGGACCGCGTGCTGGTGGGCAAGCAATGACAAGGAATGCCCCTATGCCCCTGTTCAAGCGCGTGGCCGAACACGACCGCGAGCCTGTGCCCTTCCTGCTCGACGGCCAACCAGCCAAAGGCATGAGCGGCGATACCCTGCTGACCGCCATCCTGACCAATGCCGGGCACCTGCGCGGTAGCGACTTCAGCGCCGAACCACGCGCCGGCTTCTGCCTGATGGGCGCCTGCCAGGACTGCTGGGTACGCCTGCAGGATGGCCGCCGGGTACGCGCCTGCTCGACCTTTCTGGAACCAGGCCATTGCGTGACCCGCGACCCGGGGCGCCAGCCATGAGTGCGATCGTGATCATCGGCGCCGGCCCGGCCGGCATCCGCGCCGCGCAAACCCTGGTGGCCCACGGCGTACGCCCGGTACTGCTGGACGAAGCCAGCCGCGGCGGCGGGCAGATCTACCGCCAGCAACCGGCCAACTTTCGCCGCCCGGCCAAATCGCTGTATGGCTTCGAGGCCGGCAAGGCCCAGGCGCTGCACAGCACCCTTGAACAGTTGCGCGAGCAGATCGACTATCGCCCCGAAACCCTGGTGTGGAACGCCGAGGAGCAGGTGCTGGACACCCTGCACCAGGGTCGACTGGCCGACCGCCTGGCGTTCGACCGGGTGATCGTCGCCACCGGTGCCACCGACCGGGTATTGCCGATACCCGGCTGGACCCTGCCTGGGGTCTATACCTTGGGCGCTGCGCAAATCGCGCTGAAGTTCCAGGGCTGCGCGATCGGTGAACGGGTGGTGCTGGCCGGCAGCGGTCCGCTGCTGTACCTGGTGGCCTACCAGTACGCCAAGGCCGGGGCCACGGTCAGCGCGGTGCTCGACAGTTCACCCTTCAGCGCCCAGGTGCGTGCCCTGCCACGCCTGCTTCTGCAACCAGGCACCTTTGCCAAGGGCCTGTACTACCGCGCCTGGTTGGCCCGCAAGGGTGTGCCGGTGCATCAGGGCGTGACCCTGCTGGGTATCGATGGCGATCAACGCGCCAGCGGTGTGCGCTGGTCGCACGATGGCCAGCAACACGACCTGCCGTGCGACGCCGTGGCATTCGCCCACGCGCTGCGCAGTGAAACCCAACTGGCCGACCTGCTGGGTTGCCAGTTCGCCTGGAACGCGCTCAACCGCGCCTGGCTGCCAGTACGTGATGCCCAGGGCCGGGCCAGCAGCCCCGGCGTGTACCTGGCAGGCGACGGTGCTGGCATCCTCGGTGCCGACGGTGCCGAGATGAGCGGAGAACTGGCCGCCCTGACACTGCTGGCCGACCTCGGCAAGCCCGGCAACCCGCAGCGCCAGCAGCAACTGCAAAAGCGTCTGGCCACCCTGCTGCGCTTCCGCCAGGGGCTGGAGCAGGCCTTTCCTTTTCCCGAGCAGTGGGCCCGCCAGGCCCCGGACCAGCTCACCGTGTGCCGCTGCGAGCAGATCAGTGCCGGGGAAATCCGCGCCACCGTGCGTGCCGGCCACTGGGAAATAAACCGGGTCAAGGCCATGTGCCGAGTCGGCATGGGCCGCTGCCAGGGCCGCGTGTGCGGTGCCGCTGCCGCCGAGTTGATCGCCTGCGAAAGCGGTCGGGCCATTGACCAGGTCGGGCGCCTGCGCGGCCAGGCACCGGTGAAGCCCCTGCCCTTCGGCCTGGAGATAAAACCATGAAGCTGATCGAAGTGGACGCCATCATCGTCGGCGGCGGCATCGTCGGCAGCAGCGCTGCCTTGGTCCTCGCCCGCGCTGGTCGGCAAGTGGCATTGCTGGAGCGCGACTTCTGCGGTTCGCATTCCAGCGGGGTGAACTACGGCGGTGTGCGCCGCCAGGGCCGCTCGTTGGCCCAGTTGCCGCTATCGATGCGCGCCCATGCCATCTGGGGCAATCTGCGCGAATGGATCGGCATCGATGGCGAATACGCCCGCAGCGGCCACCTGAAGCTGGCACGCAGCGAAACCGATTTCGATGCCTTGAAGGCCTATGCCCGGCGCACCCAGGCTTTTGACCTGCGCCTGCAACTGCTTGAACGACACGAACTGCGCCAGCGCTTCCCCTGGGTGGGCGATATCGCCGTCGGCGCCTCGTACTGCCCCGAGGACGGCCATGCCAACCCACGGCTGGTGTCACCGGCCTTCGCCCAGGCGGCCAGGCGCAGCGGCGCCCAGGTGCATGAGCAGTGCAAGGTAGTGGAGGTGGGACACGACGGCCACCGCTTCAGCGTACACACCAGCAGCGGCCAAGGCTTCAAGGCGCCCTGGCTGTTGAATTGCGCCGGCGCCTGGTCGGCGCAACTGGCCGAGCGGTTCGGCGAGCCGGTGCCGCTGACCGCAGCCCACCCAGCCATGCTGGTCACCGAGCCGCTGCCGCTGTTCATGACCGCCAGCACCGGGGTCGAAGGCGGCGGCATCTATGCCCGCCAGGTGGCGCGTGGCAACTGCGTGCTGGGCGGCGGGCGCGGTTTTGCCCTGACCCCGACCACCGCACGCCCAGGGCAGGCCGCAGTGCTCGACATCCTGCGCAACGCCACCGAACTGTACCCGGCACTGGCCGGCGCCCAGGCCATTCGAACCTGGAGCGGCACCGAGGGCTACCTGCCGGATGACGAACCGGTGCTCGGCCCCAGCCTGCACCAGCCTGGCCTGCTGCATGGCTTCGGCTTTGCCGGCGCCGGCTTCCAGATAGGCCCGGCCGCCGGTGAAGCATTGGCGCAATGCGTGGTGCACGGCGCACCGGCAATCAGCCTGGCGGCCTTTTCCATCAACCGTTTTCAGCCCAACCACCACAAGGAAAACCTGTCATGACGCACAAGCAACGTTTGCTCGCCCTGTTCTGCACCGTGCCCGGCCTGTTCGCCTGCCTGCCCGCCATGGCCCAACCCACGTTGTACCTGGGCATGAACGGCGGCACCATGGAGCGGTTGTTCAGCGACAACATCCTGCCCAGGTTCGAGCAGGCCAACGGGGTGAAGGTGGTGATCGTCCCCGGCACCTCGGCCGACATCCTGGCCAAGGTCCAGGCCACGCCGAACAAGCCGTCGATCCATGTGATGGTGCTGGATGACGGCATCATGTACCGCGCCATCGGCATGGGCCTGTGCAGCACGCTCAAGCCCAACCCGACCTTGGCCCAGTTGCCGGAAAAGGCCCTGATCAAGGACAAGGCCGCTGCAGTCAGCCTGGGTGTGACCGGGCTTGCCTACAACAGCCGCCTGTTCAAGGCCAACGGCTGGGCAGCGCCCACCTCGTGGAACGACCTGGCCGACCCGCGCTTCAAGGACAAGGTGGTGTTCCAGTCGATGGCATCGTCCACCTTCGGCCTGCATGGTTTCCTGATGTACAACCGCCTGCACGGCGGCAGCGATACCGACGTCAACCCGGGCTTCACTGCCTGGCAGAAGAACGTGGGCCCGAACGTGCTGGAGTACATCCCCAACTCGGCCAAGCTTTCGGAAATGGTGCAAACCGACGAAGCCGCGCTATTCCCGCTCACCCCCACCCAGGTGACGGCGCTGAAGCTCAAAGGCATCCCGGTGGAGTACGCTGCGCCCAAGGAAGGTGCCGTGGTGCTCAACCAGGCCGAATGCGTCACGGCCAACAACGACCAGCCGGAGCTTGCGCAGAAGCTCGCCGAGTTCCTGCTCAGCCCCGAGGCGCAGTCGCCGGCCCTGGAGCTGGGTGACCAGATCCCGTCCAACCCCAACACGCCCACCAGCGACAAGACCCGTGGCCAGGTCGAAGCCATGCAGACCTACCTGCAGACTGCCGTGACCATCGACTGGGACCAGGTCAACACCCAGCGCCCCGAATGGAACGCGCGCTGGAATCGCCAGATCGAGAGATAAGCCAAGGGCCTGGTCGCTCCCACAGGTATCGGGACCAATACGTGATCCGTGCGCCCAGTCCTTTGGGCTGCGCGGTCACGCATAGAGCGGAGTACACAAGCGGTCCGCGTACCCTGTGGGAGCGGCTTTAGCCGCGAAGAATCCAACGCGGTGCATGGCACCGGCTGCGCCGGTGTTCGCGGCTGAAGCCGCTCCCACAGGGGCCCTGCTGATTCAATGAGTCATGTGCAGTTCCATGAGAGCAGGTTCACCCGCGAAACACGCCACCAAACCCTGACGCCTCAATCCAGCACCGGCCGCAACAACGCCTGGGCTTCATACAGGGTCGGCAAATACCGCAAGCGTATTTCGTCCACACTCAACCGCGAAGCATGGGTGGTGATAGTCAACGTCGCTTTCAGGCGGCCGGCGCGGTCCAGCAATGGCACACCCAACACGCGCATGCCGATTTCATACTCCTGGTCCACGATACAGAACCCCTGCGCCCTCACCTGCAACAACTGCGTCTCCAGCTGCAACCGGTCCGTCTGCGTATAAGGCGTCAACCCCCGCAGCGGGTTACGCGCAAAGTACGCGTCCCGTTCCCCCTCATCCAGCCAGGCCAACCAGATACGCCCGCCGGCGGTGCAATACATCGGCACCCGCGAACCCGGCCGGATCGACAGCGAGGCCACATGGCTGTAGCGGCTGCGTACCAGGTGAATGATCTCGTCACCATCACGGGTACCCACCGACACATGCTCCTGTGTCTGCCGCGCCACCTGCTCGACGATCGGCCGCAGCATGCGCGGCAGTTGTGCCGAGTCCACATACGCCTGGCCGAGGCGCAACGCCTTGGGCGTGAGCCAGTACTCACGGCTGTCGGTTTCGGCAAACCCTTCGTGTACCAAGGTCAACAGAAACCGCCGCGCGGCACTGGGGGTAAGGCCGGACAACCTGGCCGCCTGCGGCACGCTCAGGCGCGGCTGCTCGGCGCTGAACAGCTGCATCAGCGCCAGGCCCTTCTGCAAGCCGGCGATCAGGTCACGGGGATGGATAGCGGGGGTGTTCATCTAGTCGACTCGCAAACAAGCAAAAACAGCCGATTAACGCGATAACCGGAGTAAGGCTGCGATTATCGCACCAAACGCCCGATCAGCGCATTGTTGCCCTGGCCTCCTTGCCTCACCCTTGCCCTCCATGACAACGCAAAAAAAGGGAGGTCAGCATGATTCGTGGTTCCACTGAACTAGTCGCCATCGTCGGTTCGCCCATTGCCCAGGTGAAGTCCCCCGAAAACTTCAACACCTGGTTCGCCAACAACAACTGCAACCTCGCCATGCTGCCCATCGACCTGCATGAGGCCGCACTGGATACCTTTGCCGGCACCCTGCGCGGCTGGCAGAACCTGCGCGGTTGCGTGGTCACCGTGCCATACAAGCAGGCCCTGGCCAGCCGCCTTGACGGCCTGAGCGAGCGCGCAGCCGCGCTGGGCTCGGTCAATGTTATTCGCCGTGAACGTGACGGTCGCCTGCTGGGCGACAACGTGGACGGCGCCGGCTTCCTCGGTGCTGCGCGCAAACATGGCTTCGAGCCGGCAGGCAAGCGTGCGTTGGTGATCGGTTGTGGCGGGGTCGGCAGTGCCATCGCCTATGCACTGGGCGAAGCCGGCATCGCCAGTGTCACCCTCAGCGACCCCAGCACAGCGCGCATGGCCGCTGTGTGCGAGCTGCTCGGCAATGCCTTCCCCTCGGTCGAAATCGCCACCCGGGTCGACGAACTGGAGGGTTTCGATCTGCTGGTCAACGCCTCCCCTGTCGGCATGGGCGGCAGCGCGGAGCTACCGCTGCCTGCCGCCCTGCTCGCCACCTTGCAAGCCGAAACCCTGGTCGCCGACGTGGTCACCTCGCCCGAGATCACCCCGCTGCTGAAGCGGGCACGCCAGGTTGGCTGCGCGGTCCAGACCGGCCCGGAAATGGCCTTCGCCCAACTCGGCCATCTGGGCGCCTTCATGGGCGTCACGCCGCTGGAGATCTGAAGCCATGCCGACGCATGAACATGCACAACACAACTTTGACCTGGTCGTGCTGGGCAGCGGTGCCGGTGGTTTTACCACTGCTGCCACGGCCGCCCGCCATGGGCTGAAAGTGCTGGTAGTGGAAAAGGCCGAGCACTTTGGCGGCACCTCGGCGATTTCCGGCGGGGCGGTGTGGCTCTACGGTACCGATCAAGCCCGCGCCGCCGGTGCGATGGACTCCCCCGAGGCCATCCGCACCTACCTCAGGCAGGTCATCGGCGACGGCTACGACCCCACCCTGGTCGACACCTTCATCGAGCATGGCCACCAGGCGCTGCGCTGGCTGGAGCAGAACACCGAACTGCGTTACGCCCTGCGCCCGCATTCGCCGGACTACTACCCGGACGCCCCGGGTGCCACCCAGTTTGGCCGGGCACTGGAGATGGTCGAGTACGACGGCAAGCAGCTCGGCTCGCACTTCAATAACCTGCAGATGCCGCCGCCCGGCATGCTGCTGTTCGGCGGCATGATGGTCAATCGCGTGGATATCCAGCATTTTCTCAGTATTCGCCGCTCACCCCGGTCGCTGTGGCATTGCCTGAAGCTGATGGCGCGTTACGCGCGGGACCGCCTGCGCCATCCGCGCGGCACGCGGCTTACCACCGGCAACGCCTTGATCGCCCGCCTGGCCAGCAGCGCCTTCGCCCATGGCACGCAGCTGTGGCTGCGCAGCGAAGCCCTGGAGCTGATCGTCGAACGCGGTGTGGTCACCGGCGTGGTGGTGCAACGCGAAGGGCGCCGGGAACGGGTGCTGGCCCGGGGCGGTGTGGTGTGCGCCATGGGCGGGTTCGCTGCAGGCGCGCTCGCCGACAGCTACCGGCCGGCCCGGCAAGCGCAGCACCTGACCATGTCACCGCCCACCAATGACGGCGCGGCCCTGCGCCTTGGCCAAGCCGTGGCCGCAGCCCAGGGCGAAGGCCTGGTGGCCAACTTCTTCTGGGCGCCTGTTTCCGAACTGCGCCATGCCAGTGGCGAACATGAACGCTTTCCGCACCTGGTCACCGACCGCGCCAAACCGGGCGTGATCGCGGTAAGCCCGGACGGGCGACGTTTCGTCAACGAGTCCGATTCCTACCACCACTTCGTGCAGACCATGTTCGCCAAAGGCATTGCCAGTTGCTGGCTGGTCTGCGATGCCGAGGCGATGAACCGCTACGGCCTGGGCCTGGCACGGCCGAAGCCGGTGGACAACCAGGCATTGATCGATGCCGGCTACCTGCACCGCGCCCCCACAGCGCAGACCCTGGCCAAGGCCATTGGCGTCGACCCACAGGTGTTCATGCAGACCCTGGAGCAGTTCAACGCCGACGCCCGCAACGGCATCGACCGCGCGTTCGGCAAAGGCGGCAACAGCTACAACCGCTACATGGGCGACCCGCAACACACGCCCAACCCATGCCTGGCGCCGCTGGCCAGCGGCCCGTTCTACGCCATCCGCATCCACACCGGCGACCTCGGCTCGGCCCGCGGCCTGGTGACCAACGCCCAGGCCAACGTGCTGAACCGCGATGGCCAGCCGATTGCCGGGTTGTATGCGGTCGGCAACGACATGAACTCACTGATGAGAGGCACCTACCCCGGCCCCGGTATCACCCTGGGCCCTGCCCTCACCTTCGGCTGGCTCGCTGCCAACCACATCGCCGCGCGCCTGCAGGCGCCAACCACCCACATGGAGACCCCAGCATGTACTACGAACTGAGAACCTACACCCTCGACCCACTGAAAATGGCCGACTGGCTGAGCCTGTACCAAAGCCACGCGCTGGAGGTGCAAAGCGAGCATCTCGGTAACCTGATCGGCTTTTTCACCAGCGAGTTCGGCGAGGTCAACCAGGTGGTGCATGTCTGGGGTTATGCCAGCCTCGACGAGCGCATGGCACGCCGCGCAGCCATGGCAGCGGACCCGCGTTGGGCCGAGTTCTCACGGCGCAACCGCGAACTGGGCGCGGTGTTGCGCTTGCAGTCGCGAATGCTGCGGCCCACCGGCTTTTCGCCGCTGCAGTAGACCTTCTTCCAAAGCCAGAGCGGAACCCCACCATGCAACCCCTCGAATGTGACGTACTCGTCATCGGCTCCGGTGCCTCTGGCCTGGCTGCCGCAGTTACTGCCGCCCATCACGGCCTGCAGGTGATCGTCGCGGAAAAAGCCAGCCAACTGGGCGGCACCAGCGCCTGGTCGGGGGGCTGGTTGTGGATACCGCGCAACCCGCTGGCCGTTGCCGAAGGCATCCTCGAGACCGACGATGCCCCGGAGCGCTACCTGCGCGCGCAAACCCATGTCAGCGAACTGGACCCGCGCCAGCGCGCCTTCCTGCACCATGGCCCGGAAATGGTCGCGTTCTTCCAGCGACACACCGCCGTGCAGTTCCAGTGCGGCAGCCGCATGCCCGACATGCGCGATGGCGACGGTAGCACGCGCGGTGGCCGTTCGCTGTGCGCACTGCCATACGACGGGCACCTGCTCGGCCCCTGGCTGCGCAAGCTGCGCCCACCGCTGGACATCGTCAGCCTGGCCGGCATGGGCATTGCCGGCGGCGCCGACATGGCCGCGTTCTTCAACGCCACGCGCTCACCCAAGGCCGCGCTGCATGTGGGCAAGCGCCTGCTGCGCCATGGCCGCGATCTGCTGCTGCACCGGCGCGGCCTGCAACTGGTCAATGGCAACGCACTGGTGGCACGGCTGCTGCGCAGCGCCCTGGACCTTGGCGTGACGCTGCTGACCGACAAGCCGGCCAGCGGCCTGCTGGGCGAAGGCCGGGTCAGCGGCGCGCAGTTTGCCGACGGCCAGCTGATTCACGCCCGCCGCGGTGTGGTTTTGGCCTGCGGTGGCTTTGCGCATGATCGCCAGCGCATCGCGCAGCTGATGCCGCATGCACCGGACGGTGACCAGCACTTCTCTGCCGCACCATGGGAAAACAGCGGTGACGGCCTGCGCCTGGGCGAACAGGCCGGTGGCCTGGTCCAGGCGACCCTGGCCCATGCCGGTGCCTGGGCACCTGTGTCGCGGGTGCCGCGCAGCGATGGCAGTTTTGGCCATTTCCCGCACCTGATCGATCGTGCCAAGCCCGGTTTCATCGCCGTGTGCCGTGATGGCCGGCGCTTCGTCAACGAAGCCGATTGCTACCACGACTTCATGAACGCGCTGTTCGCCGCCACGCCGCAGGGTGAAGCGCCGCAAGCGTGGCTGATCTGCGATCATGCAGCGCAACGTCGCTATGGTATCGGCTGGGCCAAGCCCTTCCCTTTCCCCACCCGCCACTATCAACGCTGCGGTTATTTGCACAGCGGCCGCACGCTGGCGCAGTTGGCACAGCGCTGCGGGATCGATGCCGAGCAGTTGCAACGCACGGTGAATGACTTCAACCACCATGCAGCCCGGGGTGGAGACCCGGTTTTCCAGCGCGGCAAATCGGCTTACAACCGGGCTCAGGGCGAGCCGTTACAGGTACCCAATCCATCGCTGCGACCCTTGCTGAACGGGCCGTATCACGCAGTGAAACTGTTGCCGGGCAGCCTGGGTACCTTTGCCGGCCTGGCAACGGACGGTGCCGCCCGTGTGCTGGACCACGCGATGCAGCCGATTCCTGGGCTGTATGCGGTGGGCAACGACATGCACAGTGTGATGGGTGGGTATTACCCGAGTGGCGGGATTACCCTGGGGCCGGGGATGACATTCGGTTACCTGGCTGGTAGAGCGTTGAGCGGCCTCTAAGGAAATGAGGGTACGTTTTTCCCGAGGATGAGTTGATCGTCGCCTGTTAGCGCGCGTTGCCATTGCTCCTTACACGCCCTCGCCGCTTCCAACCAAACGCCCTGCAGCCTCAAGTTCTCCACACGCACTAGACTCAGGCACTAAACGGATGTCCACCCGACGATTCTCTGCGCGTCCATTCAAGGTGTCGTTGCTGCTGACCGGTTGACTGGCTGCGACACCTTGGACAGCAAAACAACTGTCCGGGATATCTCCCATACGCTGCATCCAGTCGCGGACAGCAGAGGCGCGAGCACGAGAGAGATCAAGATTCCTGGTAACATCACCCTGGGCATCGGCATGACCGGAAATAACGATTAACCACCCAGGTTGGGCTTTGATATCAACCAGTGCACCGATCAATAACTTGGTTGAACCGGGTTTGAGCTCGGCACTGCCAGGATCGAACAGCGTCAAGCTGTCGAGCTGGATTGGCTTAGGCATGGAAGGCTCTTGGATTTGTCTAGAGACCCACTCCTGCCAGCCTAACCAACCCGCAAATGCGCAAGTGATCGTCAAAGTCAGCAGCCACGGCAGTGCAGCACGCCTCTGCGCGGGATGCTCGACTACAAATGTGTAGGTCGATGGCGCAGGCACAACGGAGGTGATCTGAGGTCTGACCGATGGTTCAGCAAACGATATCCATGGCTGTGACAGAAGCGGCATCGGTGCCGCCATGCTTCCAGATATGCGCTGCAGGAGGCTGACTATCTGGTTTCGAAAAACCTGCAGCGACACCAGTGGCGCATGACCAAGGCTTTCCAAACGGTGCTCCAGCCGGTTTAACTCAACAATCAGCTCGCTCAACGCCGCCGAACTTGACCTGCCCCATTCCACCATGCGAACCAAGGGATGCAACTGAGTAAACAGCCATGCTATGAGATCAATGCGTGCTGACGCCTGCACCGGCCACAGGCGCGGCCATTCATCGGTCAGCGTAGAGAGCAATGCCAACCCTTCCGTCAAGCCCGCGAGCCCCGTGCGGTAGCTACGCGCCAGGACGAACGCCACCGCTGTTTGCAGCTCAACCCCGTTCAGCTCGAAGAGGCGCAAAGACAACCCCTCAACTTTTGCCCAGTCCACATCTGGGCAGGCAGGGTGATTGAGCTTTGCCAACTCACCGCGCAGCATTTTGAACTCATCGAAGTTGCCCGGATCCCCACCCAGGCGTACACGCATCTCGAAAAGCGCCGTCATCTGGCCCCCTGTCAGTTCCATTGCACGGGAAGGTAGCCTTCCTGCTTGAGGTGACGCACCACAACCCTGCCTTCGGCGCCGAGTGTGGTCCCAAAGGACGCCCTGCCGCCGCCCCTGATGAGTACGTCAAGGGCATAGTCAAGATGGCCAGGGCGAGACTGAGGTATCAGCTGAACGCTCACCTGCGCCAGCCGGGGCTCATAGCGGCGCAAGGTGCGGGCGATGTCGTTCATCAAGCCATGGGCTGAAGCCGGTAGCCCTTGCAGCACCGTGCCCATGTCCGGCAAGCCATAGTCGGGCAGATGCGAGAGTGAACCTGCACGGCTGTTGAGAATGCGCTGAATGTTGTCCAGCACCGAGAGGGTCAGCTGGTCATCTTCATTCACCTGGTCCACCGCTAGCTCACCGCGGAAGTTCTGCAACAGGATTTCGTAAAGAGAAGGACTGGTTTCAGGCATGCAGTCAGCCCTCCACGCGCTGTCGGAGGGTCAATCGGTTATCGCCCAGTTCGAGCACCCTGGCCTGATCCGGTTCGAGGTCGTCCCGCTGCAAGACAACGCGCCACGTATTTTCGATAACGTCTGGACTTCGGAATAGCGCCACCACCGCAACATACCGAGCGTCGCCTTGCAGGGGAGTACTCAGCTGCGCCGCCTCACCGGGTTTGATCACCACCACGCGTTCATCGAGCAGATCATCACGAAGCACCCGTTCCCCCTGGCTTAGCAGATCGTCATAGGTGGCGTTCTCCAACGCCTTGTTGTCCTTCAACTGGTAGACCCGTACCAGCACTGGCACCGACAATCCGCTCATCTCTGCGTCATCGGTATTTATCGCTGACCGCCCGTTGAGATCCAGATGGAGCGTCTTTACTTGCTTGTAGAAGATCGCCTGGGCAGTAGACGACGTACCGTCTGCAACCTTTTGTGCAAGGCCACACCCACTCAGTACTGCAACAAATGTCGATGCCGTGAAGCATTTAAAAACGGTACGCCACATGCTGTACCTCCTTCCTGCAAGGGTTCGGCTGCAGACCTTGATATCGGCCCAGGTTGATCGTGATCGTGTCGTCTTGGGCCGATGCGAGTACGCCCTCTGTCCGCATCAAAACAGCGGTCATGCCAAGCATCGACCGAGTGCGTCCTAGTACAGGAGCCGGCACCATCTCGCGTGGAATCGAGAGCTGTAGCAGCGCTGTGCAACGCCAGCCCAGATACACCTCAAGCAACACACGCAAATCGGCGATCAGTCGGCCACCAGGAAGCCATTCCCGCGCTTCATCCTGGTCCTCGGTACACAGCCGCAGGCGCAGCTGGCTATTCGCGTCGTGCCCGACAGCACCCAACGGCATACCGTCGCCCAGCCTCACCGGGTGCTCTGGTGCCAAGCTGGCGGGCTGTTCAAGCACAACGCTCTGCGGCCAATGACCGGTCACGTGCGTATCCGTATGCGGTGCCAGCAACTTCACCAAGGCACCGATCCCCTCCGCGTTGCGCGTGGGAAGGCGCATCACACTGAGCAGGGCCAGAAAACGTGACATCGGTGTGGCGATGCGCTCTGCCGTACCGGGAATGCCCAGGCCGATCAAGCCCAACAGACACTGCGAAGTGGCATCGCACCCGCCCGGCTCGAACGTTGCCGGGTAGGAGTACTTACGCCAGATCCGGTAGAACTGGGTGAATAGCCGATGGTTGAAGATATCGAGGAAGTACTCCAGCGCCTCATGGCCTTCGCGTCGCTGGGCGATATCATCCAGATAGCCCGTGGGCAAAGGAGAGTCGACGCCATACAAACCCAACAACCGGGTACGTATCGTCAGCGGTCGGTCCGGAAAAGCTTCGTCGACTTCAATGGCCTTCAACTCGCCTGCTGGAAATCCCATTCCAGGGTCGGGCCGGAACCTGACCCGGTCATCGCCGGGATGTGCAGTGCTGCCCAACGGTGGTTGTTCAACCAACACCTGCTCCAGCACCTGGCAGAAGCGGTAGACGTTGGCCGTCGACACCTGATCAGCCAACACATGCAGAATGCCCTCGGCCTTCAACCGGGAATACGCTGACTGTGATGTTCGTTCCATCGCAGGCACCTCCCCGTCGGCTGCAGAATCATCGTCAGTTGAGTGCATAAATGAATGTCCGCGTACAAGGCGAAGAACCGGCTGAGCATTTCACCAAACAGGCAGATATCTCCCTCGCCTGAAAAGCCATTGCTATCGACTGTCACCTCAATATCCACACCTCGCAGCAAGAAGCCTTTTTCGAAGCGCTGGATCAGGTGATGCTTGACGTCAACGATGGCCTCCAGACGGCGGCGGTTCGTTTCGCTGCCCGTCCACTCGTACAAGGCCAACGTGCCACGCAGTACTTCTGCACTGTTGAGCATCGGCAGGAAATTCGAGCCCAGGTGACTGAGCACACGCCAGTGGAAACGATCGCGGTTCGGCGGGTAGCACGGCAGCGTCGGCGCAGTCAGGTTGCGTACACGCAAGCCTGCCTGAGTGGACTGCGCAGCAGCATCGAGCAACGTACTGCGCAATGCTTTGCGCGGCAGCTGGCCATTGGTACCAGTCAGGCGCAATGACAGGCTTTTGCGGTTGAGCAATACATCCTTGTCAAAGCCCTCCCCGCCAAGAATCAGCCAGGTGTCATGCAAACCATTGGCGCCGCGCCTCAGCCGGGTATGGAAATAGCGTTCGGGGGCCTCATCGCGAAGCATCCCGCCTTTGTGGCGAAAGCTGCTGAAAGGCACGTAGTCCTGACGCACGCTGTCCTTCGTTCCAGAAACCTTGTCTACCGAGTAGATCTCTGTATGACCGTCCTGCAAGCGCATTGGGCGAAGCAGGTATTCATTCTGCAACGGGTCCAGGGTGAGCGGGTCCGCCTCCAGTGCAAACAGGTTGATCACGGGAACCGCATGCAGGCGAATGTGCTCTTGTGTGGGCGTAAAGGTATGCGACCAGGTCTCACTGAGCACGACTTCAAGCTCGAACCATGGAGCGTCTGGAGGCAACGCGAGTGAATCTAGGCCACAGAGCGTGACGAACATGAATTTCTCACGGAACGTGAAGTACTCCAGCAACAACTGATAACCACTGAAGGCGCTGTCGCCTTTAGGCCAAAGGCGATCATCGTCGGCAAACCCCTTTGGCTTGAAATGCCCCGCAAATGCCTTGCGTTGCGCCGCGCCTGGCAAGCGCACATGCAGCGCCTGCACGTTCAATGTCAACGCCTGATGCAGCACACTGGCAAGCGCTGCGTCGGCATTCAGATACAAGGGGATATGCGCGAGGTCGAGTTGATCCCAGTTGGCCAGCGCTCCACGCGCGAAGCGCAGGCGTAGAACTGCACGTCCATCTGGCTCATGGTCAAGTCGCACGGTTTCCAGATTGAGCGGCCGTAACGTCAAATCCTGCGTGGTGGAGTAGCGGCAGCGGGTACGGTGTTGCCCCACCGGTTGTGACAGCACCTGAAAGCCTCTTGCAACCGCCTCGCAGCCTTTCATCTGACTGACATCTGGCATCAGTTCGACGATGGCCAGTGACGGAATGGTGCGCAAGTAGTGGGGCCATAACAGGCTGACCAGCCCCTCCGTCAGCTCGGGCAGGTCATCGTCCAATTTCTCGCGCAGACGCCCCATCAGGAACGCAAAGCCTTCGAACAAGCGCTCCACAAAGGGGTCTTCAGCGCCGGGTTTATCCAGGTTGAGCTGCGCCGCACGGTCCGGAAAAGCCTGGGCAAACTCCTTGCCCGCTTCGCGCAGGTAACGCATTTCAGCGTCGAAGTAACGCAGGGTTAGGTTGTCCGTAGTCAAAACAGATTCCTGATCAAAGTGAATTAGCTGCACAGCACTGCAGCACGTACCGGGTCAAGGGATACGAGGGTTGCCAGCTGATGTTCCATTTGCCGCGCCAACGCAGGCCGGTCAGTGTCGTTGCGCTGGGCCTTCAAACGCAGCAGCTTGAGCAAGCGCGCCTTGACCTCGAAGAGCAGGTCAGGCTCCCAGTCGGCAAAGGTGTGGCGTTGCGCGGCAGCGTCCAGCTCAGTGAACAAATGAATGGCCAGCTCTGCCCTGCCGCACTGCTCGGCCACGCGCGCCATCAGCAAGCGCAGTAACCAACGCTGACGCCCGGTCTGCACATCGGGCCGGCTTGCCAGCCAAGCCAGCGCCTGCTCGACTCCGTCAGCATCCGCTTGCGCCAGTGCCTCGGGTTCCAATGCGAGTATTTCGCACGCAGCCGCCGACAGTGCGGGGGCCGCTGCGGGCAGCCATTGATCTGGGCGGTTTCCGCTGACCTGCTGGTTGATCCACTCCCGCGTGGCTTCATCAGCGAATGGCGAGCCATCGCTCCAGTACAGCAGCTCCACGCCCGGCAGACGTTGCAGCAGCATGGCCAGATCGTGTTTGACGATATCCGCCCAGCTCTTGTGAGGCTCAGCCGATTTGCTCAGTGCCTGATGGAGGTACCATTGCAGATCCAACCAGAAGTGGTTGACGCCTTCGGCATACATCTGCTCGACCAAGTCAATCAGCTCGCTCCAGCTTTGCTGCAAGTGCAAGCGCTTTAGCTGTGCGCGATACTCGCCGCGAGGCGGCGCCAGGCGGGTAACCCCCTGTGCATTTTGCGGCGGCACTTGATGCACGGTGTCCCAACGCAAGCTCTTCATCAGCCTATGCGCTGCCAACCACCCTTCTGGTTGCTCACGCAGGTAGGTGGCCAGGCCCCGGCCACTGTCCAGCAAATCGCGACCGGACTTGATGGGTGATGCGCTCGGGCCAGGGGTGCTACTTCTCAGCGGTGAATCACTGCTGGTCTGCGGGACGATTGCATCAACACCTCCCGACACGGCGAGTCGATTGCTGAGGGCGCCGTACAAGGCGTCCAGCCGTGGCCGCTGGTCTTCAGGCCAACGGCTGAAGCCGTGCTCCAGCCACACCAGCGCAGCCACCGTTCGCTCGGTTTCAGCCTTGACCACCTGGGGGTACAGCGTCAGGCTTGCCAGGACCCTGCTGCCGGCAAGCCACTCCAAGGCCATCTTGCGGCTATTGGGGCGCACCGGCAGGATGTCGCAGGCATAACGTTCCATCAGTGCCGCCAGCAAACTCAGGCCATCTGCCAAACCGACCTCACCGTCCCGGTGCAAACGAGCCCAGAGGTAGTAGGTGGCAACGCGAAGGTCTTTGCAGGACTGCTGGAGCAGCTTCTGCGCCAGTTGCGCCACAAGGTCCACATCCGCCCCGGAGAGTTTGTTGACCTCTTCGCGCATGCGCTGGAAATCGTCGTCGTAGCCTGGGTCCTCTCCCACCGGTACATCGCCGTTGATGGGCGTTAGCCAAGGCTCCCAGGATTCGCTGTGTTTGCGGGCAATGACCAGCGGCTCGCTGGCGGGCAAACAGCTTTCGACCAAGCTTTTCAGGCTCATTCGAAGCCCCCGTTCTGCGTGTACTGCGGGGTGTCTCGGCCCTCTGCCAGAAAGATCTCTCGCGGCAGGCTGAACCCGCGCAACTTGAGCAGTGCCAACGGGCCTTCGCCTAACTCCGTGCGCAAGTGCCAGGTCAGGCCCAGGCCATCTGGCGCATCCAGCACGACCCGAAAACGACTGTCGCCGTCATCCAGCGCCGTGACATTGGCCTCCTCCAGTAGCCGAATCAGCCCCCAGGTGCCCTGGTAATCCGCAAACAGACGTTCACCGGTGTGGACGCTGCTCCACGTCAGGCTGATGCCGGGATGGTCGCCCTGCCCGGGCCAGCGAAAGCGTTGCCAACTTTCTCGCTGGTTGAAGTAGTGATGCTTTTCACCGTTGAGTACGAAGGTGGTCTGCACCACATCACGCACAGGCTTGCCTTGCAGCTCGAAGCTCAAGCCCATACCGCCATCGGTGTACAGCACATCGGCCAGCTGACTGAGCTGATTGATCGCGGTGAGAAAGTCCGGGTTGAAACGCAGCCCCTGGCTTTGCCGCGCGTCGGCCACCCAGCGGCTGCCTTCCTTGCGCAGAAGCCCCGTGAGCTGCTGAGCCAGGAACTGCTCGATCCGCCCGGAATCGGCACGGATCATCTGCCCCAGCATGGGCAAGGAAGCATCACTGCTGGTGGCGGCGAAGGGATAACGGCCGCTGAAAGCGCCCTGCCACTCATCGACGATCGCGCGCTGCCACGCCCGGTTGAGGCCGGCCGACGACGGCTGCAGAGTCTGTTGCCATGCCTGATCCAGCGGCTCCACGAACAACGTATTAGCCGCTGGCCCCCAGTCGGCGCCGAGGCTGGCGGCGATCAGGTTGCCATAGGCCTGGGTATCGGTCAGGTCCGCGCCTTTGCCTTGGAATACCGTCTGCGCCAAGGTCTGAATCATCGCCTCGGGGTCGGGTGCATTGACGACCTGTTGCAGCTTCAAGCGCACGCCGGTAACGCGGGTGAGGAAGGCTTGCAGGCTCAGGCGGCCATCGACTGATCGCCCTTCAGACTCCTTGCCCAGCAACGCCATCAAGGGGCCAAAGGTGCTGTCGAGCGGGCCGCTGGGTGTTTGGGGAAGTTGATCGACGATCGGCGCTGCTTTTTGCCCCACCAACTTCTGTGCGGATTCGATCAGGGAATCGGCCAGGGCCTGGCCACGGACGCCGGCCTGGCCCTGGTAACTCAACGTGTTCATCAAGGCGATCAGCGGTGACTGACGCACGTCACTCATCAGCGTCAACTGTGCAATCACATCGTTCAGGCCATGGCCTTGCTGCCAGCGCAGGCTGTTGAGGAAAGTCAGCCAGGCACTGCTGTAATCCTGAAAGTAGCGGGTGGTCAGCCGCTCCCTGAGTTGGTCGGGGCTCAGCGCCTTGGCGATGTCGTTAGGGTGGTCGCTGAGTACCCAGTCGATCTCTTCGCGCCGCGCTTGCGCCGCGTCTTCAATGGCTGCACGAACCTGCCCTTCCCACGCTTGGCGGGTGAATACACCGGGGACCTGTTCTGCACTGGCGAACAGGGCGCTTGCATCGGTGTCGCCGACCATCTGCTGCAAGCCCAACGCCGGGTAGTGATTCGCCGCGGTGTCGAGGACCTGCTGGTACAGGCTGCTTTCAGCGTTTCGTTGCCCCAGCTCGCGCAGCAGCACCTGGCGCGTTTGGGCGATCAACCTGAGGTCGGCCTTGATCGCCCAGTCAGGGTGCTCAGGCAGGTGCTGGCCGTAAAACGTCCACAGTGCCGGTTCGGCAGTGCCCAAGGTCTCGGCCAGGAACGCGGCATCGGCTTTTTCCGGGCGTGCCAGCATCAGATAGGCTTTGAGGTAGTCGTAAGCCTGCTGTGCCCGCTGAGAGCTCGCCGGAGGCACGTTGACCAACGCCTTGAGCCGTTTTTCCAGCTCAGCGACGGCGGGGTCACGGAGCAGTTGGTTATTGGCTTGCGTGTAGAGCGGCCACACCGCTTCACGCAGGTCATGCGACCGGTTCAGGCCAAAGCGCTGGTACCACGGTGCGCCGTGTTCTGATCGGTAGTCCAGGCGGGAGAGTTCACGTACCAGCTCGCCCAGTGCCTGTTTAGTGTCTGTACCTGCTACGGGCTGCTGCAAAGCGCTGTACGCCGCCGCTATCTGACCGACCTCGGCACGGTTGCTGGCAAAGGACAACAACAAGCCGATGCCCCAGATGGAAGCCAGGCCCAGCGCAGAAACGTAGGCGACTCTGGCTGGGTGCCAACCCAGTCGCCGGGCTCGGGCGGAGCGGTCGCTGAGGATCCCTGACCAGGCAGGGTCTTCAGGCCAGTGATGATCGATTGCCGGCGCAGATCCTGACCTATGAACTGGCAAGCTGAACCACACGCCACGGACCTGGATGCCACGTGCGGCCCTTCCTGAAAGGGACTCAAACAGGCGATACCATCGTGCAGCACCGTCAACCTGCAGGTCACGCGCAAGCCGCAGAAGAAAGTCGTGCGCTATCTGGACCTGCATCTGCGCCAAACCCTGTTCGCGCAGCGGCTGTTGCAAGTTACGCAGACGCTCAGCCAATTGGTCTGGAGAAAATCGCGATGGTAATAGGCAGCCTACGGCCCGCACGTCGCGGGCTGGCTGTGACCATTCGCTCTGGCAGATCTGCCATACATGGACGGATACCTTCCAATCTGAGAGCCGGGCAAGTCCCTGCAACCGATTGAAAGCAAAGCTCAAAGACTCGCTATCGCTACATTGAGCTTTGTTCACCACCCAGAGAGTGCCATGCAGCCCTCCTCTGTGGCCTAGCCTGCACCATTGTTCTATCAACGTTTGATCAAGAGCGGTCTGCACACTGCCCCCCCAGAGCAGAACCGTATCCTTTCCCATCAGCCACAGCTGATGCGTCAGACTGGGCGCGACCGCTTCGACTTCGGCCGGCTCACCTATGACTACATACAACCGGACCCGACGCCACCAGACCTGACCATGATGCTCACGCAAGTGCTGCTGGATTTGCGCACTCACATCTGGGGGCCCAGCTTCGACCTTCAGATCAGACGGTTGCACCCCGGGACGATGCACAAGGCCTCGGATACCGTGCAGGACTGCCTGCCATACGAGCACTGCGGTCACGAAAAGCAGTCCCCAAAAGATCAGACCTTTGAAAATATGGTCCATGAGTGTAGCCCGACTGCTTGGGTGCCCAGCCCAGAACCACCAAGCCGCCCCGCAGGCGGTGACTATTAAAGCCATCGTTACAGCGAGTAAAATAACCGTTCGCCAAGCAGATACTTTTTGTGATTCAGCTACCTGATTCATGGGGCCGCACAATTCCAAGGGTCAAGGTGAAATGAGGGTCTGAAGCCAGCCATGCGCAGGGCACGCCATGCTGCTGGACGTACCAAGCGGCAAGGGTCTGCACGACCATAGCTTCCAGTTGTTCCAACGCGCCAAAGTTGGCGTCCTGAGCGTTGGTTTTGGCATCCCAGCCGATTGCGGCTAGATCAGGCACATGAGGCTGAGAAAACGCTATACAGGTCTGCGCCGGTGCCTCTAGCAGGCTTTGCTCGACAGCCCGCTCGGCAACGGTCGCCAGATCCTCGTCTGCCTGCGAGAACCACTCGCCACGAGAAAAGGCCACGTCTCCTTCAGCGCCAAGTAGCCATAGCACTGCGGCCTCACCTGCCGGCAAAGAACTTGCACGATCAGGTGAGGAACTCTGACAACCGGCACAGATTACACGCGCACCATCAGGAGCCCCTTGCAACTGATCGATGATCGCGTCAAGGCTAAGAATCCCATCCCATGTCTGAGGATGTTCAGGCAGGTGCACGTCAGGACAGCACTGCGCCATCTGCTCGACGAATGCACGCCAGGCTGCCTGCGAGCCATGCCAGTAACAGCTTGATGGAGTCAGGCCCTGATCGGTGTCACTCTGTGCTCCCCACTTCAGTGCGAGCAGCGTTGCCAGTTCTTGCTCGCGCTGCTTCGCGTCGCGCCCAAACACCTGGGGCAAACGAAGCGCCAACCCTTCACCCGTCTCCCGTGCCACGGGTTGCTGTTTCGCACGGTTCAGCAAGCCGTCCAGATCCTCCGGGCTACCGCACGAAGCACTCAGCAGAACCGACTCGACCAGCGCAACTTTCTGGCGATGCTGTACCCACCATGCCTGCTGTTCTCGCTCCACCGCTTCGCCATAGCATTGGGCGTTGTGGCGGTTGAAGCGGTAATAGAGCACATGAAACAGGAATGCCAGTAACCCGCCGAGCAACATGCCCGCCACCGTAAGGGCGACAAGGTGCGGTGCAACCAGGGAAGGAGGCAGGACACTTCCAACGCCAAGCAATGCCAACAACCCGACTGCCCCTGCAAACCAGCGCGAATAGCGAGGCTCACGCGCCAATGGATAGGGTGCAAACTCCGGAATCCTCTTCATGAAGCAGCCAAGGTATCGGGCATGGAACTGACCAGGCTACAGCCGCAAGCACAG
>PJTY01000365.1_pt1 | contig 24818 bp, 22 predicted proteins | sample 1512121 | NCBI WGS metagenome assembly PJTY01 (sample SAMN08177680, study PRJNA422409) | Soil metagenome, whole genome shotgun sequencing project. | isolation source: Soil enriched (2) on filter paper: alkali lignin treatment | place: USA: Madison | collected 2015-01-15 | reverse complement strand
CGGGCCGAAGGTGACGCTGCCACCGAGCAGTTCGACATCGCGCCCGACGCCATATCGCCCAGCCAATGCGTTGTCGCCGAACGCGACGGCCGCGTCGACCGGCTCAAGTCCGGGATCGCTCGCAAGGACGAATTCAGCCCGCTCCTTGATGACGACGCAGTCGCCGGTGCGGAGCCGCCGCGCCTCGTCGCCGATCATCAGCCAGCATTCGCCCTCGCGAACGACGTTGAACTTGCAGGATTGGGGCCGGAAGCGGAGCGACCATTCCCCGCCAGCCTCTAGCCGGACCGAACAGGCTGGCTTGGCTTGCACCATCGCGAGAAGATCAGAGAGAGGGTCAGCGGGTGCACTTTGGATTATCACGACAGAAATTCCGACGATGAATGATTTTTCGTCCGAAGGATATGGGAGAATGTAGAGCCATGACAACACCTCAGACTCCAATCCGCTCGGGTTTCGGGCCCGCCTCGACCGCAGCAGATGTCATAAAGGGCATCAATCTGCGCGGCACCACCATCATCGTCACCGGAGGCTATTCCGGTATCGGTCTCGTGACGACGCTCGCCCTCGCGGACGCCGGGGCCACAGTGGTCGTGCCGGCGCGCGACATGGCCAAGGCCTCATCGGCGTTGGAAGGGCGGCGCGGCGTCGAGATCGCGTCGATGGACCTCATCGATCCGAAATCGGTCGTCGATTTCGCCAATCGCTTCCTCGACAGTGGCCGGGCGCTGCCCATCCTGATCAACAGCGCTGGCGTGATGGCGACGTCCCTGTTCCGTGATGCCGATGGCCACGAGGGGCAGTTCGCGACCAACCATCTCGGACACTACCGCCTCGTCTGCGCGCTCTGGCCCGCGTTGATCGCCGAAGGTGCGCGTGTGGTGTCGGTCTCGTCGCGCGGGCATCAGATCTCGCCCGTCCATTTCGACGACATCGACTTCCGCCAGCGCGAATACGACAAGTGGCAGGCCTATGGGCAGTCGAAGACGGCAAACGCCTTGTTTGCGCGGGGGCTCGATCGTCGGGGCGTCGAGTATGGTGTCCGCGCTTTCTCGCTGCATCCCGGACAGATCATCACCGATCTGGCGCGGCACCTCTCCGATGAGGAGATGGACAATTTCGACGCCTTCGATGCCGAGGGTCGGCCCAAGATCGATCCGGACGCGGGCATGAAGAATGTGGAGCAGGGCGCTGCGACCAGCCTCTGGTGCGCGACCAGCCCGGCGCTCGACGGGCTGGGTGGCGTATATTGCGAGGATTCCGACATCGCCGAAATCAACGTGTTGGAGGTGGGCCGGAAGGGCGTGGCGGCCTGGGCGGCCGACGACGAGGCCGCCCAGCGTCTCTGGAGTCTGTCGGAGGAATGGACCGGCGGGACTCTCTGATCTCAGGCCGAGCCTAGGCCATCGTATGATCGCGCACCGACGTTCACCTGATCGATGCCGGTCGCACGATGGCCTAGCCTGTCCACCTCCGGCCGAGCCGGCCGCGTAGTAAGGAGGTCATATGGCCGACGTCGGCTTCATCGGACTTGGCGATCAGGGCGCACTCATGGCGGTCGCCATTGCCGAGATGCACGCGCTTCACGTCTGGGCGAGGCGGGCGGCGTCCTATTCGCCGTTAGAGGGGGTGGAGCACGTCGAGGCATCCACTCCACAGGAGCTCGCCGCCACCGTCCATGTCTTGTGCCTCTGCCTCCCCGGCGACAAGGAGACCGAGGACCTGCTGTTCGAGGATGGTGTCGCCGCCGCGCTCTCGCGTGGCAGCGTGGTCGTCAATCACGCGACCGGCGACCCGACCCGCGCGAAAAAGATGGGAGAGCGCTTGCATGGAATGGGAATCAGATTCCTCGACGCGCCGGTGAGCGGAGGACGGCCGGGCGCCGAGCAACGCAGCCTCACCTGTTTCGTGGGCGGCGGCGCCGAAGTCCTTGAGGAGTGCCGCTCGATTATCACCTACCACAGCACCTCGATCGTGCTCTTGGGAGCACCCGGTGCTGGGCAGATGACGAAACTGACCAACAACATTCTGACCGTCTCGAACATGCGCAATGTAGTAGAGGCGTTCCGATTGGCGGGTGAGGCGGGTTTGGACAGGCGGGCGCTGCAGGCGGCTCTGGCCCACAGCAGCGGCGGCAGCTTTATCCTGCAGGCCATCGGCCGGCAGATTTCACCAAGGATCGCCGAACACATCGCCGGCCTCAATCGCAAGGATGTGACCGAGTTTGGGGAGGCGATGGAGGCCGCTGGATTGGATGCAGGGCCGATCGTGGATTGGGCCATTCAAGCACCGGATGGCCTGAAGGACTTGGCGCATAAGTTGGCCGAGTGAACGGGCCTGCCCCGGCAAGCCGATCGGATAACGATAGGCTCAGGCCAAGCGTATGCGGCGCATGTCCTGAGACGCCGTTCCCTCTTCCACGGGCTCCGCGTCGACTGGTAGGCGGGCCGTGAAAACAGCGCCGCCAGCCAAACCGCTTTTCGCCGTCAGTTGTCCGCAATGCGCTTCCACGATCGATCGGCAGATCGCGAGCCCCATACCAAATCCGCTGCTCTTCGTTGTGAAGAAACTATCGAAGATCCGGTTGAGGTCTTCAGCGCCGATGCCTGGACCGTTGTCGTGAACCTCCAAAGCAACCCAGCCCTCGTCGTCAAGCCGGGTTACGATTTCGATGGAAGCGCTCGTGCGACTTGAGCGGTCCATAGCCTGCATCGCGTTTACGAGCAGGTTGACGGCGACCTGCGTCAACTGCACGTGATCGCCAAGGATCATAGGCAGATCACTCCCAAGGCGCAGACGGACGTCTACCACCTTTGCGCGGAAGTTGTCTTGGGCGATCATCAGTCCCTCCTGCACCACGGCGTTGAGGTCGAGGGTAGTATGCTCGACTGCGATGCCAGAGGACATGTCACGAAGGCGTCCAATTACGCCAATTGCTCTCTCCGCGTCGGAAATGATGCGCTCCATGCGGTTCACTGCGCGCTCTACGTCAGGTGGCGACTTGGCGAGCCAGCGCAACGCGGTTCCTCCATTTGTCGAGATCGAGGATAAGGGCTGACTGACTTCGTGGGCGATGGATGCCGCCAATTCGTTGGTGAGCGAGATGCGAGCAGCATCCGCGAACCTTGCCTGGACACGCTGTAGTTCGGCCTCCGCGTGCACTTGGGCGCTGATATCGATCATTCCGATAAGGCTGTTACCGGCGCGTGCGGTTTCGGGAGGGTAGGCCATCGAGAATAGCACAGGCACTCGTTGACCGGCAACTCCACAAACTAGCGTCTCCTCGATCAGATTCATCTGACCGCTGTATCGTGCAGCCATAATCCGTCGGAATGTATCCGGTCGGGCTTCCCAGTAGACCCGGACCGGCCTCAACATGGATTTTGGCTCGCCGTTCCCGAACAGCTTTTCGGCATGTTCGTTGGCCTCCGCGATACACACGGTGTCGAGTGCATGTTCCAACGCTGACGGATGGAGCTTGAGATATTCCTCAAGGTCGGTCACGCCCAGTCGGCGGGGTTCTTCAAAGGCCGCCAGACTGCCCCGGGCATCGACGCGAAGCAGCGCAATTGGCATGGCGTGGAAGAGTTGGCGGTAGCGTTCCTCACTCGCCTGCAGAAGCGCGCCAGCTTCCCGCGCTCCTTCGAGTGCTGCGAACACCAATCTGATGGATCCGGGAGCAACGGAGCATGCCCCCACGGTGACCGGCAAAGGGTCGCCTTGAAATGTGCGCGCGGTGACGATGATGTTTGGCTGGTGTAGCCCGGCATCCGTGAGCGACAGCACGGAATTCATTCTGAGCAGGTCGTCCCCGCCGATTATCCGTTCCAATGCTTCGCCATTGAACTCGGCGGGGTCGAGTACGCCGAACAGTTGCTGCGCCCGCATATTTGTGCGCTCTATCTTCCAGGCAGCACTACGCCCGGATAATCCCGCAAAACCGGCCCCGTCATGCCTGATGACCAGCGAGGGCGTCAGCTCTTCAATGAGGTTGAGATACCCCCCGGCAGTCGCAGGGAGCGGTTCGCAAGAGTTCGCGGGAGTTTGAAGAGGCATCATTCGGTCGAGTTGCGCCAAATTGACATGAAAGTGCCTCTTCGACGGTTGGAGTCAGGGGATCCGGGAGGGAGCGTTAGACCTCCAGCCGTGGAGCCCATGGCGATTTTCCTTCTCTATTGAAGCCAAAGTCTCGCGAGCGACATACCCAACCGGGTAACGCGGTACCCTAGCCCCTTAAATTTTGAATTAGGACACGTTCAGAATGCCGCTTCATGGGTGCCGATATCCCGCGACGCAGGATAGAAATTGCGTTTGCCGCTATCTTTCCATTGCCTGATCCAAGCGGCAATCGAATGGTGCTTTAAAAAGCAAAGCGACACGAACTTCAACTATTATGCATGGATATATATGCATACATACCTTGGTGTCAGATCAGCCTGGAAGAGGCCTGCGTCAGCGCTTCACAACTGGCTGCAAATTCTAAAACCGCTTGACCTTATGATCCTTCGATCGCTCAACTGATTAGGGGTGCTCGCGGAAGGCCTAGGACAATCTGTCCTATGTATGGATAATTGTCTGTAAACATTACCCGTATTATATGGATCGCAGAATCACCCCCTGCTGAGGTTCGTCCAATGTTGGACAAAGATGTTGCCATTCAGAACAAGGGCCGTTGGATTTTCCATTGCGGCGTCAAGGGATTGTGCCCGCAATGCGGTAAGGCCTCAATGTACCGAAAATGGCTCAAACTGCAGACAAAATGCCCTAACTGCGGACTGAACTACAATTTCGCTTCACCCGATGACGGTCCTGCATTCTTTTCGCTCTGCATCGTGGCGTTTCCGCTGACGTTCTTTGCGGTCTGGCTTCAGGTCAAATTTGAGCCCCCTTTCTGGGTGCACTTGTTGACCTCCTTCCCTCTGCTCGGGATCGGTTGTGTGGTCCCGTTGCAATACATCAAGGGCTGGCTGGTGGCGTCGCAATACGTCAACAAGGCTCAGGAAGCCGGTACGGAAAAGCTATGGGCGCAGCTCCACGCCCGCGCCGAAAACGAGGAGGGCTGACATGTCCAATCTGGCGTACACCCACGCCCAGCGCAAAACCAAAGGCATCGGTCTGGCAGCAAGGCTTGTCTCCGACTTCTACGATGCGATCAATCGGCCTGATCTTTCCGAGCAAATCCGTGCCGGCAAAGCTGATGATTTCCCTGAGATCAGATCGGCTGCAGTGCTTTTGAACAACGAAACAACCCGCATAGATCGTTACGAGGAGGCGCTTGCCCAGTATGCCGATCCCAGCTTCTGGGACGAGGGAATCTCTGGCGGGCCTCTTGCTCTGTTTGATGGCGGAGAAATGGCACGGAATGTTCTTGCAGGACGCCCCGCCTTCTTTCACCGGGATTGACCACGCGCCTAAAGACGCATGAACCGTAATCAGAAGACGATGATGAAACCCTGGACTCCAGATTTGAGCGCCGCCACAGGACCAAAGTATCTTACGATAGCCGAAGCGCTGTCGCGCGATATCGAAGCCGGTGTGCTAACGGCAGGCGACCGGTTGCCCCCGCAACGGGCCTTGGCGGATGCGCTTGGTCTGGACCTCACCACTATCACCCGTGCTTACGGTGAAGCGCAGCGTCTGGGCCTGATTGAAGGAAACGGTCGGAAGGGCAGCTTCGTACGCGCTAGGGCAACCAGCGTGGCGGTGGCCGTCTCCGGTGAGGCGGGCGACACCGGCATGAACGCGCCGCCTGATGGCTTTGGCGGGACGTTGGCTGCGGCGTTTCGCGATGGTGCGACAGCCATGCTGGCAGCGGACATTGCTGCACTCCCTTTTCAGTATCAGCGTAGCGGTGGTGCACCGTTTGTACGCCGGGCAGGCGCTGACCTTTTGATGAGCCGCGGTGTTCCTTGCTCGGAAGATAGCATGCTCGTGGCTGCTGGTGGCCAGAATGCGCTCCATGCGATCTTCAGCGCCGAGTTCAAGACTGGTGACAGGATCGCTGTCTGCGCACATGCTTACCCAGGCCTATTGTCCTTGGCGCGCAGGTTTGGAGTGGCCTTGCTGGCTATCGCTTCGGATCATGAGGGGATGGACCCGGCTGCTCTGGACGAAGCTGCTTCGGATGGGGGGCTCAAGGGCGTCTATCTCGTCCCCACGAACGACAACCCGACGACTGCTACGATGCCGCTCGATCGCCGTGAGGCAGTCGCCAAGGTGATTGAGCGGCATCAACTCGTGCTGATCGAGGACGATGCCTACGGCCTGCTGCCGGCAGAGCCGATTGCCCCCATTGCAGCGCTCGCTCCTGCCAACACATGGCATATCGCAAGCGTCTCGAAAATCCTGACGCCAGGTTTGCGGGTGGCGTGGCTACGCGCGCCTGACGTTGCAGGCGCCTGGCGCCTGGCGGCGGACATGCATGAGACGGCAATCATGGCCCCGCCGCTTAATGCCGCGGTCGTGGCGGAATGGGTTCGAACGGGCACCTTCCAGCGCCTTGTCGATGAAATTCGCCGGGAAGCGCGAAGCAGGCAAAACCTGGCGCGCCAATGTCTGACCGAAGCGTCCTTCCATGCCCACGAATGCGGGTATCATCTTTGGATTGAAATCCCGGCGGACATTGACCCGGGGCAAGTCAGCGACGCGCTTCGCCAGCATGGGATGTCGGCCATCCCTAGTGATGCCTTTGCTGTCGATCGCAAGGCGCCAAACGCCACGATGCTGCGCGTTTCAATCGGCGGTATACTTTCTAGGGAGAGGCTCCACCGGGGCCTGCTCCTTCTATCTGCCCTTATTAGCCCACAGGCCCCCCGAAAGGTCGGCCTGATCTAACACACGCTCAAGTAGGGCACACGCGTCAGTGACTAACTGCGGGACTTCGTCGCCCGTCCAAAAGTTTGTTCGCATTCGTGCGAGGGTGTGACGTGACAGGCTGACCGGCGGCAGTTTGAGTGACGACTGGAACTACCGACCTTCAGCAGTGATCCGATCCGCTCGACCACTCGGCGCGAACGGACCGGAGAGGAAGGCGCGTCAGCCAGCCGGCGGCACGCGGAACCCGATTTGCAGGCGGTTCCACATGTTGATCGCTCCGATGACGAGCGTGATGATCACCTGTTCGTCCTCGGTGAATTCGGCTTTGAAGGCCTCATAGATGTCGTCCGGGGCGTGCGTCGCCGCAACGAGCGTCAAGGTCTCGGTCCATGCCAAGGCGGCCCGCTCCTTGGCCGAGAAGTCCGTTGCCTCTCGCCAGCCGGCTAGCATGTGGATGCGCATCTCGTGCTCGCCCGCCTTCTGAAGATCGCGCACGTGCTCACTGATGCAGTAGGCGCAGCCGTTGATCTGCGAAGCCCTCAGGCGGACGAGCCCAAGCAGCTTCTGGTCGACGCCGGACTCGGCGAACGACTTCTCCATCGCCATGGCCCCTTTCAGGCTGGCTCCGGCGTGGTGGAATGGGTTGGCAATGCGTGCGGTCATTGGATGCTCCATCGGTTCAAACGGTGGGCGTGCCGAGGTCTTTCATCGACGCTGCATCGGCGGCCTCCGCCGCGCTTAGCCCTCCCGATCACGCGACACGACCGTACGGAAGACGTGAAGGCATCATACGAAGCGCTAGGTGCCCAGTGGCGCCGTTCTCTCAAAAGGAACCTGAAGATCGCCGCGACAGGATCAAGCCAAGGCGGTGATGAGAGCAGCGCCTGCGGCCGCTGGCTGGAAGAGAATACCGATGAATGCCAGTCAAACCAAACGCGAGAGACGCATCGATTCTCGCACGACCGCTCTGACGGATGCGGGTGCTGTCCTTGGTTTCACCGCGATCGCGCCGTTGTTCCTGCAGAGCGCGATAGCCAAGCTGACCGGTCTGACGACGTTCCTTGGTTACATCGGGTCGGTTGGCCTGCCGTTTCCGGCGGCACTTGGGCTGGCGATACTCGTCGAGTTGTTAGGCGGGCGCTGGGGCATCGATCGCAGTTAGTGGACGCCGCGCAGCGACGACCATGCCGTTCGGGATGATCGTTCAATTCTAGGGCGGTCGCATGACCATGGCCCCATCAGGCGGACGCTCTGGCAGCGCATAAGGCTATGACGCAAAATTAGACAATTCGTGCCGTCGCGGTCCGGCGACTCGATCGTTTTCGGGCCGTGTCAGGTCAACGCGAGGCCATAGGTGTAGAAATCGGCTTCTCGAATCCATCCAGCCTGTTCGTAGAGAGATTGAGCAGTCGCGTTGGATACGGAGGTCGAAAGCGAGAGCCGCGCCGCTCCTACGCTCCGGCCATACTCGCATGCTCCGTCCAGCAAGGCTCGACCCGCCCCAGTGCCGCGAGCGCTGGGGAGGACATAGAGATCGTTCAGGACGAACGTGCGGGCCAGCCTTACCGAGGAGAACGTCGGAAATAGCTGCGTGAAGCCGACGACTTCGCAGCCCTCGGAAGCGACGAGGATGATTGACTGCTGATGTTCGAAGCGATCCCTTAGGAACGATCGGGCACCGTTCTGATCTGACGGCCGCCCGTAGAACTGGCGGTAGGCGTCGAACAGCGGGACCAATGTGGTCAGATCAGAGACGGTAGCTTGGCGAACGATCAACGAGGGCTACTCCTGAAGTGCTTCACCGGTGCAGCGGTAAGCGGGACGAGAACGGCTGACGGCCAGTTATCAGTCTCGGCGATTCAACGCCAGCTGTCGTGGAAAAAGATCCTTTTTGGCAGTACGCGACCGTAGCAAGTTTCGCCGGTCATCGTTCCGCGCTTACTGTAAGTTGACCCCGCCCACCCGTTGCCTCAGCCGTGGGAGATTTGGCGACTATCAGAGTATCCGACCATTCCCTCCGCTTCTACCAATAGGGTTGGACGGATGGCATGCGTTCGAGATGTGCCCGAGTTTGTCAGGATTTCGCACGATGTAGATGGCGCTGATCGTTCCGTCGCGCACGTCGAGAGCCGTGGTCTGAACCAAGCCGGCACGATCCAAACTGACGAAGCCGGGCAGACCGTTTATCAGCGCGGTTCTGATCAGTGCCGGCGGTGCTTCGCCCTTCAGGCGCAGACCGGCGAATAGCCGCAGCGCCCGATCGATGCCTCGCACCACATGGAGGAAGGCGATCACCTTACCCCCTCCGTCAGAGTGTATCTCAACGTCCTTGGCGAGCATGAGGGAAAGCTGGTCTATGTCACCGTCGTTCGCGGCCTTGAAGAAGGCTCGGGCTAGCCGGTCGGCCTCCGTTTTCTCGACGCTGAAGCGCTTCCTCGCAGACCGCACGTGCTTTCTTGCGCGTGAGGCAAGCTGCCGGGCCGTCGCCGGCTCACGATCAAGCGCAGCGGCAACCTCCGGCAGAGCGACTTCGAACACGTCATGGAGGAGGAACGCTGCCCGCTCCAGCGGGCTGAGCCGCTCCATGGCGAGCATGAGGGTGACCGTGACGTCGTCGGCGATCATTTCGTCCGGTTCAACGGAGCCTAGCAGCGGGTCGGGTAGCCATGGCCCGACGTAGGACTCCCGCCGCGCACGCGCCGACTTCTGGCGATCGATGCACAGACGGGTCACGACCCGGGTCAGGTAGGTGACCGGAAACTCGACCGAGCCTTCGGCACGGTTCCAGCGCAGCCAGGCGTCCTGCACAACGTCCTCTGCGTCGCTGACCGAGCCGAGCATGCGGTAGGCTAGGCGCAGCATCCGTGCGCGCTCGCCCTCAAATGCGGCGACGCGCGGGTCGTGACTCATCATCCGTTTCTCGGCGACGCCGCCGCGTGGGCCGTTTGGCACCCATGTCTCCGTTCGTTTGATTCCGTCCGATGAGATAGTCGCGACGAACGCGTTATCGAATGTGCGCTCCGAAAAAAATTTCTGCTGGCATGTCACACTTGCCTTTGCTGCCTCGTCAATTCGTCGGGCGTCGGATGACGGCGCTGCTGAAGAAGGACATAATCGATGACCGCGAGTGCAAGACTGACTTGGCATGAAGTTGCGCCACAGGGCGCCAAGGCGCTCTTCGGCGTCCACCATTACGTGACTACCGGAACGAACCTGCCGGCCGAACTGATCCACTTGGTCTTCCTGCGGGTGTCGCAGATCAACGGCTGCGCGCACTGCATCGACCTTCACACGCGCGATCTGCTCGAGACCATGGCGGCCGACAAAGTGGCTCTCGTCCCCGTATGGCCTGAGGTTCCGCACCTGTTCCCCGAGCAGTATCGCGCAGCCCTCGCCTGGGCTGAGGAGGTCACGCTCATCAGCGACACGCACGCGTCTGACGAAGCCTACGCCGCTGCTGCCGCTGCGTTCGAGCCGAAGGACTTCGTCGACCTCACCATTGCTATCGCCGCGATGAACGCTTTCAACCGCTTGGGCGCACCGTTCCGTCTGCCGGTCAAGGCGAAGCCCTGAGCTTGATGGAAGATCAGCAGATGGTTCAGAAGCCGGAACTACCCCGTTCGTCCGAGAATATCGCCCCGTCATTCCTCGGCTCAGCGAGCAGGCCGCCAATGCAGACTGGATCAGCAGCGTCTTGATGACCCTTTCAGGCGCCGGCTGTATCGGAAACGGGCTGTCGAACCACACCTGCCATTCCGCGGTGCCGTTTGCCCGGTAGCTGAATGTCAGCTTCCGGGCAGATCCGCCGCTCGACAAGCCGCGAGGGAATGGGAGCTTTGTCTCAGCCTCGGCCACAACTGGACTGACCGGTCGTAGGCGCGAGACTCTTCCAATTGAGCGGCTTGGATGGGCGCAAAGCGGCTGGCAGCCCTCCGCTAGGCAGACGACGGATGACGAAGCAAGCGGACGCAAGTACCTTTACTGCCGGATGGCAAGAGTGGGTCGAATGTCGCCGAGATAGCCGCCTGCTTCGGCATCAGAGCCACTTCTCAGTGACAATCAACAAAGTGTGTTTGGATCGGGCCAGGCACAGCCGGGGCAGTCGAAGCCTGTGGGCTGGTTCATGCTCATGAGCGCGCGGGTGTTGGTGCTCTCGCCCATCTCCCTCCGCACGGCTTTCACCACAGCCCCCAACGCGCCCCAACCGCCGGCCGGCCCCGAATATGGCTTGATGCCATCGTCGCTCTTCTCGGTCATTATCGCCCTTACTTGTTCCACGAGATTCGCGGACAATCCCCACCGTAGCGATCTCGTTCAACTATACGCCGGTAGAGCCTATCGGTGTCGACAGCGGGAGACGCCCCTGCAATGATATTCCCGCGGAACCTCGACTTCCGGATGCTATCCCTGGCTCTCATCCGCGAATAGGATCGGTGTGAAGGCGGTGTGAACCCCTGAGCAAGATGAGGCCGCGAATGTCCGAACCGATCAGATGCATAACGACTGACGAAGCGCCGCAACCGGCCGGTCACTATTCGCAGGCCACGGCCTGGGGAGACCTGGTTTTCGCGTCGGGCCAACTCGGCGTGCGGCGTGACGGTTCACATACCGTTGGCGAGCCATTTGAGGTGCAGGCCAGGCAGGCGATAGACAACGTCCTGTCGGTTTTACGCGCGGGCGGCTGCGCGCAGGAGGGCATCCTGCGCGTCACCGCCTACATAGCTGGGGTGGAGAATTGGCCAGAATTCAACAAGGTCTATGCCGACGTCATGGGAAGGACGAAACCTGCGCGGACAGTCGTTCCGGTCCCTGAACTACATCATGGCTACCTCGTCGAGATCGACGCTATTGGGGTGCGTGTAACGTCCTGACTGGAGGAGGGGGCATGGCACTCAGTTGGCGACGGCCGGTGGGTTGAGATAGGCCCAGCCACTCAAAGCTATGCCGATCGCGGGCGGCAGCAACACAGACGGTGATGCGATCAATAGGTCTCTCGGGCCGCAGATGCCTGCCGCCACCTCCCAGATGTGGAAGAGGCCGTGGGCGGTAAGCCAGACCGTGCCCATGCTCCACAGCATCGTGCGCCATTCCGCCATCCTCGCCCCGGCGATGTAGCAGTAACCCACGAAGGCGTAAATCATGCCGATATCGCGGATAAAGTGCTGGTTGAACGGGCCGGTGTCCGTGACCCCCGGGATGACGAAGTACCAATTCGCCGGGGCGAAGAGCATAAAGAGACCGTTTGCGATCGCGCCGAAACCCATCAGGGCAGCGAATACAGAGATCGTTGTGCGCATGTTCCCTCCCGAGGGTTAGCCCGCGAATTCGCAGGTTCCATACGGGCCCAAATCGCCCATACCTTGAAGTCTCTGCGGCATGACCGCTTGCTGTTCCCCAGTCGATCATACGAAGCGCTAGGGCGAGAGGAGGCATGGCCACCGCCCCAATCGCACCGGCCCCAAGTCACACCGGCCTCAACGCCAAGGCCCGTCCTGCCGCCGGGTAGGACTGGTCCTTCGTATAAATGCATTCAGCCACCAATCGGACCAGAAGCGCGAGATGGTACCGGACGAAACTGTGAGCATGTCGTTCGTCGGAGACGGGAATTGGCCAAAGCTCAATCCCACCAGCACCGGCATCGCCAGCCGCTGCTCAAGGTGCGGGAAGGGCGAATTCTCCGACGACTTCCTGAAGCCGGCCGAATGGCTGCGAAGTTTGCGGCCTTTCATATGACTTCGCCGATCCCGCGGACGGACCTGCATTTTTCGTGCTCTGCGTCGGCTACATCCCGGCGGTCATCTTTACGATCATCGTTCAGATATGCTTCGAACAGCCGTTTTGGGTCCAACTTCGAACGTCACTTCCAGTTCTGCTGGTGACATGCATTCCGCAATTGCCGCCGTTCAAAGGGTTGCTAGTCAGCAGACAACTCTATTTCAAAGTTGGTGCAGAACGTCTCACCGAGGCAGCGCCACGCAACAACGACACACCCAGCGAGGCGAAAGGGGAGCAGCGCCCTCCTCCGAATTCCGGATCGAGAAGGGATCGACGATCGTCACCGCAAACACCCTGCTGGCTTTCCTGTTCGAGATCTTGAAAAGCAGTCGGCCGCCAGGGCTGGGCAAGTTCATGGCTGCGCAGCGTAACTCCTTGGCTAACCGATCAGTTATGGCGATGAGCAGTTTTCCGGTTACACAGATATGGAGCGGGCCGGCTCGATTGTGAGTGAGAGGTTGGAATCCGATATTGAGGTCAATCGGGGTGATGGGCGACGGTGCGGCCGCGGAAGGGAAGTTTTGTGACCAAGGCTGGGGGAGTTGGAAAGCGATTGAGGTGCCTGATGATGCTCCTGCTTTCGCTTGCCTTCACGTCGCCGGCTGCAGTGCATGCTGCGGAGGAGCCAGTTTCGTCAGCTTTTGCTGCTTATACGCACCAAAAGTGGGGACGCGAGCGCGACGCACCAAAGCAGATCTACTCGGTCGCGCAAGGGAAAGACGGATACCTGTGGCTCGCGACCGCGCAGGGCCTTCATCGCTTTGACGGCGTCCGTTTTGAACGCGTGGCTCCGCCGAATTCTGCCATGCAGGGCGCGCCATCTTCAGTGCTGGTTACGCGCAGCGGCGACGTTTGGACGAACTTCTCGGAATCCCATCGCTTTGCTATCTATCGCTCCGGACGGCTGATCATGCTGCCGCCAGCACCGGTTACCCACCGCGTCTCGATTATGAAGGAGGGGCCAGACGGATCGATCTGGGTGCTGAGCGACGCGGAGGATGATCCCTTGATCCGCTACAAGCGTGGTCGTTGGTCGGTGTTCGGCAAAGCACAGGGCATCCCGTCGGGTAATCCGTTTGACATGGTCGTGTCCGATGGAGGCGTGGTCTGGTTGACCCATGCTGACGCAATCCTTCGTCTCGACGTCGCGCGTAACCATTTCGAGGTCTTTGCGGCGCGCCACGGCACTATCGCACGCCTGGCGATTGATCCGAAAGGCCGGCTCTGGCTGAGCGACCTGACCGGAAGCCACCCAATCACTGGGGAGAACGGGCGTGGTACGCCGCCGATGCTGCGTGTCCCCTATGCGACGGACAGGCCGCAGATCCGGGGCTTCACGATGTTCGACAGCACCGGCAATTTCTGGATGGCCACCGAGTATCGCGGCGTCCAGCGTGTCACGCAACCAGATCCGCGCGGCGCGGCAACAAGTGCTGAAGCGCTTGCAGTCGTCGAGCGTTTCACGACTCAGAATGGGCTGACCTCGAACATTACGCAGCGTCTGATTCAGGATTTCGAAGGCAACATATGGGTTGGAACCGAGAAGGGGATAGACCGCTTCCGCAGAGCATCGATCGTCGCAGAGCCCCGGCTGGACGATCCGCATGTGTTCGGAGACCTGCTGCTGGCGACGAAAGACGGCACTATCTTCGTTGCGCAGGCTAGAAACATCTATCGCGTGCTTAAGGGCGGGCGGCCGGAAAGAATCATGAACACCGGGACCCTGCCTAGCACGATGTGTGAGGCCCCGAACGGCGACATCTGGATTACGTACGATGCCAAAATAGTCGTTTGGCGCGGTGGAAGGATGGTCGGGCGGAAGCCGAGGCCCCCGACCTACGTCACGCTCTATGACTGCGCCTTCGATGCAAAGGGTGACTTTTGGATCAGTGCGGCGAGGGGTGGATTGTTCCGACTGCGTGGCAATCACTGGGAGCGAATGTTCGGCGAAACAGGCCTGGAGTTCCGGCCTCGATCGATGATTTCCGACCCTCGAGGGCGAATTCTTGCTCAATGGAGCTACCGCACCCTACGGTACGCCTCGTCGCCGCAGCGTGACGAGATGGCGATCCCTGTCTCGATCAAGGATCCGCAGCCTGTCACCCTCTACGTTCCGCCACCCGGGGTCACCGGGGCGTCCCTTTATGTCGGAGGGCCGCAGGGGGTTGCCCGCCTAGTAGCAGGCCGGTGGCAATGGCTCACCAAGGACCAGGTTCCCGGGCTCCTCAATGTTAACGGGATCGTGATTACCGCTCAAGGCGACCATTGGCTTGCGAGCAGCGCGGGCCTGTTCCGGATCAATGCGAGGGAAGCTGAGGCGGCGTTCGACTCGACAGATCGGCGACCAAACGTGACGCTGTTCAACGAAGATTCCGGTCTCGTCAGCATGCCGCACGATCACAGCCGTCGAGCCATCGTACAAGGTGGCGACGGCCGGATCTGGATTGCAACGCAGGGGGGCACATCCTGGCTCGATCCCGCCAGAATTTCACGAAATCCATTCCCTCCAATGCTGTCCATCAGAGGGGTTCGAGTGGGCAAGCGCAGCTATCGCGATCCGCAGCATGTCCGTCTCGAACCCGGTCAATCCGACGTAGAGATCGATTTCGCGGTTCTGAGCCTGTCGAACCCGGACAGGACCGTCGCGCGGTATCGGATGGATGGCCAGGATGCGGGCTGGATAGCAGCGGGACATCGCCGTGAGGCCTTCTATACCAACTTGCCGCCAGGCACCTATCGCTTCACGATCATTGCCTCAAATGAGGATGGCGTTGAGAGCGCCAAAGGCGCTTCTGTGGTGATCGAGGTGGTTCCCACCTTTGTACAATCGATCTGGTTCCTGATCATCCTCGCGGTCGCGATGGTGGCGATCCTCTGGTTCCTGCTTCGCTTAAGGTCTGCCCAGGTCGCTGCGCAGATGCGAAGCCGGCTTGAGCAGCGCCTGATGGAGCGCGAGACTATCGCGCGCGATTTGCATGACACCCTCTTGCAGGGCGTGCAGGGGTTCATGTTCCGAGTACAGGCGGTCGCGAACCGCCTTGTTGAGGGTACTGACGAGCGCAAGGCGCTCGAGCAGACGCTCGATCGGGCAGACGATCTCGTCTCGAAGGGCCGTGAAAGCGTTCGCGATCTGCGCGTTCACGATGGCGAGGAAGACTTGCACCGGGCGCTGCAATATGCGGTGGACGAAGCACTTCTGGACGATGCGGTCGATGTGCAGATCGTCGAGCTTGGCACGCCCCAGACCATACACCCGCTCGCTCTGAAGGAAATCAAGGCCATCGCGGCCGAAGCGCTATTCAACATCGGGAGACATGCTGCGGCCAGGGAAGTCGAGTTGGTGGCGACCTATGGGCGCCGAACTTTCAAATTGCGGATTCAGGATGATGGCCAAGGTATCCCCACAGAGGTGCTCGACGCCGGTCGCAAAGAGGGTCATTTCGGCCTGGTCGGCATGCGTGAACGGGCGGGTGTTATTGGTGGCCGACTTGCCGTGCGAGGCCTGAAAGGTGAGGGGACAATGATTGAACTCGATGTCCCAAGCGCGGTCGCATACGACAGACTGGTTCGTCGGCGGTCGTGGATATCGAGGGTCTGGCCTCGCCGGTAGGTTCAGAGTTGGAGGAAACCCCGCCTGGTAGCCGTTATCGCAGCTTGGGTGCGGTCGGTAGCGTCCAGCTTGAAGAACACGTTCTTCAGGGCGACCTTCACCGTCTCGGTAGAAACGCCGATGCTCTTTGCTATCTCCTTGTTCGTTAGACCCTGCGCCACCATCCGCATGATGGTTATCTCGCGGCCACTCAGGTCCTCGCTGGCTGGATGTTGTTCCAAATCCTCAAGAATGTGGAGCGGCGTCGTCTAATAGCGGCTCTCATGGCAAGGCCTTTTATCAGGGATGGTTATCCCCTACGGCCTGCCTGCCAGAGTGTCGGGGATTTGAATGCGACCGGCGATGGCCCTAATAGATCCTAGGGCTAGGCCGATAAGTTCTGGCGGGCGACGGTTTCATGGTTAGACAAGGCGTGCGCCGGATACCGTGTCGATTGCGGTATTGCTGCGGAAGGGGTGGGAAGTTGTTCGTGCGGGTGGGGTTTGGAAGGCTGCTGAGAACTCTAACGCTCACTCTGCTTTCGCTCGCTCTGCTGGTGCCGACGCCTGGCGATGCGGCAGGTGAGCCTACTTCATCCGCGTTCGCCGCTTACACGCATCAGAAGTGGGGACGCGAGCGCGATGCTCCAAAACAGGTCTACTCGGTCGGGCAGGGCCGGGACGGCTATCTTTGGCTCGCGACGGCGCAGGGTCTTTACCGCTTTGACGGCGTCCGCTTCGAGAGGATAGCTCCACCAGATGCCGCAGCGCAGGGGCCGCCCTCGGCAGTGCTCGTCACCCAAAACGGCAATGTATGGGCCAGCTTCTCGGAATCGCATCGCTTCGCGATCTACCGGGCTGGACATCTGACGATGCTTCCGCCGGCTCCAGTAACGCATCGCGTCTCGATCATGCGGGAGGGGCCTGACGGCTCTATTTGGGTGCTTACTGACGCCGAAGACGATCCCCTGCTTCGTTACAAGGATGGTCGATGGGCCGTCTACGGGAAGGCTCAGGGCATCCCGTCTGGCAATCCATTTGACATGGTGGTGACTGACGACGGCGTGGTTTGGCTAACGCATGCCGACGCGATCCTTCGGCTCGACCGCACCCGCAATCACTTCGATGTTTTCGCCAGCCGGGATGCGACGATTGCGCGCCTTTCCATCGATCCGCAGGGCCGCATTTGGCTAAGCGACCGGCTGGGAAGCCAAGCGATCACGGGGGAGAGGGGGCTTGGAGTGCCGCCGGCACCGCGCGTTCGTTATGCGACAGACAAACCCCAGATCCGCGGCTTCACAATGTTCGACAAGGCTGGCAACTTCTGGATGGCAACCGAATATCGTGGGGTTCAACGCATCACGCGTCCGGCCCCACGCGGACCCGCGACTCCGGCTGAGGCTGTCGCTGCCGTTGAGCGCTTCACAACCCAGAACGGACTGACCTCGAACATCACCCAGCGTCCGTTCCAGGACGTGGAAGGGAATATCTGGGTCGGCACGGAGAAGGGTATCGACCGGTTCCGAGCAGCCTCAGTGGTTTCTGAGCCGAGGCTAGACGATCCGCACGTGTTCGGAGCTCTGCTGCTAGCCGCTAGGGACGGCACTGTCTACGTCGCCGAGGCAAGGTCGATTTACCGCGTGATGCCGGGTGGTCGCCCAGTGCGTATCCTAAACGCCGGTATCTTGCCGAGCACGATGTGCGAGGCGCCGAACGGCGACGTCTGGATCACGCTCGACGCGCAAGTGATGGTGGTGCGCAATGGTCGGACAGTCGGCCGCCGGCCGGACGTGCCGACCGATGTCACACTCTACGACTGCGCCTTCGATGCCAAGGGCGATTTTTGGATTACTGCAGCGAGGGGTGGTCTGTTCAGGCTTCATGGCGATCGTTGGGAGCGAATGTTCGGGCAAACCGGGCCGAACTTTCGTCCGAGGTCGATGATCTCCGATCCCCAAGGGCGAATCCTGACACAGTGGAGCTATCGCCAACTCCGGTATGTAACGTCGCCCAATCGCGGTGTTATGGCCATTCCCTTCACGATCCAAGACCCTCAGCCGGTCACGCTCTACGTCCCGCCGGTGGGCGTCACGAATGCGAGCCTATATGTCGGCGGACCGCAGGGGGTGGCGCGGCTCGTGCGAGGTAAGTGGCAGTGGCTCGGCAAAGACCGGGTGCCCGCGGTCATTAACGTGAACGGTATCGTCGTGACCCGCGATGGGGATCACTGGTTCTCGGGAAGTGCAGGTGTGATCCGGATATCGGCGAAAGATGTCGAGGAAGCATTCACAACGGCTGGCAGCCATCCACGGAGCGAGCTTTTTAACGAGGACTCTGGTCTCACGAGCATGCCGCATGACCACAGCCGCCACGCCATCGTTCAGGGAGGTGACGGTCGCATTTGGATCGCCACGCAGGCGGGCACCGCTTGGATCGATCCGTCGAGGGTGACCCGAAACCCGTTTCCGCCGAAGCTTTCTATCCGGGGGGTGCGCGTGGGCAACAGTTCCTACCGAGATCCGCACCACATCCGGCTCAAGGCTGGCCAGTCTGATGTCGAAATCGACTTCGCGGTGCTCAGCCTCTCCAATCCCGATAGGACGGTCGCAAGGTATCGGATGGATGGGCAGGATGTGGGCTGGATATCTGCGGGCCACCGTCGCGGGGCATTTTATACGAACCTGCCGCCGGGCACCTATCGCTTCCGGATCATCGCGGCGAACGAGGATGGCGTCGAAAACGCCGAGGGCGCGTCGGTCGTGATCGAGGTCGTGCCGACCTTCGTCCAGTCCATCTGGTTCCTTGTCGTTCTCGCCGTGGCGGCAGTCCTCATCATCTGGTTCCTGTTGCGCCTTCGATCCGCCCAGGTCGCGGCCCAGATGCGAAATCGGCTGGAGCAGCGTCTGATGGAGAGGGAGACGATCGCCCGCGATCTTCACGACACACTGCTGCAAGGCGTGCAGGGCTTCATGTTTCGAGTCCAAGCCGTGGCGAACCGGCTGACGCCGGATAGCGACGAACGCCGGACGCTGGAGCAGACGCTCGACCGTGCCGACGACCTGGTCTCGAAGGGTCGCGAGAGCGTGCGTGACCTTCGTGTCCATGACGGTGAGGAAGATCTGCTGCGTACGCTGCAGGACGCCGTGGACGACGCCCTGCTCGGAGAGGAGATCGACCTCCAAATCGTCGAACTTGGCACTCCGCAGAAGATCCATCCGCTAGCCCTAAAAGAAATCAAGGCGATAGTCGGGGAAGCGCTCTTCAACGTCGGGCGACACGCTGCCGCCAAGGAGGTCGAACTGGTCGCTTCCTACGGACGCCGGATATTCCGGCTGCGCGTCCAAGACGACGGCCGGGGCATTCCCAGCGAGGTACTCGACAGCGGACGGAGGGAGGGGCACTTCGGCCTCGTCGGCATGCGAGAGCGCGCTAGCATGATTGGAGGAACCCTGTCTGTCCGCGGTCTCAAAGGCGAAGGGACGGAGGTCGTGCTCGATGTCCCCAGCGCCGTCGCCTACGATCGGCTCGTTCGTCGGCGGTCTTGGTTGGCGAAGATTTGGCCGCGCATTGGCGGCTAGAGTTCAAGGAAGCCCCGGCGCGTGGCTGTGATGGCTGCCTCAGTGCGGTCGGTCGCATCCAGCTTGAAGAATACGTTCTTGAGAGCGACCTTCACGGTCTCCGTCGAGACCCCGATGCCCCTGGCGATCTCCTTGTTCGTCAGCCCCTGCGCTACCATTCGCATGATCGCGATCTCACGTCCGTTGAGGTGCTCGCTCACCGGATGCTGCTCGAAGTCCTCGAGTATCTCGCTCTGGACGTAGGTGCTTCCTGAATGGACGCGCCTGACGGCCTCCAGCAACTGGGTTCGCACACCGCTCTTGAGCAGGTAACCGCTCGCACCTGCCCGCAAGAGGGCGCGCGCTGGGACGTCACCCTGATAGTTGGTCAACACGATGATGCGGGCCTGGGGGAATTCCTCGCGGATGGCGACGACAGCGTCGAAACCGTTCATGCCTGGCATCTGGAGGTCCATGAGCGTGACGTCAGGGCGTAGCTCGCGGTAACGGTCGAGGGCTTCGGCACCGCTGGAGGCCTCGCCGCAAAGTTCGATATCGCCCTGTCCGTCGATCAGCGCGGAAATCCCGTCGCGCAACAGCGGGTGATCGTCGACGACGAGAACACGTATCGGGGATCTTACCGTAACCATTGCACCCGCTCTCTCCCTCCTTCGGGCTTATACTCGTTTACCTGCAAACGCCTCTCAATTCGATGCTTTTATATTTTTCGGACCCACCCACTTGGGTATTTCCAACCCATCGATAGCTGTTGAATTTGGCCATGCATCGGTCCCGGTTCACTGGCGGGATCTCGATGACGGGAGGGCGGGTTTTCTACTGGATGCCGCCACGACCTCACTTCCGGGGTCATAGGGACATCGGGCCTGGAGCGTCCGATGGGACGACGGGCTCGACGCGCAGGTGATTCTACGGCGCTTCGTCATCCGTGCGTAATCGATAAAGTCTCGCATCGCCCCTTTCGGTCGATGGCCAAGCCATGTTTACAGAAGCGGCCAAGGCTGTCCTGGGCCGGAGAGGAGGCGCAGGTGAATTCAAGTCCGGCCGAACGAGCGAGGCGGATAGATCCGCAGGCAACGGCGATGACCGACGCGTTGCAGTTGCTCGGACGTATTGCGATCGCCCCACTGTTCCTCTTGAGCGGAATTGCTAAGCTGAAGAATCCAGAGACGTTTCTCGCATACATCGCCTCTGCGGGCCTTCCGCTTCCGACGGTGTCGCTCGGCTGCGCTATCCTCGTGGAGCTTATCGGCGGCGCGCTCTTGGTGGTGGGCTACAAGACCAAGACGGTGGCATCGATCTTGGCGGCTTTTACGTTGATGACGGCGCTGGTGTTCCATCATGATCTGTCCGATCAGACGCAGTTCCTGGTCTTTTTCAAGAATATCGCCATATTCGGCGGGCTGTTGCAGATTGTGGCGTTCGGAGGTGGGCGTTGGAGCATAGACCGCAGCTAGTGCAAAACGACGCGTTGAGAGTTCATCGCTCAGGATGTGGGCGGCGCAAACCGCGAGCCGAATGAATGCGCGCGCCGCCATTTTGAGGGCAGTGTCCTAGAACTCCAGTTCCAACCCCGTGTGCTTTTTCAGCTGGGTCTTGATCAGCCCCTTCGCAAGCGCTTTGAGCAGGTCCACTGTAAACCCGCCCGCCTTGGTCGCCGCATCCTTGGTATCTTTCCAGATCTCCGGATCACGGACACTGTCGATGAAATCATGACCAGTCCAGGTTAGGCTTTTGATCTGCCAATATCCGCCAGACAGCCGAGCGATCGTTATAAACTGCGCATCTGCAAGCATTTCGAGGTGCAATTCCAGCTTAGCCGCTTCCTCTGACGTCATTTCCACCTCTGGCTCAACACCAAGAGCGGCGGCAGAGGTTGGATCGATAATCTGGAATGCTTTTTTGCCGCCTTCGATCTGCAATAGAAGATCGCGGATCATGTCCATGTCGCGCCGTTGGGGAAAAGCCATGATATGTGGGTGCCTGCATTGAGGAAGGACGTGAAACAGGTCTGACGCTTATCAGTGCCGTCGCCAAGCCTCCCATGTATAATTTTGGTTATAAGATTCTGATTTTAAGGATATTACTTAAGGTTTGATAACATAAAGTATGTTAAGCGGGGTGCCGCGGACTGATTGCAGGCACGATGTCATTCGTGGGTGAGCACATCCGAAGCGCTAGTCCGACTTTTCCGCGATATACAAAGGGACGGATAGCAAGGTGTGCCGATCATTTCGACAAAGCTTCTTCGTTAAGACAAAAGCGAGTTTAGCGCGTCAACAAAGTAAAACCCATTGAGCGCGGCCGACCTGTGCCATTTCGGGCACGGTTCAGTGGAAAGTGAATTTCCGCTTGCAGATTGGTGAGAGCTCATTACCTTTTTCCAAGCGTTGCACCATGTGAGCAATGCCGAGGCGTGAGAACCTCGCAGGAGAAACAGTTTCCATTACGTCATCGTGTATTCGGCTGACGTGACCGGGTAGTTGATGCTCTGTCCAGGCTGCTTGCGGCTAAAGGTATCGACGCGTGCTCTTGTGCGTTTCTCACCACCCGGTCTTAGCCGGTTCTGCCTCGTGATCGAGGAGAGCCGTACACATGTGGTTGCTAGTCACTTTTTGCGCCACCGATTGTAACCGATGCGCTTCGGGCTGAGTCTGGTGCGCGCGGGCGTTGACGAGTCCGACCCGCTCCCCCCTGATCACGATCGCCCGAGCGGAGAGGCTGCCGCACTCGAGACACTCTATCGCCGTGAGCGCTCTGGCCTTGTCGGCTTCGTTGCGCGCAAGGCCAGCTTCGACGATGCAGAAGATATTGTCCAGCAGGTCTTCGCCCGGTTCGTGGGACGAGCGAATGCCGAAACTCTGGAAAAACCGGGCCCATATCTGCGGCAATGCGCGCAGAACCAGTTGATCGACAGAGTGCGTGTCGCCGTACGGCGCGGACATGACAACCACGTCCCTATCGAAGAGGTTTCGCTGGCCGATAGCGATCCGATTGCGATGCTGGAGGCGCGTGACCGTCTGCGCCGGATCGAGGAAGCGCTAACCCGGCTGAAGCCGCTGACCCGGCAGATTTTTCTGGCATGCCGGGTCGATGGCTTTAGTCATGCCGAAATCGCGAAGCAGACGGGTTTGAGCGTGAAAGGGGTGGAGAAGCATATGGGCAAGGCGATCAAGCACCTCGGCCGGCATTTGCGGCCATGACGGATGGCGAGGGTTACTCGCTTGCCGATCAGTTTCACGGAGAGGCGTCAAACTGGCTTTTCAGGCGAAACGCCGGAGAGCCCGGGATCGAGGACAAGCTCGCCGTCTGGCTGGAGGCTGATCCGCGGCATCGCGAGGCTTTCGATGAAGCCGAACGCGTCTGGGGCGGCTTGCGCGAGCTGAAGCGCAGCGAAATGCGCCCGTTTGGGGTCGGCTCGGAGAGGCTGGGGCGCGCGCCCTTCTACATGCGGCGCAGCACGCATATAGCTGTCGGCGTTGCTGCTTCCATCGCCCTGGCCTGTTTCGCCGTTATGGCACTCGCATCCAATCCTTATATTCCCGAACTGATCACGCCGGCATCCGCAGCGACATACAGAACCGGCCTCGGGGAGATCAGGACCTTTCGACTCACACATGGGCCCTCCATCACGCTCGATACCGACACCGAAGTGAGAGTCGGCGGCCAAAGCGGGGAACAGTGCCTGTTCCTCCTGAAAGGCCGGATACGCGTCGATGGTGGAGTGGCCGAGCGCCAATTCGTCGTGTCGTCATCGCAGGGAAGCCTTCGTGTCGTCGGGCCCGTGTTCGACGCAACTAACGTTGGTCAGCGCTTGCAGATTTCCGCGCCGGCGGGACCGATCGCGGTTACCCGCAGCCTCGGCACCGCGGTAGACCTCAAACTCGCCTCCGGTCAGGGGCTAGAGTTTGAAAAAGGCAGGTTTGCCGCGTCCCATTCCGACCGGGGGTGGCCTTCCGGGATGCTCGCTCTCGACGGTACTCGGCTCGACGATGCGATCGCAGCACTCAACCGGTACAATCGCACCAAGCTCGTACTGGAAGGAAACAGTCTTGGTCGGCGCCCAATAAGCGGCGCCTTCCGTGTAAGTCAGCCGGGCATTTTCGCCGAAGTCATTGCCGAGATGTACAACCTGCGTATCGACCGCTCCCGCCGTGATCAGATCAGGCTTTTGCCGCCGATCTGATCCCAGCTTTTCTCCGCTTCAAAAAAATGCGGGGGGACCGTCAACCCTACTGCCGTCTCTATCCTTGACCCGCCGACGTCCGGCGCAGGGGTGAAACGGCAGAAAAATGAAAAAGACGGGATATGGCATTACGCTGTGGTTGGCGACGACGTCGCTGACCGGAGCCCTTATTGGCCCGACGGTCGCACACGCGCAGCAAACTGCGCAACTTTCCATCGATCTTCCGGAGCAGCGCCTGGCAGTTTCGCTACGGGCTCTGGCGCTGCTCTCGGGCCGGACGGTCCTTGCGGATGACGGGAGCGTTGCCTCGAGGCGCGCTCCCGCTCTGCGCGGGCAGTACAGTTTGGAGGAGGCGCTGCGCCTGCTACTTGCAGGAAGCGGCCTGGAAGCAGTGCGCAGCCAGGACGGGTTTGCCGTAAGACATATCGCGGCGAATGTCTTGCCGGACGCACCAGATGCTTTGGAAACAGCCGACGCCGGTCCTGCGATAACCGTAACCGGCAGCCGTATCCGGGGGGCACCGGTTACCTCACCCGTGATCGCGGTCGATGCCGATCAGATGCAGGAGCAGGGAAAGACGGAGCTTGCCGATGTTGTGCGCAGCATCCCGCAATCGTTCGGTGGCGGCCAGAATCCGGGCTTGGGCTCCAATGTTCCCACGGCAAGTGGCGTCGATGTTGGCGGGGCATCGACGGTCAATCTGCGCGGCCTCGGCAGCGATGCCACTCTGACGCTCATCAATGGGCACCGGTTGGCCTACAACGGTTCGCGGCAAGGCGTCGACATCTCGGCACTGCCGTTCGCGATGGTCCAGCGCGTCGAGATCGTCGCCGACGGCGCTTCGGCGCTCTACGGGTCGGATGCCGTGGCGGGTGTCG
>PJTY01000355.1_pt1 | contig 25231 bp, 18 predicted proteins | sample 1512121 | NCBI WGS metagenome assembly PJTY01 (sample SAMN08177680, study PRJNA422409) | Soil metagenome, whole genome shotgun sequencing project. | isolation source: Soil enriched (2) on filter paper: alkali lignin treatment | place: USA: Madison | collected 2015-01-15 | reverse complement strand
TGCTGGCCGATGCCATCGATGCCAAGAGCCCCTATACCGGCGGCCATTGCGAGCGGGTGCCTCAACTGGCGCAGATGCTGCTGGACCAGGCGGTGGCGGCCGAAACTGGCCCGTATGCCAGCTTCAGCATGACCACGGCTGAACGCTACGAATTCCACGTGGCGGCCTGGCTGCACGACTGCGGCAAGGTCACCAGCCCCGAGTATGTGGTGGACAAGGCGACCAAGCTGGAAACCTTGTACAACCGTATCCACGAGGTACGCATGCGTTTCGAGGTGCTCTGGCGGGATGCCGGGCTGGCCTATTGGCAAGGCCTGGCCAGCGGTGGCGACCAACAGGCGCTGCAAGCCACCCTGGCGCGCAGCCAGGCTCAGTTGCAGGACGACTTCGCCTTCGTCGCCCAGGCCAACATTGGCGGCGAGTTCATGCAGGACGCCGACATCGAACGCCTGCAGCAGATTGGCCAGCGCTGCTGGCAGCGCCATTTCGACAACCGCCTGGGCATTTCCCGTGATGAAGCGGAACGCTTTGCCGGCGTACCTGCGCCTGCACTACCGGTTGACGAGCCACTGCTGGCCGACCGCCCTGAGCATCGCGTGCCCTGGGGCCCCCGCAAGCCGCCGGTGGCCAAGGACGACCCGCGCAACCGCTGGGGCTTCGACATGCGCCTGCCGGCCTGCGCCAGCAATTACGGCGAGCTGTACAACCTGGCGATCCGCCGCGGCACGCTGAATGATGAGGAACGCTTCAAGATCAACGAGCACATCGTGCAGACCATCATCATGCTCAGTTCCTTGCCGTTCCCCCGCCACCTCAAGCGGGTGCCGGACATTGCCGGCAACCACCACGAGAAAATGGACGGCAGCGGCTACCCGCGCCGGCTGGGCGAGCAGGACCTGGGCATTGCCGAGCGGGTGATGGCGATTGCCGACATCTTCGAGGCGCTGACCGCGACCGACCGGCCCTACAAGGCGCCGAAGACCTTGTCCGAGTCGGTGAAGATCCTGGTGGGCATGGCCCGCGACGGGCACATCGACGGGCAGTTGCTGGAGCTGTTTCTCAGCAGTGGGGTGTACCGCCAGTATGCCGAGCGCTTCCTGCGTGTCGCGCAGATCGACGAGGTGGATGTGGCGTACTGGTTGGAGCAGATGCGTTGCCCGGCTTGAGCAAAAGTCCCCGATCCACCCACACCCCCCATTTCTTCGAAGACACCTTGATCCAGGTGCAGATGCCCAATGGGCGCAGCACGTTGCATTAAGGCTTTATTGATGTGTCGCCAGGGCAGGCCTCTTCGCGGGTGAACCCGCTCCCACAGGATCACCACAGACTTCAAGACTTGCACAGTACCTGTGGGAGCGGGTTTACCCGCGAAAGGGCCGGCTCAGGCACTCCAGATATTTCAGGGGGATTGAATAATGACCACAGAAGACACTCAATTCACTGTCGGCAAGACCACGTTCTACCAAAGGCGCAGATGGATGATGCCGAGCTGGGCATGAAGCAGTGAGAGTTTGCCTCCGGGGCGCATGAGGGCCGCAAGGCGTTTGCCGTGGCAGTTTTAGCGCCTGTGAGATCGAGCGCCGCCCGCGCGGCGCTTCGCGGGGCAAGCCCGCTCCCACATTTGTTGCAACGTGCCAAACCTGTCAGGCCATGGTTGCCAGCCTTGTTGCCTTTGTGCGGTTTCCCGGCTGGCGCTACCGCCGCTTCTCCGGTCTCAAACTCTCCACCAAAGCGGGCAACGCCTCTCCCACAGGCATGGCCACGTTGCAACAAATGTGGGAGCGGGCTTGCCCCGCGAAGCGCCGCGCGGGCGGCGCTCGATCTCACAGGCGCTGCAAAATTGCCGGCCTTACCTTACTTCACTCATACCCCTGCGCCCCGGCAATATGCCGCCCGGCCACATAGCCAAAAGTCAGCGCCGGGCCCAGGTTGATGCCACCCGACGGATACCAGCCGCCAAACACGCTGGCCATGTCGGTACCCGCTGCATACAGGCCTGCAATCGGCTGCCCAGCCTCATCCAGCACCCGGGCATTGCCGTCGGTGCGCAGCCCGGCAAAGGTACCAAAGCAACCGGGCTGCACCTTCACCGCATAGAACGGCCCTTGCTCGATGGGCGCCACGCAAGGGTTTGGCCCTTTGTGCTGCGGGTCGCCCTGCTTGCGGTTGAACGGCGTGGAACCACGGCCGAACGCCGGGTCCTGGCCGTTGCGGGCATGGTTGTTGAAGTCGCTGACCGTGGCGCGCAACCCTCCCGGGTCGATGCCGCAGGCCTGGGCCAACTGCTCAAGGGTGGCCCCTTGCTTGAGATAGCCGCTGCGCACGTGCGGCCACACCGGCAGCGGCGCCGGGCGGGCGTGGCCCAGGCCGTAGCGGCGCAGGAAGCGATGGTCGCAAACCAGCCACGAACACACCTCTTCGCCCTGCGGCACCGCCGCGACCATCGCTGATACATAGTCGTAATAGCCATGCGCTTCGTTGACGAAACGCTTGCCGTCGGCCAGCACGCCGATGATGCCCGGTTTGCCGCGTTCGATGATGTGCGGGAAGTGGCCAACGCTGCCGTCGCGGTGCGGCACTCGCGAAACCGGCGCCCAGGCCACCGGCGACTTCAAATCGGTGGCGACCACACCGCCGGCCGACTCGCCCAGGCGCAGGCCATCGCCCGAACAACCCTTGGGGGGCAGGGCCAGGTTGTCATGGCCGCTGGCATCGCGCGGAAACAGTTGCCGGCGCCGGGCGTTGTCGTTGGGGAAACCACCCGCCGCGAGCACCACGGCCTTGGCACGGATCAGTTGCTCGCCCTGTGGTGTAGCCACCAGCGCCCCGCGCACCTGGCCATCCTCGACCAGCAGGCGTTTGGCCGGTGCCGACTCCTGTAGCTGCACGCCCAGGTCCTGCGCCGACCTGGCCAGGCGGGCCACCAGTGCCACGCCGTTGACCAGGTGCATCGCCCGGCCATAACGGGCCAGGTGGTACAAGTGGCGGCCAAAGCGTTTGCACACGTGCAGCAAGGCCTTGGGCGAGCGGGTCATGTTGAGGAACGCGGCAAGGTCGGCACCGGCCATTATCGGCATGCCCATGAACGAGGTTTCGCGCATGGTCTTGCGTAGGCGTGGCAGTAGCGCACCCACCTCGCGGGCGTCATAGGGCGCGGCAATCACCTGGTGCCCGCCCTGGGCCGCGCCCGGTGTGTCGCCATGCATGTCGGGGATGCCGTTGCCGTCGGCAAACTGCAGCGCCGTGTGCTTTTCGAAAAACGCCACCATGTGCGGGCAGGCTTCGAGGAAGGCGTCGACGCGTTCGGCGTTGTAATACGCCCCCAGTTCATTGCGCAGGTAGGTACGCGGCTGCTCGATGTCTTCCTCGATGCCGGCCCGGCGCGCCAGCGGGTTGCGCGGCACCCAGGCCCAGCCGCCGGACCAGGCGGTGGCGCCGCCGAACACTGGTTCCTTCTCCACCACGATCACCTTCTGCCCATGCCACGCAGCCGTCACGGCCGCAGCCAGCCCGGCGGCACCAGAACCTATGACCAGTACATCGCATTGGGTTTCGTAGGGAGCGGAAGGCATTGCGGGATTCCTGTATTGTTATTGGAACAAGGTTCCACATTCTTGTAGGCAGTGAATCTGTCCGCAAGGGCATGACGGCCTTGCCGGGCAAGAAATGGGCGATAACCGGACAGTTCCTACCGCACTAGCCGCGGTGGCTATCAGCGATATGGAATCATCTTCTAGAATTCGCAAAAATTTTCAGGGACCTGTGTCATGGCTGGTAGTCAGATCGAACGCGCCTTCAGTCTTGTAGAAAGCCTTACCGGTGAGCCGCAGGGGCTGCCGTTGCAAACCCTGGCTGAGCGCCTGGACATCCCCAAGAGCGCCACCCATCGCATGCTCACCGAGCTGGTGCGGCTGGGCTATGTGCGGCAGAACCGTGACAATAGCCGCTACCAGCTGTCGGCCAAGCTGGTGGCGCTGGGCTTCCGCTACCTGGCCAGCAGTGGTGCCGACATCATCCAGCCGATTCTTGACCGCCTGGCCCAGGACAGCGGCGAACTGGTGCGCCTTGGCGTGATCGACGGCGCGCGCCAGACCTGGATCGCCAAGTCCCAGGGCGCCCGCTCCGGGCTGCGCTACGACCCGGACATGGGCCGCGACGCACCGCTGTTCTATACCGCGTCCGGGCATGCCTGGCTGGCCAGCCTGGATGATGAGCAGGCGCTGCAGATGGTGTTGCGCCAGGGCATTGCCGACCCGGCGCAGTTTGGCCCGAATGCGCCGCGCTCCACCGACGAGTTGCTCACCTACCTGCGCCGCGCCCGCGAGCGCGGTTATGCCTGGGTCGAGGAAACCTCGGCCATCGGCACCTCGGCCCTGGCTGCGGTGGTGCGCCGCCCGCAAGGTGACGAGGTGATCGGTGTGCTGAGCATCGCCGGGCCCAGTGCGCGCCTGGCGCAAAGCCGCCTGGCAGAACTGGCGCCGCTGTTGCTGGCGGCGGCGGTGGAATTGTCGGCGGCCAGCCGGGCCAGTGAGTTGTTTGCCTGAAGTGCATTTCCGGTCGATTACCGCACACTCTGTTCTGCGGCTTCTTCTGAAAAGCTGAACCTGGTTCTAAATTGTTCAATGTGGATTATGGAATCAGATTCCGGAATCTGCATGACAATAATGACAAGAGGACAGGCTGTTGAACGCACCCCTTCGTATTGCCTTGATCGGCGCCGGCATCATGGGCCGCCAGCATTACCAGCATTTGCTAAATGTACCGCAGGCCCAGCTGTGCGCTGTGGCCGACCCGGGCCCGCAGGCCGAGGCTTTCGCTGCCGAATGCGGCGTGCCCTGTTTTGCCGACCACCGCCAGATGCTGGAGCACGCACGCCCCGAGGCAGTGATTGTCGCCAACCCGAACAACCTGCATGTCGCCACCGCCCTGGATTGCGTCGAAGCTGGTGTACCGGTGCTGGTCGAAAAACCGGTGGGCGTGCATCTGGATGAAGTCCGCGCGCTGGTGGAAGCCTCGCGCCGCCACAATGTACCGGTGCTGGTCGGCCATCACCGTCGGCATAACCCGCTGATCGCCAAGGCTCACCAGGTGATTGCCGAAGGCAAGCTGGGCCGGTTGATCAACGTCACCGCACTGTGGCAGTTGCAAAAGCCCGACAGCTATTTCGAAACCCCGTGGCGCCGCGAGCCGGGTGCCGGTTTCTTGCTGACCAACCTGATCCATGACCTTGACCTGCTGCGCCACCTGTGCGGCGAAGTGGTGCAGGTGCAGGCATTCACCCGCAACGATGTGCGCGGTTTTGCCAACGAAGACAGCGCCGCGGTGCTACTGCAGTTCGCCAATGGCGCATTGGGCAGCCTGACCGGCTCCGACGCGGTGGCCGCGCCGTGGAGCTGGGAGCTGGATTCCGGCGAAAGCCCGGTCTACCCACGCCAGGATGGTCAGCCGTGCTACCTGCTGGCCGGCACCCAAGGGGCACTGAGCATTCCGCAACTCAAGCGCTGGCACTACGCCGAGGTCGGTTCGGGCTGGCACACGCCGTTGTTGCAGAGCGAGGAATGCATCCCCGCCGGCGAGGCATTGACCTTGCAGCTGCAACACTTCGTGCGGGTTGCCCGGGGTGATCAGGCGCCGCTGATCGATGCCGCCGACGGTGGCCGCACCCTGGCGCTGATCGAGGCGATCCGCCTGGCAGCGGAAACTGGCCGGGCCTGTGCGCCCGAGCACATTGCTTGACTGGTCTGGTGACGATAATGACTGATCGAATTTTCTCCCTGGCGGCTCTGACGGTACTCGAACTGCCCCCGCCGGACATGGTCGAGGCAGCAGCCCGCGCCGGTTACAGCCATGTAGGCCTGCGCTTGGTGCCCGCCACCGAGCAAGAGCAGCATTTCCCGCTGGTGGCCGACGCCGACCTGCGCCGGCAGACCCAGGCGCGCCTGCGCGACACCGGTATCAAGGTGCTCGACCTCGAGATCCTGAGGCTGAAGCCGGAAACCTGTGTAGCCGACTTCGAGCCGATCCTGGCGGTGGGCGCCGAGCTGGGCGGCACGGAGCTGCTGGTGGCAGGCAACGACCCTGATGAAGCGCGGCTGACCGAGCGCTTTGCTGCGTTGTGTGACCTGGCGGCGGGGTATGGCATTCATCCGCATCTGGAGTTCATGCCCTGGACGGATGTGCGTGACCTGCGCCAGGCCATGCGGGTGGTGGCCAACGCCGACCGCGCCAATGGCTGCGTGCTGGTGGATGCCTTCCACTTCAACCGCTCCGGTTCTTCACTGGACGATCTGGCGCAACTGGCGCCTCAGCGCATGCGCTATGCCCAGCTGTGCGACGTTGCCGGCCCGGTGCCGGCCGACATGGACGAGATCCTGCGCCAGGCACGCAACGAGCGGCGCTTCCCGGGTGAGGGCGATGCCGATCTGGTCAGCTTGCTGCGCGGCTTGCCGCCAAGTGTGCCGTTGAGCCTGGAGATCCCCACACGGCAGTTGCTGGAGCAGGGCATGAGCGGCGAACAGCGCGCGCGGATGGCGCTGGAGAAGGCCATGGCAGTGTTGGCCAGAGTCTGATTGACAGAGCGCGGCGCTTGGCACGGGCTACCGCCCGTGTTCGCTGGCACGCCCGCTCCCACAGGGATCGCGCCAGCTTTTAGAAATGGAGCAAGACAGCTGCTCCCACAGGTACAGCGCATGGATTGAGCCCTGTGGAGCCCTTGTGGGAGCGGCTTTAGCCGCGAACACCGGCGCAGCCGGTGCCAGGCACCGCGTCGGATTCTTCGCGGCTGAAGCCGCTCCCACAGGTACAGCGCATGTCCTGACTCAGGCGCTCTCGACCTTGCGTGGCGCCATGAAGTACATCCACACCAGCGCCAGGAAGTACATCGCCGGGATCATGGTGAACAACACGGCATAGTTGTTATTGGTAGCGGTCAGCACGCTACCGACGATCTGCGTCATGAACATCCCGCCAATCGCCGCGCACATGCTGCCGAAACCGAACACCGTACTCACCAGCTGCTTGGGCGTGTAGTCCATCACGAGGCTCCAGATATTCGCCGTCCACGCCTGGTGCGCGCCCACCGCCAGCGAAATGGCCGCCACCGCGACCCACAGGCCACTGGCGTTGGCTGCAAAGATGACGCTGACCATGGTGCAGGCGAAGATCAGCATCGACACCAGCCGCGCCGTGGTGGCGCGCATGCCACGGCCGATCAGCCAGGATGACAGGATGCCACCGCCGATGCTGCCGAAGTCCGCCGTCAGCCAGATGATGATCAGCGGGATGCCCATCTGGGTCACATTGATGCCCAGGCTGTACTGCTGATTGAGAAACGGTGGCAGCCAGTACAGGTAGAACCAGAACACCGGTGCGGTAATCGCGTAGGCCACCGCGAAGGCCCAGGTGCCACGCAGGCGCAGGATACGGCTGAACGGCACGCGGGTCGGCTCGGGCTCGTCATCCCGCTGGATGTACTCCACCTCGCTCTGGCGCACGCGCGGGTGATCTTCAGGGTTGTAGTACTTCAGCACCCACAGCACCACCCACACCAGGCCCAGGCTGCCCATGGCGATGAACGCGGCCTGCCAGCCCCACACGGCCAGAATCAGCGGCAGCAGGGCTGGCGTGACCATGGCGCCGACGTTGGTGCCAGCATTGAACAGGCCGGTGGCGATGGCCCGCTCGCCAGCCGGGAACCACAGGCGCACGGTCTTCACGCAGGCCGGGTAGTTGGCGGCCTCGGTCAGGCCGAGGATGAAGCGGCAGACCATGAAACCAGCGGCCGAGGTGGCCAGGCCGTGAGCGCCGGTGGCCAGGCTCCACAGCAGCACGGCGAAGAAGAACGCGCGTTTTACCCCGACCTTGTCGATCAGCCGGCCTTGCAGCAGGAAGCCGACCGCATAGCCGACCTGGAACCAGAAGTTGATGTTGGCGTAGTCCATCGCCGTCCAGCTCATTTCCTTGGCCAGGACCGGCTGCATGATGCCCAGCGCGGCACGGTCGATGTAGTTCAGGGTGGTGGCAAAGAACACCAGGGCAAGCATGCCCCAACGGGTCTTGCCGACGCCAAAGGCGCCGCGAAGCTTGTCGCCGATCGAACCCTGGGGCATCCGGGGGGCGGCGGGGGTGATCCTGGAGTGGTTCATAAACTGCTCGATTCTTGAAATTGTATTGGCTGCGGTGCTACGGGTACGTGACCAAGTCCCAGGCAGGGGGCACGCAAGGCCGGTGCATGGTGAGCAGTGGAGGCGGCAGCGTCAATTCAAGGGAGGGGCTAGTGTTCGGTTATCGAACGGTTGCGTTGGCCTGCGTGATCAATGAAGGATGTTGAGATGACGGGGGACTGGCTTAGCGGGGCAGGTTGTCATGATCAGGAAAGTGTCTCGTTCAGCTTGTCACTATTGGGTGTGTGATCTCAACGCCGTAAGTCGCAGCGCCCTCCATGGGCAGTACCGATAGAGCAGTCGACCGCCACGTGCCAATCGCATACTGCCACTCCATGATGTTTCAGTGCTCAACGGTTGCGGCGTGACGAGACCTCTGTTGGTGAGCGGGCGAAAGAATACAGGTAAATATTCCTACGATACTTATCCGAGAATCTTACAAATGAAAGTGCATAGGGCTAAGGCGTAAATTTTTAGTTTGCGACAGTCCATGGGTGCTACTGGAAGAAATAGTTCAATTAAATCTTTATGACGCCGATTGTAGGACGTTTCCGAATTGACTCGGGTAGGTGGAATTTAGCTAATATTTGCGCATTCGGGGTTGTGTGGTTTGATCGTGGATTGTTGTTGATATGGATCAATGCGTTGTCGGTGGGCGAGTTGCTCTTGTGTGAGAGGGCGCGGTTGGCTTGGCTGCAAAATGGATGTGGTTCATCGACTATAGACTGTTGTGCGTTTTTTTGTAGGACGTTTCCTAGTTTGGTGTGAGGGGGTAGCAAAAAAGCAAAACATGGTACACATTTGGTGGGGAAATATTTTGGGATGCCAGCGGGGTGAGGCGCCATTACTGAGTGAGCCCAGTCTCACCAAGTGGTGACGGTTTGATTCGGGGCATCTATATCCGGGACTACTTTCGGGAGAGATCATGGCTTCAAATAGCTTTCAGAATGAGGTGCCAAAGGCGCGCGTCAATATCAAGCTTGATCTGCATACAGGCGGTGCTCAGCGCAAGGTGGAGCTTCCGCTAAAACTCATGTTGATGGGGGACTACAGTAATGGGAAGGAGCAGCGTCCGCTGTCAGAGCGGCCCAAAGTAAATATCAACAAGAATAATTTTGATAGTGTGCTGTCCGACCTCTCTCCGAGTCTCAAGCTTGTTGTTGAAGATACGCTGTCGGGCGACGGTGGCGAGACGCCGGTCGAACTGAGCTTTCGGCGCATGAAGGACTTCGAGCCAGAGCAGGTTGCTCGACAGATCCCCCAGTTGCGTGCACTGTTGGCGATGCGAAATTTACTGCGCGAGCTGAAGGCCAATCTTCTGGATAACGCAACGTTCCGTGCTGAACTGGAGCGGATACTTAAAGATGAAGCGTTAAGTGACGAGTTGCGTAAAGAACTCGCTGCCCTTGCATCGCAAAGCGAACGCTAGAAACCATCATCTCGACAGACGGGAAGCTAAAAATGTCCGAAGAGCAATCTTCTGCGCAATCGCGTGGCGCCACCGTGCAGGTGGAAGAAAACCAGAGCGTCTATCACGCGCTGTTTGAAAGAATAAACCTTGAGCCGCTTGATCAGATGGGTGGCATTGAAGCGTTCCAAAGTGTCGATGCGTTGTCAGAAGCGACGGCTAATGAGCGCGTGACTGCATCGGTGAGCGTTTTTCTGGACCGGCTCAAGCAGGTCTCTCCGAAGGTGGAGAAACTGGACAGGGCTCTGCTGGATGAACACATTGCCTCAATTGATGCTCAGATCAGCAGTCAGCTGGATGCGGTCATGCATCACCCGGATTTCCAGAAGGTCGAATCCATCTGGCGCGGCGCGAAGTCATTGATTGACCAAACGGACTTCCGTCAAAACGTCCGAATTGAGCTGCTCGATATCAGTAAGGAGCATTTGGCGCAGGACTTTGAGGACGCGCCTGAGATCTCGCAAAGCGGTTTGTATCTGCATACCTATACTCAGGAATACGATACACCTGGTGGTGAGCCCATTGCGGCGGCGGTTTCGAATTACGAGTTTGGGCGAGAGCCGCAAGACATTGCATTGTTGCGGAATGTCTCGAAAGTGGCGGCTGCATCGCATATGCCATTCTTATACTCGGTTGGTCCGGAATTTTTCGGAAAGAACACCATGGAGGAAGTTGCCGCGATCAAGGATCTGGGTAGTCACATGGATAGGGCTGAGTATATTAAGTGGAACGGTTTCAGGCAAACTGACGATGCCCGGTATACGGGCGGGATGACACCGCGCACATTGGGGCGTCTTCCCTATGGGGCTGCCACGAACCCTGTGCGATCTTTCAACTATGAGGAGCGAGTCAAGGGGCCGGACCACAGCAAGTATTTGTGGATAAGTGCAACCTTCGCGTTCGCGGCCAACATGGTCAAGAGCTTCATCGCTAATGGTTGGTGCGTGCAGATTCGCGGACCACAGTCCGGTGGCGCTGTCACGAACTTGCCGATCCATTTGTACGACCTGGGGACAGGTAGTCAAGTCAAGATCCCTTCGGAAGTGATGATTCCGGAGACCCGAGAATTTGAGTTTGCCAACCTGGGCTTGATTCCACTTTCGTATTACAAAAATCGCGACTACGCGTGTTTTTTCTCGGCCAACTCAGCGCATAAGCCGGCCATCTATGACACAGCGGAAGCCACGGCAAATAGCCGTATCAATTCGCGGTTGCCCTATGTGTTCCTGCTTTCTCGCATTGCGCACTATTTGAAACTGATCCAGCGGGAGAATATCGGTACAACCAAAGACCGTCGCCTGTTGGAGTTGGAACTCAACAGGTGGGTAAGCGGTTTGGTCACCGAGATGACGGACCCAGGGGATGACTTACAGGCTTCTCACCCACTGAGGCAGGCAAAAGTTGTTGTCGAAGACATTGATGACAATCCGGGCTTCTTCAGGGTCAAGTTGTTTGCTGTGCCGCATTTCCAGGTTGAAGGTATGGACATCAATCTTTCCTTGGTTTCGCAGATGCCCAAAGCAAAATCTTGATTGCGGTTGCAGGAGTGTATGACGTGAAAATCGATCGGCCTTTATGGGCGTCTGGAGTGGTGTTGTCTGCGCAGCAATTTCAGCAGCAGGCCCGCTTTGAATCGTGGACCAATCAAAGTATTGCCTCACTGGCCTTGGTGCATCCGTGGGGCATTCGGAATGTAGCATTTGATATGGATGCACTGCTGCTGGGCAAGCTCATGGCCACTCGGCTTCAGTTGTGCCTGCCAGACGGTACTTTGATTGACACCGATCGGTTGGATCGACTGCCCGGTGCTCTGGAACTCTCTCGGGTATTGCCCGGTGATATCCAGACGACAACGGTTGTGCTCGCTTTGCCACTGGAACAGGCCAATGGTAACAACTGCCTGTTTGAAGGTAGCGGCGCTGAGCGGCCAGTCAGATATCACCAGATATGGCGTGATACCAAGGATCTCTACACCGGTGAAATGCAGTCAATCAGTGTGCTCGAACAGGCGCTGAGCTTGCGGCTGGCTGATGACGATAATGCGGACTATCTCACGTGCCCGGTGGCCCGTTTGCTGCGTGATGGCCGGGATGGGTGGGCAATTGATGATAGCTACATCCCGCCCTTGCTGAGATTTGATGCTCATGCCGGGTTGTTGCTTCAGCTCGACAACTTGCTGACCCAGCTGTCCGCCAAGCGTGAGCGGTTGATGGGGATGCGTCGGGAGAGCAACCAGCGCATGGCGGATTTTGCTGTTGCGGATGTCACGCTGTTCTGGTTGCTCAATGCGCTGAACACGTATCAGCCAGTGCTGGCTGACCTGAAAGCGCAGCCTGGTCGGCATCCGGAACAGGTGTATCAGCAGTTGGTGAAGTTCGCAGGCGGTCTGCTCACCTTTTCCTTGGACCAGCATATCGAGGACATACCTGCCTACCAGCACGCAGATCTTGAAGCAGTCTTCCCGCCGTTGATGCGTACCCTTTCTACATTGCTGGAGGCGAGCCTGCCGTCACGTGTGCTGGCCTTGTCCCTGGAGGCACGCAGCGCAAACCGTTGGCAGGTTTCCCTGAGCGATCCACGCTTGCTTGAGCCAGAAGGTGCTGACTTCTATCTCTCGGTTCGCTGTCGGCTGCCGGCCGTTCAAGTTCAAAGCCAGTTCCCCCGGCTGTGCAAGGTCGGCTCCCCCGATGATGTGGATCATCTCGTCAATGCGGCGCTCGATGGCGTTCCTCTGAAACCTTTGAGCCATGTGCCGGCGGCAATACCGCTGCGTCTGGATAATCAGTACTTCGCACTCGACCTTAGCCATGCAAAAGGGCGTGCGATGCTGGCTGATGGGGTCTGTGCGCTCTATGTTCCGAGCGTGTTTCAGGATGTCCAGCTCGAATTGTTCGCGGTGCTTCGCTCATGAACCATGCGACCCCACAGAACGCCGCAGCCAAGGTGGATATAGACGCGCTGATGCAGGATACCTATCTGCTGGTAGTCGAGTTGCGACACGGTACCGAGGCGCACAGCAGCCCGCAGTTATGGTCGCGCTGTGTTGCTGATGTCGAGCATGTACGCGCCACGCTTCAGGAGCGTGGCCTGGATCGCCGTAGCATCGATCTGATCAGCCATGCGCAATGTGCGCTGCTGGACGAGACGGTGCTTGCTTGCGCGGAGGGTCGAGCCCATGAGGATTGGGCGATGGAGACCTTGCAGGCAAAGTTCTTCAGCAGCCACCAGGCGGGTGAGTCGCTCTACGAGGATATGCGCACTGCGCTGCGCGAAGCCTCTGTGCACCCTCATGTACTCACTGTATTTCATCGAGTCCTGATGCTTGGATTCCTGGGGCGCTACCGAGAAGTCAATCACCCGGAGCGCCAGCAGTTGTTGACTGCCATCTCTGCCGAGGTGCCGCCTCTGGTCACAAGCCAGTCGTTGGTCATCCCGTTAGGCACTGGTCCGCGGATGCCGATGTGGCATTGGTTGCGCTCTCCTCTGGTTCACATCGTGATGGCCGCTGCCCTGTTGGTAGGCGCCTGGTGGGGGCTTGATAACGCGTTAGGTGAGGCCGTGGGCTCACTCTTGCCGGTGCAGGAGTGAGCGTAATGCCGCGGATACACAAACAGGGGCTTTGCCTATGGGCCGGTGCGCTGTCCTTGTTGTTGATTGCCACGTTGCCGCTGGCTGCAGCGGTTCAAGCCATCGCGGCTCTGCTAGTCAGTGCTTTGGTGATGGTGGGTTGGCGCCGGATATCGCGTGCTGCCGGAAAACGTACACAGCTGCAGTGGAGCAGTGGTGCCAGCCTGCCTGCTGGATCGTATCGTCATCCCGTTGTTCTGGTGGTCGGCGATAGTTTGACTGAACTGTTTGAGGCCTCGTCTGCCGAGCAGTTGGTTCCACGAGTAACAGGGGAGGGGTGTTATGTGCCAGTGCCCGACCTTTCGAAGTTGCCCGCAACTGTAGCCGATCTCTTGCTGGAGCGGCCAGAGTGGGGTGGGCAGCTCAGCATCATGTGGGTCGTGACCCCCAGTGCCCATACAGACGGCGCAGTGCTTGCGAACCAGATACAAAGCTTGTGCCACCAGGTCGCGATACTGCGCAAGCGAGGTACACCGCTGCCGCTGCTGATTGTGAGCTATTTCCACAGCGCGAGCGGGGCTTCGCCCTGGTTCAGCTGGGAGGCTGAAGAGTCGAGTGTGCGAGTACGAGAGGCGGGTGACTGCCTGAGCCTGTCCGAATGGCAGCGCAGGGGCAAAGATCCTGAGCACCAGGCTGACCGACTACGCACCACGGTGCAGTTGAACGCTGCCGTCGGTTGGCTGAACGAAGCGTGCTTGGCGGAAATGGACACAGAAAGTCCCCGTCAGCAGATCGCAACTGCGCTCACCCTTGCGGTTGCATTTGTTCCGAGGATTGAGGGGGCGCGTGACAGCAATCTTTGGCACCGCTGGCTCCAGCAGCGGACCGGCCTTTCCTACATTCGTGATGGGGCTAATCACGCAAACGCGTCGTTACCCTTTCCTGATTCACTGCTTCATTTGCTGCCCGGCAGGGCTCCGTACAGTCCGCGAAGCAGGGCTGTGGTGATTGGGGTCTGGTTGTTGGTGCTAGCGGCTTGCGTCGCATTGATCAGCTCGGCGAGGCAGAACACGCTCCTGATACGTCAGGTCACCGATGATTTGCGACGCTACAGCACCGCTTCGCTGAGCCCCGATTCGGCCAGCGTATCGCAGCGCCAGGAGGCACTGATGGTGCTTCGCCAGGATGCGCAGCGCCTGGATCACTACTACCGCCAGGGGGAGCCGTGGTCACTTGGTATCGGGCTGTATCAAGGCGAAAGATTACGTCCGTCACTGCTGGCGGCGATCAACGGCCACCGCATCCCGACCGTGCCTCAAGGCCTGCCTGACAAGCCACGCACGGTTCGCCTGGACAGCTTGTCGCTGTTCAACAGTGGCAGCGCGCAGTTGAAGCCAGAGTCGACCAAGTTCCTGGTGAATGCGTTTGCGGGCATCAAGGCCCAGCCAGGTTGGCTAATCGTGATCACGGGCCACACGGATGCGACGGGCAGTGACGAACAGAACCTGCGCTTGTCGCGAGCACGCGCCGCTGCGGTTCACGACTGGATTCAACACATGGGTGACATACCCAGCAACTGCTTCGCAGTACAAGGCTTGGGGGCGAGTGAGCCCGTAGCAAGCAATGACACGGAACAAGGACGGTCGGCCAATCGCCGAGTTGAAATTCGCCTGGTGCCGGAGGCGGGGGCTTGTCAGTCCTCGACTACGGCCTCGGGATTGCAACCCCTGTCGCACTTCGCGACGCCCAACGCTTGAAATGAGGAACTTCTAAATGGCTATTCCTGTTTACCTGTGGCTGAAAGACGATGGCGGCTCTGAAATCAAAGGCTCTGTCAATGTCAAAGATCGCGAGGGCAGTATTGAAGTGGTTGCCCAGGATCATGATCTCTATATACCGACTGATAACAACACCGGAAAGTTGACGGGGACCCGGATTCATACCGCTTTCGTATTTACCAAGGAAATCGATTCGTCCACGCCTTACCTCTATAAGGCTGTCACGACTGGGCAGACGCTGAAAGAGGCCGAATTCAAATGGTACAAAATCAATGATGCCGGGCAGGAGGTTGAGTATTTCAATACCAAGCTGGAGAACGTCAAGGTCGTAAAGGTTGCACCCAAAATGCACGATATCAAAGACCCTGCGAAGGAAAAGCACAATCACCTGGAGTTGGTCGAGCTTCGCTACGAGAAGATTATCTGGACTTACAAGGATGGCAACATCATTCACTCCGATGCGTGGAGTGAACGCGCCACCGCCTGATAGATATTGGCCAGCAGCCAATGGTGGTTGATGGTTTCCAGTGTCTTGGGTTGAGCGCCCGTGCGCGGGCGTTCAGCCAAATACACCTCAGATATTCAGACGCGCTCGCACTTGTGGCGACATGCTGATCATTGACGACAAGGATGCCCTGTATGGCACACGATCCTACACGCCTGCTTCGCCGGCTAAACGCCTATTGTACCCAGGCACTCACGGCAGCAGCTTCACTTTGCCAGGCACGTGGGCACAGTCATATCACCGTTGAACACTGGCTGTTGAAATTGTTTGAACAAGGCGAGGGCGATCTCGTGGTCATCGCCCGCCGATATGAGTGGGATATGGATGCCATCTGGCAGGGACTGCTTGACCACTTCAATACATTGCCGCGCAGCGTTCTCAGCAAACCTCAGCTGAGCGGTGAAGTGCGGCAGCTGATCACCAATGCCTGGTTGTTGGCATCGCTGGATCGTGACTGTGAGCAGTTGCGATCCGTTCACTTGCTGGGGGCGCTATTTGAAGCGCCAAACTTGCTTAAGTGTTCAGCCGCTTGGCCTGCATTGAGCATCGGTCCTATGCAATCGGAGCAAGTGAAAGCGCTGCTTGAATTCGATTCGGAAGAACGTCAATCAGAGCAGAATTCATTGTTCAAGCCAGAAGTGCCAGGAGAGTCTGAGGCTGTGGGCGGCACAGGTGGTGATTCGGCACTACTCGCCATCTTGGATCAGTTCAGCCATGACGTTACTGCCAAGGCTGCAGCAGGGCAGATCGATCCGGTCTTCGGTCGCGACGATGAGATCCGTCAGGTGATCGATGTGCTGAGCCGTCGGCGCAAGAACAACCCCATTCTGGTAGGCGATCCAGGTGTCGGCAAAACCGCGCTGGTCGAGGGGCTGGCTTTACGCATCGCCAGCGGCGATGTCCCCGATAGCCTGAAACCGGTGTGCATCCGTACGCTGGACCTGGGGTTGCTCCAGGCGGGCGCCGGGGTCAAAGGCGAGTTCGAACAACGCTTGAAGAACGTGATCGATGCAGTCCAGCGGTCAGAGACTCCGGTGCTGCTGTTCATCGATGAAGCCCACACCTTGATCGGCGCTGGCAACCAGGCTGGGGGCGCAGACGCGGCGAATCTGCTGAAGCCGGCCCTGGCGCGTGGCGAGCTGCGCACCATCGCTGCCACCACCTGGAGTGAATACAAGCAGTACTTCGAGCGCGATGCGGCGCTGGAGCGTCGCTTCCAGATGATCAAGGTCGATGAGCCAGATGATGCCAATGCCTGTGTGATGCTGCGAGGGCTCAAAGCGCGTTATGCCAGCTACCACGGCGTGCATGTTCAAGACGCTGCGGTGCAGGCGGCGGTCAGCTTGTCTCGCCGTTTTTTGACGGGGCGACGTTTACCGGACAAAGCGGTGGATCTGATTGATACCGCCTGTGCGCGGGTTCGCATGAGCTTGGACTGCGAACCTCAGGCTCTGGTCCAGCTGAAGTCGCAGAAGATGGCTTTCACCGCAGAGCGGATGGCGCTGGTAGACGACGCACAGCTTACCGGTAATTCGGATGAATCTCGCTTGGCGAAGATCACTGACCAACTGGTGCAGCTGGAGAGTCAGCAAGCCGCGTTGGAGTTGCAGTACCAACAAGAGCTCGATCTCACCCACCAGCTGCTCAATGCTCGCCAGGCCGAGCAGGTCGATACAACTGTCTGCGCTCGTCTACAAGAGCAACTCAACTACGTGCAGGGCGGTCGGCCACTGCTGTCACTCGATGTGTGCGCCCGCAGTGTGGCTGAAGTGATCGCCGACTGGACGGGCGTGCCTCTCGGCAGCTTGCTGAAGGACGAACATGCCAGCTTGTTGAACCTGGAAGATCAGTTGGCCGAGCGTGTTGTTGGTCAAGACCCCGCGCTGCTTGCACTTGCCCAACGGTTGCGCGCCGCCCGAACGGGCCTCACTGATGACAAAGCACCGATGGGCGTGTTCCTGCTGGTCGGGACCAGTGGTATCGGCAAGACAGAGACGGCCCATGCATTGGCCAGCAGCCTGTTCGGTGGCGAGAAGTCACTGATCACGCTGAACATGTCGGAGTACCAGGAGGCGCACACCGTCAGCCAACTCAAAGGTTCGCCGCCTGGCTATGTGGGCTACGGTCAGGGCGGCGTGCTCACCGAAGCCGTCCGCCAGCGCCCCTATAGCGTGGTGTTGCTGGATGAAGTCGAGAAGGCTCACCGTGATGTGCTCAACCTGTTCTATCAGGTGTTTGACCGCGGCTTCATGCGGGATGGTGAAGGCCGAGAGATCGATTTCCGAAACACGGTCATCTTGATGACTTCCAACCTGGGTAGCGATCTGCTGCAAGGCAGTGTCGAGCGGCAACCAGACATTGAGGAAGCGGCACTGCACGAACTATTGCGTCCCGTGCTACGCGAACACTTCCAGCCTGCACTGTTGGCGCGCTTCCAGACCTTGATCTTCCGTCCGCTGGGGGGCGATGCACTCAAGCGCATAGTCGCCATCAAGCTCGATCAAGTGGCCAAACGCTTGCTGCGCCATTACGGCCTGCAATGTGAGGTTGATGACTCGCTCTACGAGGCGCTGGTCACCGCCTGCCTTTTGCCCGATACCGGCGCTCGCAACATCGATAGCTTGCTCAACCAGCAGATCCTGCCGGTCCTCAGCCAGCAGTTGCTGCAGCGCCAAGCCCTCGGTCAGCCAACACAAGCTGTGACGCTCGGGTACTGCGAAGACGCTGGTATCAGTTTGAGCTTTTCGGATGAACACGACCCGGCGCTGCTGGCTACCGAGAGGACCTGATCATGGCGAAGTCAATAATGGGTTCCACCCACAACCTCTATCAGTTAGAAGTTGAAGACCTCACGGCCGAACTCGATGTACTGTCATTCAAAGGCGAGGAATGGCTAAGCCAGCCATTCAAGTACACCATTGCGTTCACTTCCCAAGAGCAGGATATCGAGGCGGCGCAAATCCTCGGGAAAGATGCCAGCTTCTATCTGGGCAAGTCTGAACTGACCACTCAGCTTCCAATGCCTGACGGGGCATCACGCACAGTGCATGGCGTGATCACGGGTTTCAAGCGTGTCTCCGGCTCCCGGGATGAAGCCCGCTACCAAGTCGCACTTGAAGCGCACCTGGCATTGCTCGGACGTGGCAAGCAGTACCGGATCTATCAGCATCAGTCGGTACCGGAGATTGTTGAAAGCATCCTGCGCAGTCGCCATCAGCTGGAAGGGCAGCACTTCGTGTTCGACCTGGCGCGCGAATACCCCAAGCGTGAACAGGTCATGCAGTACGGTGAGAGCGATCTGACTTTCATCAGCCGTCTGCTGGCGGAAGTCGGCATCTGGTATCGCTTCACCCACGACGATCGGCTTTACATTGATGTGGTCGAGTTTCACGACCATCAACGGCATTACCAGTTTGGCGTCAAGTTGCCGCATCGGCCCCTGTCGGGCTTGACCAGCAATGGGCAGGACGGTGTATGGGCGCTGCAGGTTGAGCATCAGGTGGTGGAGCAACACATCAATGTGCGGGCTTATCACCACCGGGACGCGGCTGCTTTCCTGGATGGTGAAGTTGACCACAGCCGGGGTGCCACCACTACGTACGGCGAAGGCTACCACTACGGCGAACCCTATACAGCGCTGGGTGACGCAATTGACCAGGATGAGGACCTGCTCAGCGAAAGCGGCTACTTCTATGCGCGGCTGAATCATGAACGCTTTCTCAACGACCAGACCCGTTGCAACGGTGTCAGCAGCAGCGTGACGCTGGCCCCAGGGCAAGTGCTGACGGTCTCTGACGGGGCGCCACAGGTCTTCGAACCTGGCGTGGTCATCACCCATTTGACCGTCGAGGCAGCTCGCGATCGGAGCCTGGAAGCCAAGTTCGAAGCGATTCCCTACTCGGAGTCGGTAGGCTTTCGGCCAAGATTGCTGGGCAAGCCACAGATTGCCGGTACGGTGCCGGCGCGGGTCACCAGTACGCAAAAGAACGATCCTTATGGCCATATCGACATGGAGGGACGTTACCGGGTCAACTTCCTGTTCGACCGGGACACCTGGCGAGCAGGCGAGGAAAGTGTCTGGCTGCGGCTGGCTCGCCCCTACGCCGGTGACACCCATGGCCTGCACCTGCCGCTGATCTGCGGTACTGAAGTGGCGGTGGCGTTCGAGCAAGGTGATCCAGACCGGCCCTACATCGCCCATGCCTTGCACGACAGTGAACATCCCGACCACGTGACGCTGCGCAACTATAAACGCAATGTGCTGCGGACTCCGGCCAACAACAAGTTCCGCCTGGACGATACGCGTGGGCAGGAGCACATCAAGATCAGTACCGAGCACAGTGGCAAAAGCCAGCTCAACTTGGGACATTTGGTGGATTCGGACAATCAGAAACGAGGAGAAGGCTTTGAGTTGCGCACCGATGCTTGGGGGGCGATTCGTGGCGGCAAGGGCGTATTCATTAGTGCTGACAAACAGGCTAATGCTGCGGGCGACGTGCTCACTATGGACCGCGCCAGCACCCAGCTAGAGAATGCGAAGCAACAATTGGCCCAGTGGAGCCAAATTGCTCAGACCCATCGCAGCCGCCAGCCTGATGTCGAGGCGTTGAGCCGGTTCGAGGCTGAGGCAAAAAACCTCAAAGGCTCCGCAATTCTTCTTAGTGCACCTGATGGTATTGGTGCAGTGACGCCGGCAAGTTTGCTCTTGAAAAGCGGTGAAGCACTCAGTGTTCAAACTGACGAAGAACTCAACTTGACTGCAGGCAAGCGGCTGTTTGCCCACTCCGGCCAGGGCATCTCGTTGTTAGCGCAACTGCAAGGCATGCGCCTGGTCTCCGGCAAAGGCCCCTTGGAAATCGAGTCGCATGGCGACTTGCTCAATCTGATTGCTCAGCAAGACATCACCGTGCAATCCGTGGATGGACATATTCAATTGACCGCCAAGAAGGGCATTACGCTCGGCTGTGGCGGCGGTTACATCCGTATTACAGATCAAGGTGAAATTCAGATTCATAGCCCGGGACTGATCAGTCTCAAGGGCAAACATCGATTTAACCCCCCGGCGGGTGAGGCCTTCGAACTGCCTGAGTTGCCGGGAGCTGTATGTAAGGAATGCTTGAAGAGGGCTCAAGCCGCTGCACAGGGCTTCGTACTCAGGGAGGCCCAAGTATGAGCACACAAGCGTGCACCACGTGGCTCAATCTTCTGCTGTGCGCGTGCGAGCAGGCACAGACCCCCTATCTACACGTGATCATCGACCAAGCTGGTTGCGAGTCACCGATGCGCCCCAGTGTGCTTAGCGTCGACCCGCCGCTGGATTGCTACTCCCTGTTCACTGGGTTGCCTGAGGAAGGTGCCGAGGATCTGGCCCCCCTGCTGGTGCGGGTTGAATTGATACAGCCCCTGCAGAGGCAATGGTTTCTCGGTTTGCTGAACGCCACCCAAGGCCTGCCGGTGTTAATGACCCTGGCATCTGATTGGCCTTTTCCGATGCTCGCAGAGCACCTTGGTCGCTGCATTGAGGCACTCAACGGAGGATGCCTGGGCATACTGCGCTACTACGATCCGCGGCTGTTTCCCCTGCTGTTCAGTCACGTACTGACGCCCGAACAGCAGCAAGCATGGTTACAGCCCGCTTTGTTCTGGAGTTGGCTTGACCGCGATGGCTTGCCCCAGCACCTGCTTGGAGCAGCTCATAGTCCAGTGATCGACGACTCTTTCACGCCACTTGAACTCAGTGATAGCCAGGTCGACGTTCTCTGTTGCGCCGGTGACGCGACCATAGCAATGGTCAGTCTTGCTGCGCAATTTCCCAGCGACTGGGGTGCGGAGCAGTGTTTCCGCGGTTGCTATAGCGGGATGTTAGCCGCCAGCTCGGCGGGTCTGCTGACAACCAGTCAGCGCGAGGCACTTACCCTAGAACACCTGCGCCAGACCTGGGTAAGCGAACCTGTAATTGCGGAGAAATATTGAAGGCAAGGCGTTCGCTGAGGGGTTAAAGGGTGGTGATTCCAGTCAGTCTTCCGCTCGCCCAAGCGGTTGTACCCGCACGTTCTATCAAGGCCCATTTGCATGGCCAGGAGCCTAAGTCATTGTCTGAAAAAAGCAAAAAAACCGTCTGGTTGCCGCCCCAGTTCCCGGCGGAAGGCCGCCTGCCCCAGAGTGTCGAGCATGTGCAGCGCAACCAGTGGCTACGTGATAAGCCGGTGCGTGACCACCAGGACAGTCTGTGTCTAGTTGCCGGCTACCGATTGCCGCCGCCGTGCAGTCGGATTTTGCACATCAGTCTGTTCTTCGACGGCACCGGTAACAACCTGAACAGCGATCTGTTCGAATCCGCCGTGCCGCACCCTACCAATATTGCCCGCTTGTTCCGCGCCGCAATCGGCGCGGGCCATGTCGGAGGCACGGCCCACCGCAGCGATCAGGCGAACGGCCTGACCGACGCGGCGGGTACTGGCAACGGTGACTACTACAAGTACTACATGCCTGGAGTGGGCACGCCGTTTCCCGAGGTAGGCGACTTGGATTACACCAGCACAGGCCTCGCCTTAGCACATCGTGGCGAGGAGAGGATCAACTGGGGCCTGCTGATGATCATTGATGCGTTGCGTCGGGCGCTTCGGCTGAAGCGGTTGGACAACGCGACGCTCAAGAAAGACGTTGAAGCCATGGGGACGTTGTACGGCACCGAAAAGATCAACGGCCCATCCAACCGATCCAAGGTATTCCACAACCAACTCAGCGCCATACAGCAGACCTTGGAAATCGCTCTGGAGGGTAAGACGCCGGCTCAGTCCAAGCTGTTGGGAGTGCGATTGTACATTTATGGATTTTCGCGGGGCGCGGCTGCGGCGCGGGCGTTTGTCAACTGGTTGAATGAGTTGTTGGTGCCAGCGGAGTCGACATCGGTGCTCGTCGTTGGGGAACATAAGCTGCCAGTCAGCGTAGAGTACCTAGGGCTGCTGGACACGGTGGTGTCGGTGGGGCTGGCCGATATCGTACCGGGGGCGACCGGGCATATGGGCTGGGGCGATGGTAGTCAGGCGTTGCCTTCGGGGGAGCTGCTCAAGAGTTGCCTGCATATCGTCGCCAGCCATGAACAGCGCTTGAGCTTTCCGTTGGACTCTATTCGCCTGGAGGATGGTAGCTACCCGGAAAACAGTGTAGAGGTGATATATCCCGGAGTGCATTCGGATCAGGGAGGAGGGTATCCGCCGGGTGATCAGGGGAAGGCAGTGGGTCTAGATGATCGCTTGTTACTTTCGCAGATCGCTTTGAACGATTTGTATGCTGACGCGTTTGCTCATGGAGCACCATTTAAAGTTCCCAAGAGTGTGCTGCCAGTGGGTCAGCACAATGAAATCTGGCGGGCTATGGAGCCTGATGTCCTATTGGGGTTCGATGCTGAACCAGCATTAGTCAATCGCTTCAACGCTTGGCGTCAAGTGACTCTCAACTTGACTCCTTCCCCTCATCCACTTTCTTCCGAGCAAATCGAACGCTACCAAGTCTCGCCGGCTCCAGTACCCCTGGAAGAGGCATTACGCGCCCAACTCGCCTGGATCACAGCATGGCGCATTGATCGCTACGCCTTCGCCAGCCTCAAGACTACACAGTTCTATCGGAATGCCAGTGATACGCACGGCACGGAGGATGCGCGCAAACGCGCCGAGGCAGAGCGGGAGCAACTGCAGGCGAAGGTCCAGGCCCGTCGCCTGCAGCAAATAGCCCGTGAGCGCAAAGGCGTTCCGAGCATGCCGCTGGAACCTGGCATCCCAGATTTTGACCCAGATAGAGCACAAACCCAATTGCGCGAGGCAGCAGAAGAATTTAGAAAAAGATATCGAAATCTTGATAGCGACCCTTACCTGACGATCTTGCGCATAGCGAAGGAAGTGAGCCCAGCCGCATGGTTGACCTACCGCAACAGTGCTGAAACCCGGGCCGAGCGAGAGCGAGTCAAGGCATCTGGGCGTGCAAAAGTCAGCCAGCTCTTCCCTCCACCACCAGGTGAGAGCAACCATCGTACAGAGCGCTCTCGCGGAAAGGTCGACGAGCACCTTAACAGCCAGAAACCAGAGGGGCTATTGCGTGCCTTGTTCGATGACCAGGTACATGACTCGCGTGCCTGGTTTCTTCACGCCGTTCTCAACGGGCGTGTTTTGGGTGTGAGATACATGCCAGGACGTGAACCTTGGGGCAGTTACTTCAACGAACGTATGGTGTTTTTCGGAGAAGCTGACCGAAGAGACCTGGCATTTATGGTCAGGCCTGAGGAGGAGCCAGCGTCTGCATCCAGCATTGCCGGGACTTTTGAGCATAGCCAGAAAACTCCAGCGGAGGACGCTCAGCAAAGGGTTGAGCGCCAGCAACGCATCACCGCAGTCTGGGACGCTCATTACGCGACAGCGAAGGAGGTAAGCAATGGGGTGGGCTGACAGGGGCGCGCAGCAGGTCAATGCAAAACGTGCAGGCCAGTTCATGCGGCGCCATGTACTGAACATGGCCCTCGGCAGTGTGGCGATGAGTGTGGGCGTTACGGTAGCCAGTGCGAGCAGCATCTATGGTGTCAACCATACCCACTGGGCCATCAACCGGTTCAGTGTCGATGGCCGTTCAGCCGTTGACATTATTGGTCCATATCAAGGCGGAGGTGGTGGGTGCTGTTACGTCGCACCAGCCCGCTGGTCTCCGGGGCTGACGGTGCGGGTTGACTGGGAAACGGGTGCCGGAAGCTCGATAGATTTTCCTGGAACCGGAGACTGGCCCAAATTTTTGGCTTGGGAGAAGAAGATCCTGGCGCAAAAGCGCAGGCACAGCAAAGTTGTTGCTGTCCCGGACTATACCGGCCAGGAAGTTTGCGGCATTACCGTGCATTTCCTGTCCTGCGATGAGATTCAGGTCACCACCTCCTGCTACGCCTACGGCAGCCCCGAGTATCCGATCAAAACCCCGCTGGAATTGCCGGAGCCGCAGTCATGCCCTCGTTGAATCGCATTGTCCTTACCATCTATGCCGGCCTGTCTCTGCTCATGCTCGCCCGGCCTGTTGATGCCAGCGCGATCTATGGCGTCAACCACACCCATTGGGCAATCAACCGGTTCAGTGTCGATGGCCGTTCAGCCGTTGACATTATTGGTCCATATCAAGGCGGAGGTGGTGGGTGCTGTTACGTCGCACCAGAACACTGGTATCCAGGCCTGACGGTACGGGTTGACTGGGAAACGGGTGCTGGAAGCACAATTGACTTTCCTGGATTTGGAGATCGGCTGAAGTTTGAGGCTTGGAGAGAAAAGATCCTCGCGCAGAAGCGCAGACATAGCAAAGTCGTCCCCGTCCCGGACTACACCGACCAGAAAGTCTGCGGCATCACCGTACATTTCCTGCCCTGTGATGACATTCAGGTCACTACCTCCTGTTACGCCTACGGCAGCCCCGAGTATCCGATCAAAACCCCGCTGGAATTGCCGGAGCCGCAGGCATGTCCTGCCAAAAGCACTGACCTGCAGGAGCAACAGTGATGCACGCGTTCGTTCGAAAAGGTGACAGTTTGCGTGAGGCGGGCGGCGAGGTGCTCGAAGGGCACTATCTGTGTGACGGCCAGCCGATTGCCTGCAAGGGGGATGCTGTGCGCTGCAACCTGCATGGGCTGACGGTGATTGCCGAAGGCAGTGACCTGATCGAGATCGATGGCTGCCCGGTGGCACTGCACGCTCACCGCTGTGCTTGCGGCTGTAGCCTGGTCAGT
>PJTY01000354.1_pt1 | contig 25258 bp, 18 predicted proteins | sample 1512121 | NCBI WGS metagenome assembly PJTY01 (sample SAMN08177680, study PRJNA422409) | Soil metagenome, whole genome shotgun sequencing project. | isolation source: Soil enriched (2) on filter paper: alkali lignin treatment | place: USA: Madison | collected 2015-01-15 | reverse complement strand
CCTTGAGACCGAAACCGGCCTGACCGTTGCCGAGATCAAGGAAATCAACCGTCGCATGTCGATCGGTGAAGCCAAGGCCCGCCGCGCCAAGAAAGAAATGGTCGAGGCGAACCTGCGTCTGGTGATTTCCATCGCCAAGAAGTACACCAACCGTGGCCTGCAGTTCCTCGACCTGATCCAGGAAGGCAACATCGGTCTGATGAAAGCGGTGGACAAGTTCGAATACCGTCGCGGCTACAAGTTCTCGACCTATGCCACCTGGTGGATCCGTCAGGCGATCACCCGTTCGATCGCCGACCAGGCACGCACCATCCGGATTCCGGTGCACATGATCGAGACGATCAACAAGCTCAACCGTATTTCCCGCCAAATGCTGCAGGAAATGGGTCGCGAACCGACTCCGGAAGAGCTGGGCGAGCGCATGGAAATGCCTGAGGACAAAATCCGCAAGGTACTGAAGATCGCCAAAGAGCCGATCTCCATGGAAACCCCGATCGGTGACGACGAAGATTCGCACCTGGGCGACTTCATCGAGGACTCGACCATGCAGTCCCCGATCGACGTAGCCACGGTCGAAAGCCTCAAGGAAGCCACCCGTGACGTGCTCTCGGGCCTGACCGCACGTGAAGCCAAGGTGCTGCGCATGCGTTTCGGTATCGACATGAACACCGACCACACCCTCGAAGAGGTGGGCAAGCAGTTTGACGTAACGCGTGAGCGGATCCGTCAGATCGAAGCGAAGGCGTTGCGCAAGCTGCGCCACCCGACTCGCAGCGAGCACCTGCGCTCCTTCCTCGACGAGTGATGACAAAACCCCGGCCCAGGCCGGGGTTTTTCTTTAGTGGCCCGAGACATAAAGCCCGCCTTCCGTTGCACACCTGCAGCAATGCCCGTCTACACTCGACTGCAGACCACCTGAGTGCGAGGCTGCCATGTCCTTGAAGCCGGCCATTCTGTTGCTGATCCTGATTTTGTGGAACACAACGGCCGGCGCCCTGACCCTGACAGATGAGGAGAACGCCTGGCTGGCTGCCCACCCGCAGCTGAAACTGGGCGTAGACGCCTCTTGGCCACCGTTCGAGTTTCGCGACCAGGAGGGCCGGTACCAGGGATTGGCCGCCGACTACATCGCCATGATCCAGCAGCGCCTGGGCGTGACGTTCAAACCGGTCGAACCCAGCAGCTGGACCGAGGTGCTGGCGCAAGCGCGGGAAAGCCGTATCGACCTGCTGCCCGGCATCATGTCCACCCCCGAACGCCAGGGCTTCCTGGCTTTCACTCGCCCGTACCTCGACTTCCCCATTGTCATCCTCGCGCACAAAGGCGGCGCACAACCGCGCAAGCTGGCTGACCTGTACGGCCTGAAAATTGCCGTGGTCGAGAACTACGCCCCGCACGAGTTGCTGCGTACCCACCACCCGGACCTCAACCTGGTTGCCCTGCCAAACGTCAGCTCCACGCTGCAAGCCCTGGCCACCGACCAAGTGGATGCCGTGGTCGGCGACCTCGCTTCCAGTATCTGGAGCCTGCGCCAACTCAAGCTTGACGGCCTCTACGTCAGCGGCGAAACGCCCTACCGCTACCAGTTGGCGATGGCCGTTCCCCGCGACAAGAGCGTGCTGGTCGGCATCCTCGACAAAGTGATGGCCGACATGAGCAGCAGCGAAATCAGCCAGATCCAGCAGCACTGGGTGGGCAATGTGGTCGACCAGCGGATGTTCTGGTCCGACCTGCTGGTGTATGGCCTGCCAACGGTGCTGTTGCTGATGGCTGTGCTGGCAGTGGTCATTCGCATCAACCGCCGGCTCAGCTCGGAAATTTCCCGGCGCATCGCCCTTGAGCAAGAACTGCGCAGCAGCGAGTACCACTACCGCGGCCTGGTCGAGAGCCTGTCAGCCATCGCCTGGGAAGCCGATGCCAACGACTTCACCTACAGCTACGTTTCACCCCATGCCGAAGACCTGCTTGGCTACCCATTGAGCGACTGGCTCAGGCCCGGTTTCTGGCGCAGTATCCTGCACCCGGAGGACGCGCTCTGGGCCCAGGCCTACTGCGACAGCGAGACCGCAGCGGGGCGCGACCACAGCCTGGACTACCGGGTGATCCGGGCTGACGGTCAGCCCCTCTGGATACGCAACATCGTCAGTATGATCGAGCACGGCCACCAGCCAGTGATGCGCGGGCTGATGATCGACATCAGCGAAACCAAGCGCACGGAGGATGCCCTGCGTCTGTCCGAACAGAAGTTCGCCTCGGTATTCCAACAGTGCCCCGATATCTTGCTGATCGCTCGCCACAGCGATGGCTGCCTGCTGGAGGTGAACGAGGCTTTCGAAGAGCAGATCGGACTGCCCCCAGACCAGGTCATAGGCCGCACTGCCACCGACCTTGACCTGTGGGGCGTAGAGGGCAGTGGCCCGCTCCTGCTTCAAAGGTTGCACCAAGGGGGTATCCGTAACCTGGAAATGAGCTTCCGCCGTAGCAACGGCCAACTGTTCACTGGCCTGACTTCGGCTGAAACCTTCGAACTGGACGGCACGCCCGCGCTGGTAGTGGCAGTACGCGACATCAGCCAGCTCAAGGAGACCCAGCAGCAGCTGCAAACTTCGGAAGAAAAGTTCGCAAAGGCCTTCCACGCTTCGCCCGACGGCCTGCTGCTGTCGCGCCAGAGCGACGGTTTGCTGCTGGAGGTGAACGAAGGCTTCTGCCGCCTCACCGGCTACGACCTCAACCCAACCATCGACCAGACCTCGCTGGACCTGGGTATCTGGGTCGACCTCAACGAGCGCAAACGCCTGGTCGACCAGCTCAACCGTGACGGCTTCGTGCGCGACTTCACCTGCCATATCCGCCGCAGCGACGGGCAGATCCGACTGTGCGAGCTGTCCGCCCGGCCCCTGCCGATTACCGGCGTCGACTGCATGCTGACCATCGCCCGCGACATCACCGAGCGTCACCTGATGCAAGAAAAACTGCAGCTGGCCGCCACTGTGTTCGAGAACACTGCCGAAGGGGTGCTGATTACCGACATTGACCAGCGCATCAGTGCCGTCAACCGCGCCTTCAGCGAGATCACCGGCTACAGCGAGATCGAGGCCCTCGGCCAGACCCCGCGCCTGCTCGCCTCTGGCCAGCACGACAGCGCTTTCTATCTGGCCATGTGGCACCAGCTTACCGCCGAGGGCCACTGGCAGGGCGAAATCTACAACAAGCGCAAGAACGGCGAACTTTACCCAAGCTGGCTGACCATCAGCGCCGTGCGCAACAGCGACCGCGAGATCACCCACTTCGTGGCGGTTTTTGCAGACATCTCCAGCATCAAGCACGCCCAGGCCAAACTCGACTATCAGGCCCACCACGACCCGCTGACCGGCCTGCCCAATCGCACCTTGTTCGAAAACCGGCTGCAGGGCGTACTTACCTGCGCGCAGGTGTCCAACCGCCAGGGCGCAGTGCTGTTCCTGGACCTCGACCGCTTCAAGCACATCAACGACAGCCTTGGCCACCCGGTCGGCGACCTGCTGCTCAAGGGCATCGCCCAGCGCCTGAAAGAGCAGGTACGCGACGTTGACACCGTAGCCCGCCTGGGTGGCGACGAATTCATCATTCTGCTGCCCGGCTTGCACAAGCCCAGTGACGCCAGCACTATCGCCAACAAACTACTGGCCTGCTTCAACGCACCGTTCCAGGCCGGCGAGCATGAGTTTTTCACCAGCGCCAGCATCGGCATCAGTCTTTACCCACAGGATGGCACTGACGTCTCCACACTGATCCGCAACGCCGACGCCGCCATGTACCGCTCCAAGGCCAAAGGCCGCAACCGCGTCGAAGCCTACACCCGCGACCTCACCGCCCAGGCCAGCGAGCGCATCGCCCTGGAGCATGAGCTGCGCCGGGCCGTCGAACGCAACGAAATGAGCCTGTGCTTCCAGCCCAAGCTCAGCCTGAAGACCCAGAGCCTGGTGGGTGCCGAAGCGCTGATCCGCTGGAGCCACCCGACCTTTGGTGAGGTACCGCCGGAACACTTCATCCACTTGGCGGAAGAAAATGGCACCATCCTGCAGCTCGGCGACTGGGTACTGGAGCAAGCCTGCCGGCAGATGCAAGCCTGGAAGCAGCACTACGAACCCTTCGGCCCGCTGTCGATCAACCTTGCCGGCGCCCAGCTGCGCCACCCACACCTGGCACGGCGCATCGAACAACTGCTCAAGCACTACCAGCTGAGGGCCGGTGACCTGCAGCTGGAAATCACCGAGAACTTCATCATGAGCCAGGCAGAGGAGGCCTTGGCCGTGCTGTACCAACTGAAAAAACTGGGTGTACAGCTAGCCATCGACGACTTTGGCACCGGCTATTCCTCGCTGAGCTACCTGAAGCGCCTGCCGCTGGACATCCTCAAGATCGACAAGTCGTTCATCCGCGGCCTGCCCGACGATCCACACGACGCCGCCATTGCCCGGGCGATCATTGCCCTGGGCCGCAGCATGCAGTTGACCATCATTGCCGAAGGCGTGGAGAACCAGGCCCAGCAACGTTTTCTGGCAGCCGAAGGCTGCGAGCAGATCCAGGGCTACATCGTCAGCCTCCCGCTACCACCAGAGGAATTCGCGGCCGCGTTTCTTCGCATAGCACTATCGGATCTTTCAGATGGCACAGGTGCGAAACCCTCGTTATAATCCGCCCACTTACTGAGGGCCTATAGCTCAGTCGGTTAGAGCAGAGGACTCATAATCCTTTGGTCCACGGTTCGAGTCCGTGTGGGCCCACCAGCTTACAAGCCGCGCACTGCGCGGCTTTTTCATGCCCGCAAGAAATAAATGTTCGGGGCGTGTACATCCAGCGCAGCGGCGCCGAGCGCATGACCTTGGAAGTGGCGCTGAAACACCATCTCAGCGAAATCAGCCCCACCAAGAAGCCGACCACCCAGCGCGCCGAAGCCACCAAAGCCCAGCAGCTAATCAGCCACTTGGGCAAATACAACAATCTATCCCGAACCACCGCAAATTCCCGCCCAACCGACAACCCTGACCAAGCGCACTCTTCCAGCCAAGCACCCTAGCGTGAGGATTAGACAATGAGCCGAATAGCCAGCATTATCAGCTCACATAATGAGCCGAATAGGCTCGCTAATCGGCTCACAAATGAGCAAGCCTATGAATGAACCCTACTGGATCTGGCAGCAGTCCAACTGGCCACACTTCACCTGGCAAGCCGAACCGCTTGCCCAGCTGCTGCGCGCCTGCAATCAGGCCCAGGGGCGCTTGCTTGGCATGCTCGGCGCTGTCGGTAGCGATACCGAGGCGCAGAGCAGCCTGGATGCCCTGCTACAGAACATCGTCACCTCATCAGCTATCGAGGGTGAGCAGCTGAATGTCGGCTCAGTGCGTTCATCACTGGCGCGGCGCCTGGGGATAAACGAAGAAGGCCGCACCACTGCACGCTCGGAAGGCTTGGCAGCGTTACTGCTCGATGCCATCCGCGCGCACCAGCAACCTTTGGATCTGGAGCGACTGTACGGCTGGCACTGCTGGCTGTTCCCCAGTGGCGACAACCTGCTGGCACGCCCGCTACGTATTGGCACACTGCGGGGCGAGGAGCCCATGCAGGTCGTTTCAGGCCGCGTTGACCGTCCTACCGTGCATTTCGAAGCTCCACCCCGTGCCGGGCTGGAAACTCAATTGGCCGAGTTCCTCGCCTGGTTCGAGAGCAGCCGCAGCGATGCCAGCCTCGACCCATTGCTACGCGCCGGCATCGCCCACTTCTGGTTTGTCACCCTGCACCCCTTCGATGACGGCAACGGCCGTCTTACTCGCGCCATCACAGACCTGGCGCTGGCCCAAGGCGAACAGCAAGCCATCCGTTTTTACGCCATGTCCGCAAGCATCCTCAACGACCGAGCCGGCTATTACCGCATCCTCGAAGCGAGCCAGAAAAGCACGCTGGATATCACTGCCTGGCTGCAGTGGTTTCTCGGCACATTGCTCAAAAGCCTGGAGCAGGCACTTGACCGTATCGACCGCGTACTGGCCAAAGCGCGCTTTTGGCAGGCACATCGCACAGACTCACTTTCCCCCGAGCAGATCAAAGTACTCAATCAGCTGCTTGACGGCGGCGAGAAAGGCTTTGAGGCAGGCATAAGTGCTGCGCAGTACCAATCTGTGGCACAGGTCTCCAAGGCCACCGCAACTCGGCACTTAAGCGACCTGCTGGAGAAAGGCTGCTTGCGGCGACTGCCCGGCGGAGGGCGCAGTACCCGTTATCAGATCAACCAGCCCGAACGTCCCTACCAGGCCACGAACCCGAGTACGTCATGACCAACAACGATATCGTCCAGAGGGTAGCGGCGGAAAAGGTATCAATAAGCCATCGCCAGCGTCCGCAAAAATGTAACTCTATTGGTTAATCCCCTCCCGGACGCATCTCGACCTGCCGTGGGTTGTAGAAGGTCATGCCAGGCGGAATATCCCGCGTAACCAACGACATCGCGCCAATCACCACGTCATCGCCAATGTCGATGCGATCAGCAACGATGCAACTGTTGGCCCCCATGCTCACGTTGTCACCAATGCGCAGTGCGTACTCCTGCAACCCCAGGGTCTTGATGCCGATCGAGCAGTTCTGCCGGATGAAGAAATTGCGCCCGATGCTGACGTACCGGGTAATCACCACCCCCGGCAGGTGCGCGATGCGCAGGCCGGGGGCAATCTGGGCGCCGATGTCGATGTCCACCCCATACTTGAGGTTGAGCCGCTGTTGCATGCGCCGGGCGTGACGCCGGGCAAGGCCGCCGCGGGCGTCGAGGTACTGGGCCAGGCGATAGGCGAAGAGGAAACGCAGTTTGTTGTCCTTGCGTGCGCGGCGCAGCACGTTGAACAGCAGGCTGATAGGGCGTCCGGGCTTTTTCTTGTTGGAGACTTCCAGTCGCCAGCATTCGAGCAGGTGGTCGAGGTTCACGCTGAGGTTCCCGTTGGACTAGCACTTCATCATGCCGAATTAGTGCCGAAGACGCAGCCTTCGGACATGCGCGGCCGTTCTCACCCAAAGTGCCAAGCCGACGCCGTCAATGGTGATCGACCGTACCTGGCCTTGCCCTGATTGGCACAGGCTGGCTAGGCTAGCAGGCCAACCGTAGAGACTCGCCATGTCGGATGCCCGCTCCATCACGCTGGACGAAATCGATCGCCAGCTGATCGCCCTGCTGCAGATCAACGCCCGCGAAAGCGTCGCCACCCTCGCCCGCCAGTTGGGCATCGCCCGCACCACTGTCAATTCGCGCCTGGAGCGGCTGGAGAAAAACAAGGTTATCTCCGGCTATGGCGTACGCCTGGGCCAGAGTGTGATAGGCGGCGGGTTGCAGGCGTATGTCGGGATCAAGGTGCAGCCACGCTCCGGCAAGGACGTGGTGCGGCGCCTGAGTGCCATGGGCCAGGTGCAGCAGCTGTGTGCGGTAAGCGGCGAATTCGACTATGTGGCCTGGCTGCGTACGGACTCGCCCGAGCAGCTGGATCAGTTGCTCGACCAGATTGGCAGTGTCGACGGGGTGGAGAAAACCACCACGTCGATCATTCTCAGCAGCAAGGTGGACCGTGGACAGCCGCTTTGAACGGACTGGCGCTCGGGTGGGGTTAGCGGGCGTGGGTCAGTTCTAGATTTCACGACAGGAGCCGGTTGTAGGAGCGGGTTTACCCGCGAATGGGGCAGAGAATCTACCGACGCATTCGCGGGTGAACCCGCGCCTACAAAGGGCCAGGGCGGTTTGTGAACTACCTCGACCGCCTGCCTCGTCTTAATGAACATAAGCTTAATCATTACGACGAAACTAACTACATTCAGACAACACTATGCACCTTAATAACGAACACCTCACTCCCTAAAATGACAGCCGGGCATCTCCTATACTCAGGCTCCGCTCCTCGCGCAGCCTCTCTGGCAAGGTCATTTCATGAACAAGAAGAACCGCCACCCCGCCGACGGCAAGAAGCCGATCACCATTTTCGGCCCGGACTTCCCTTTTGCTTTCGACGACTGGCTGGAACACCCGGCAGGCCTGGGCAGCATTCCGGCTGAGCGCCATGGGGAAGAGGTGGCCATTGTCGGTGCCGGTATCGCCGGCCTGGTAGCGGCCTACGAGCTGATGAAGCTGGGCCTCAAGCCGGTGGTGTACGAGGCTTCCAAGCTGGGCGGCCGGCTGCGCTCGCAAGCCTTCAATGGCACTGACGGGATCGTTGCCGAGCTGGGTGGCATGCGCTTCCCGGTGTCGTCCACCGCCTTCTACCACTACGTCGACAAGCTGGGCCTGGAAACCAAGCCCTTCCCCAACCCGCTGACCCCGGCTTCGGGCAGCACGGTGATCGACCTGGAAGGCCAGACCTACTACGCCGAGAAGCCCACCGACCTGCCACAACTGTTTCATGAGGTAGCCGACGCCTGGGCCGATGCGCTGGAGAGCGGTGCGCAGTTCGCCGATATCCAGCAGGCCATCCGCGACCGTGATGTACCGCGCCTGAAGGAACTTTGGAACAAGCTGGTGCCGCTGTGGGACGACCGCACCTTCTACGACTTCGTCGCCACCTCGCGCTCTTTTGCCAAGCTGAGCTTCCAGCACCGCGAAGTGTTCGGCCAGGTCGGTTTCGGCACCGGCGGTTGGGACTCGGACTTCCCCAACTCGATGCTGGAAATCTTCCGCGTGGTGATGACCAACTGCGACGACCACCAGCACCTGGTGGTCGGGGGCGTGGAACAAGTGCCACAAGGCATCTGGCGCCACGTACCGGAACGCTGCGTGCATTGGCCAGAGGGCACCAGCCTGAGCACGCTGCATGGCGGCGCACCGCGTACCGGTGTCAAGCGCATTGCCCGCGCCGCCGATGGCCGCTTGGCGGTCACCGACAACTGGGGCGATACCCGCCACTACAGCGCAGTACTCGCCACCTGCCAGACCTGGTTGCTGACCACCCAGATCGACTGCGAAGAATCGCTGTTCTCGCAAAAGATGTGGATGGCCCTGGACCGTACCCGCTACATGCAGTCGTCGAAAACCTTCGTCATGGTCGACCGCCCGTTCTGGAAGGACAAGGACCCGGAAACCGGCCGTGACCTGCTGAGCATGACCCTCACCGATCGCCTCACCCGCGGCACTTACCTGTTCGACAACGGCAACGACAAGCCCGGGGTGATCTGCCTGTCATACTCGTGGATGAGCGACGCGCTGAAGATGCTGCCGCACCCGGTGGAGAAGCGCGTACAGCTGGCCCTGGATGCGCTGAAGAAGATCTACCCGAAGACCGATATCGCCGGCCACATCATCGGCGACCCGATCACGGTTTCCTGGGAGGCTGACCCGTACTTCCTCGGCGCCTTCAAAGGCGCGCTTCCGGGCCATTACCGCTACAACCAGCGCATGTATGCGCACTTCATGCAGCAGGACATGCCGGCAGAGCAGCGCGGTATCTTCATTGCCGGTGACGACGTGTCATGGACCCCCGCCTGGGTTGAAGGCGCGGTGCAGACGTCGCTGAATGCAGTGTGGGGTATCATGAACCACTTTGGTGGCCACACCCACCCCGACAACCCGGGCCCGGGCGATGTGTTCAACGAAATCGGCCCGATCGCCCTGGCGGATTGAGACAAGGAGGCACCATGCGCATCGCTCTGTACCAGGGCGCACCCAAGCCACTGGATGTGCCCGGCAACCTGCAACGGCTGCGCCACCAGGCGCAGCTGGCAGCCGAACGCGGCGCACAGTTGCTGGTGTGCCCGGAAATGTTCCTGACCGGCTACAACATCGGCCTGGCCCAGGTCGAGCGCCTGGCCGAGGCCGCCGATGGCCCGGCAGCCATGACCGTGGTAGAGATCGCCCAGGCGCACCGCATCGCCATTGTCTATGGCTACCCGGAGCGCGGCGACGACGGGGCGATCTACAACAGCGTGCAGTTGATCGATGCGCATGGCCGCAGCCTGAGCAATTACCGCAAGACGCACCTGTTCGGTGAACTGGACCGCTCGATGTTCAGCCCAGGTGCCGACCACTTCCCGGTGGTGGAACTGGAAGGCTGGAAGGTTGGCCTGCTGATCTGCTACGACATCGAGTTCCCGGAGAACGCCCGACGCCTGGCGCTGGATGGCGCCGAGCTGATCCTGGTGCCGACGGCGAACATGACGCCGTACGACTTTACCTGCCAGGTGACCGTGAGAGCGCGGGCACAGGAAAACCAGTGCTACCTGGTATATGCCAACTACTGCGGTGCGGAAGACGAGATCCAGTATTGCGGGCAGAGCAGCATCATCGGCCCGGATGGCAGCTTGCTGGCCATGGCCGGGCGGGATGAGTGCCAGTTGTTGGCAGAGCTTGAACATGAGCGGGTGGTGCAGGGGCGCACGGCGTTTCCCTACCTGACCGATTTGCGCCAGGAGCTGCACCTGCGTAAAGGCTGACAAGGGCCGCTATGCGGCCCATTCGCGGGCACGCCCGCTCCCACGGGGTCTGCGCTGCCTTTCATACCGGCGCCCTACCCGCGAAAAGGCCGGGCCTACGAACAAATCGGTTAGCATGGAAAGCAGCCACCGGAGCCCCCATGCTTGACGCCATCCGCCAACTTACCCTCGCCAACGGCTTGCAACTGACCCTGCGCCACGCCCCGCGCCTCAAGCGCTCGGCCGCCGCACTGCGGGTGCACGCGGGCAGCCACGACGCGCCTGCCAAATGGCCCGGTCTGGCGCACTTCCTCGAACACCTGTTCTTCCTCGGTACCCCGCGCTTCCCGCTGGAAGACGGCCTGATGCGCTACGTGCAAGCCCTGGGCGGCCAGGTCAACGCCAGCACCCGGGAACGCGCCACCGACTTTTTCTTCGAGGTGCCCCCCAACACGCTCGGTGGCGGTCTCGAGCGCCTGTGCCAAATGCTGGCAGAACCGGATCTGGGCATCGAACGCCAACGCCGTGAACGCGAAGTGATCCATGCCGAATTCATCGCCTGGTCGCGCAATCCATCGGCCCAACAGCAGTTCGCCTTGCTGCAGTCAGTGTCAGCCAAGCATCCACTGGGCGCTTTTCATGCTGGCAATCGATACACCCTGGCCTTGCACGATGCGGCCTTCCAGCAAGCGCTTGCGGGCTTTCATCAGCGCTTCTACCAAGGCGGCCAGATCTGCCTGAGCCTTTGCGGTCCGCAGCCGCTGGATGAACTTGAACGCCTTGCCCGGCAGCATGCCGAACTGTTCGCCGCAGGTGAGCGCGTGCCGCAAATGCTGCCGCCGCCACTGCCAGCAATGGCTAGCGCTTTGACCTTCACGCACCAAAGCCTCCCCAGCGGTGCCGAGCACGCCCTGGAACTGCTGATCGCTTACCTGGAGGACAGCCGCCCAGGTACCTGGCTGGGCGCGCTTCGCGAGCGTGACTGGCTACAACGTTTCACGGCCGAAAGGCTGTATGCGTTCGCCGGTCAGCTGCTGTGGCACCTTGACCTGAAGCTCAGTGCCGACGCTTGCCCGGACGAAGCCAGCGCCCTGCTGCAAGGTTGGTTCAGGTTCATCCGCCAGGCCGACCGCGAACAGTTGAACCACCAATTCGGCCTGTTGCAGCACAGCCGTGCGCACAGTGCCAGCGCGCTCGAGCTGGCACGCCGGGACAGCACAGGCCAGCCGTTCGCCAGGCTGGATGCCCAAGGGTTGCAGGCGCTTGGCGCCCTGCTGGAAAGCCTGCCAGGTGGCGACCATGGCGATTGGCAGCTTTTGCCAGTCGATCCATTGCTGAAGGCTGACCTGCCCCATGCCAAGGCGCAGCCGCTGCCGGCAGCGCTGAAGATCAGTGACCAGCTCCCGCCCGCGCGCCAATACGCTGCGCTGTACCTGCGCTGGTATGTACCTTCGCCTTTGCGCCAGCAGCTACAGCGTGTGCTGGAACTGGCCCTGGCACCACTGCAGGAACGCTGTGACCGCGCCTCCGTGCAACTGCAGTACAGCAGCGTCGGAGAATACTGGCAGTTGCGCTGCGCCGGCCTGCCAGCAGCAGTGCTGCGGGCAGTGGAACAAGCCTTGGCCTTGATGCTCAAGCCACCTGCCAGTTGCTGGCTGCCCGACACGGCGCAGCCCCCGGCCCTGATCCCCATCAGGGCACTGCTCAAGCAACTGCCAGACGCGGTACGGGGTAGCCTGCCCGCAGCGGTGCCTGCCTGCACGCTGACCCAGCAGCAGCTCGACAGCCTGTGGCTGCACACCGAGTGGCATGGCATGGCTGCAGGTTTCGAGGATACCGCGCTAAACGCCTTGGGCGCCGCGCTGTTGCAGTGCCCTGGGCAAGGCTCGCGGCCGGGGCCCCTGCCATCATGGGCCAACCACCGCTGGCAGCATGCCCAAGTGCCAGGCAGCGAACATGCCCTGCTGCTGTTCTGCCCGTTGCCGGCAGCAAAAGAGGCCGCAGGCCGCCTGTTAGCCCAATTGCTGCAAGGGCCGGTTTACCAGCGCCTGCGGGTAGACTTGCAACTCGGCTACGCGGTGTTCAGCGCCTTTCGTCAGGTCGAGGGGGTCGGTGGGCTGCTGTTCGGTGTGCAGTCCCCCCACACCGGTCAGGCACAGGTGCTCGACCACCTGCTCAGCCTGCTGCGCCATGGCGTCACCCTTGACCCGGCCGCTCGCCAGGCGTTGGCCGGGCAATTCGACGAACCCGCCATGGCCAATGCCGATGTCGCCGAATGGGCGTGGCAGACACACTTGGGCACACAAGCCGATAGGCTGGATGTACTGCGCAGGTCTATCCTGACTACGCGGCAGACGGATCTGGACCACCTGCTGAGCGACCTGCTCGACCCAGGTTCCGCTTGGCTATGTTTGGCCAACGCTGCCGCGCCAGACACTTCCTGGCTGGGTGAAGATCGATGATTATTACGCGAACTGCAACGGCGCTTCTCGAATAATTAACCTTCCGGTTCAAATTTTTCTTGTAAGATAGCGCAATCCCGTTTTCACGGAACTGCCAACGCATGGCGGTACCCAAGTAGTAGCTGAACAACCCAACCCTCATTCGGAAGGAGTAATTCCATGTGGACCAAACCTGCATACACTGACCTGCGTATCGGCTTCGAAGTCACCATGTACTTCGCTAACCGCTAAGCCGGGCTTAGGGTTTCACGCCTCGGCCTGCCGGGGCGTTTTCGTTTTTCAGATCCGGTTTCTGCATAGAGAGTGGCCATGTACATTCAGGTTCTCGGCTCCGCCGCCGGTGGCGGGTTCCCGCAGTGGAACTGCAACTGCGTCAACTGCAAGGGCTACCGTGACGGCACCCTGAAAGCCACGGCGCGCACCCAGTCATCCATCGCCCTGTCCGACGACGGTGTGCACTGGATATTGTGCAATGCCTCGCCCGACATCCGCGCCCAACTGCAGGCCTTTGCGCCGATGCAGCCGGCCCGGGCACTGCGCGACACTGGTATCAACGCCATCGTCCTGCTGGACAGCCAGATCGACCACACCACCGGCCTGCTCAGCCTGCGCGAAGGCTGCCCGCATCAGGTGTGGTGCACGGACATGGTCCACCAGGACCTGACCACCGGTTTCCCGCTGTTCAACATGCTCAGCCACTGGAACGGTGGCCTGCAGTGGAACCGTATCGAGCTGGAAGGCAGCTTCGTGATCGACGCCTGCCCCAACCTCAAGTTCACCCCCTTCCCCCTGCGCAGCGCCGCGCCGCCTTATTCGCCACACCGCTTCGACCCGCACCCGGGCGATAACCTGGGTTTGATGGTCGAAGACACCCGCACCGGCGGCAAGCTGTTCTACGCCCCGGGCCTGGGCCAGGTAGACGAAAAGCTGCTGGCGATGATGCACGGTGCCGACTGCCTGCTGGTCGACGGCACCCTGTGGGAAGACGACGAAATGCAGCGCCGTGGCGTGGGCACCCGCACCGGCCGCGAGATGGGTCATCTGGCCCAGAACGGCCCTGGCGGCATGCTGGAAGTGCTCGACGGCTTCCCGCGCCAGCGCAAGGTACTTATCCACATCAACAACACCAACCCGATTCTCGACGAAGACTCACCCGAGCGCGCCGAAGTCCTGCGCCGGGGCGTCGAAGTTGCCTTCGATGGCATGAGCATCGCGTTGTAAAACAGTCTGTGAGGCGACACCAGACCCTGTGGGAGCGGGCATGCCCGCGAAAAAGCCAACACGGTCCATGGCACCGGCTTCGCCGGTGTTCGCGGGCACGCCCGCTCCCACAAGGGAGAGGGATGTGCCAGGCCAGATAATCGTTCTACAGGAGCCAGCCGAATGAGCGACGCACTGCCAATGTCCCCTGCCGAATTCGAGCAGGCCCTGCGCGCCAAGGGCGCCTATTACCACATCCATCACCCGTACCACGTGGCGATGTACCAGGGGCGCGCCACCCGCGAGCAGATCCAGGGCTGGGTAGCCAACCGCTTCTACTACCAGGTCAACATCCCGATGAAGGATGCCGCGATCCTGGCCAACTGCCCGGACCGCGAAGTGCGCCGCGAGTGGATCCAGCGCCTGCTCGACCACGATGGTGCGCCCGGCGAGGATGGCGGCATCGAAGCCTGGCTGCGCCTGGGCCAGGCTGTCGGGCTGGACCCGGACCAATTGCGCTCGCAAGAACTGGTATTGCCTGGCGTGCGCTTTGCCGTGGACGCCTACGTCAACTTTGCCCGCCGCGCCAGCTGGCAGGAAGCCGCCAGCAGTTCGCTGACCGAGCTGTTCGCCCCGCAAATCCACCAGTCACGCCTGGACAGCTGGCCGCAGCACTACCCGTGGATCGACCCCGCCGGCTATGAGTATTTCCGTACCCGCCTGGGCCAGGCTCGACGCGATGTGGAACACGGCCTGGCGATTACCCTGCAGCACTACACCACCCGTGCGGGCCAGGAGCGTATGCTGGAGATACTGCAGTTCAAGCTGGATATCCTCTGGAGTATGCTCGACGCCATGAGCATGGCCTACGAACTGAACCGCCCACCCTATCACTCCGTCACCCAGGAACGGGTGTGGCACAAGGGAATCACCCTATGAGTTTCGACCGTAACCAAGTGCCGAACTGGCGCCCCGGCTACCGCTTCCAGTACGAGCCGGCGCAAAAGGGCCATGTGTTGCTGTACCCCGAAGGCATGATCAAGCTCAACGACAGCGCGAGCCTGATCGGTGGCCTGATCGACGGCCAGCGTGATGTGGCAGCGATCATCAGCGAACTCGAACAGCAATTCCCCGATGTCCCGGAAGTGGCCGATGACATCGAGCAGTTCATGGAGGTGGCCCGTGCCGAACACTGGATCGTCCTCGCCTGAGTTGCCACCTACGCCCGAGGTCGGCCTGCCGCTGTGGCTGCTGGCCGAGCTGACCTACCGCTGCCCGCTGCAGTGCCCGTATTGCTCCAACCCGCTGGACTTCGCCGCCCAGGGCCAAGAGCTGAGCACCGAACAGTGGTTCAAGGTCATGGCTGAAGCGCGGGAAATGGGTGCCGCACAAATCGGCTTTTCCGGCGGTGAACCGCTGGTACGCCAGGACCTTGCCCAGCTGATCGCAGAGGCCCGCCGCCTGGGTTACTACACCAACCTGATCACCTCGGGCATTGGCCTGACCGAGGCGCGCATCGCCGACTTCAAAAAGGCTGGCCTGGACCATATCCAGATCAGCTTCCAGGCCAGCGACGAGCAGGTGAACAACCTGCTGGCCGGCTCGAAAAAGGCTTTTGCACAGAAGCTGGAAATGGCCCGCGCGGTAAAAGCCCATGGCTACCCGATGGTGCTCAACTTCGTCACCCATCGGCACAACATCGACAAGATCGACCGCATCATCGAGTTGTGCATTGCCCTTGAGGCCGACTTTGTCGAACTCGCCACGTGCCAGTTCTATGGCTGGGCGCACCTCAACCGCCTTGGGCTGCTGCCAACCCGCGCGCAGCTCGAGCGGGCAGAACGTATCACCAACGAATACCGGGACAAGCTCAAGGCCGAGGGCAACCCGTGCAAGCTGATTTTCGTTACCCCTGACTACTACGAAGAGCGCCCCAAGGCCTGCATGAACGGCTGGGGCAACCTGTTCCTCACCATCACCCCGGACGGTACCGCCTTGCCCTGCCACGGCGCCCGCCAGCTGCCCGTGCAGTTTCCGAATGTACGCGACCACGACTTGCACCATATCTGGTATGAGTCGTTCGGTTTCAACCGCTTCCGTGGCTATGAGTGGATGCGCGAACCTTGCCGCTCCTGCGACGAGAAAGAAAAGGACTTCGGCGGCTGTCGCTGCCAGGCCTTCATGCTGACCGGCGATGCCAGCAACGCAGACCCGGTGTGTGCCAAATCGACCGAGCACGGCATCATCCTCAAGGCCCGCGAGGAGGCAGAAACCGCCCAGCTCGCGATCGAACAGATGACCTTCCGCAATGATCGAAACTCCCGTGTCATCGCCCGCGGCTGAGTTCAGCGCGGCCCAGGCGGTTGCCGCCGGCACCGACTTCGCCGAACTCAAGGTCAGTGCCGACGGGCTGTTCTGGAACGAATTCCGCCCAGCCGATGGAGCGTGCCGTATCTGGCACTGGCTGCACTACCAGGCCCGCTGCCTGACCCCGGACGGCTTCAGCGTACGCAGCCGGGTTTATGAGTACGGCGGCGGCAGCTTCTGCCTGGGTGGCGACGGGCTGGTGTTCGTCAACGAAAAGGACCAGCAGGTCTACACCCAGCCGCTGGACGATTCGCTACCGCGTGCGCTGACCCAGGATGTCAGCTGCCGCTACGGCGATGTGCAGTGGCACGACGGCCAGGTGCTGGCCGTCGAAGAGCGCCATGCCGAGCAGGTAGAGCACCGCCTGGTCGCTTTGGGTGACAGCAGCCGCGAGGTGCTCGCCGAGGGCGCCGACTTCTATGCCTCGCCTGCTGTCAGTGCCGATGGCCAGCGCCTGGCGTGGATCGAATGGGACCGCCCGGCGCAGCCCTGGACCGTCACCCGGCTGATGTATCGCGCGCGCGATGCCAGCGGCCACTGGGGGCCGACGCAATGTGTAGCCGCCGCAGAAGAATCGCTGCAACAACCACGCTTCGATGCCGAAGGTCGGCTCTACTGCCTGTCCGACCGCAATGGTTTCTGGCAACCCTGGGGTGAGGTCGATGGCCAATGGCAGGCGTTGCCTGCCGCACCGGCAGACCATGCTGCTGCGCCTTGGCAATTGGGCACCTGTACCTGGTTGGCACTGGGCCCGCAAAGCTACCTGGCCAGCTGGTTCGAAGACGGCTTCGGGCAATTGGGGCTGCGTGGTGAAGATGGCCGTATGGAGCGTTTCGCCAGTGCCTACACACGCTTTCGCAGCCTGGCCATGGACAGCGAACACCTGTATGCCATCGCCGCGTCGCCCATCAGCCCACCGGCAGTCATTGCCATTGACCGCAGCAACCATGAAGTACGCGTGCTGGCCGGTGGTGCCGAAATGCTGCCGGCAGGGCAAATCAGCCTGCCGCAGCCGATCCATTACGACAGTGGCGGCGAGCAGGCCCATGGTTTCTTCTACCCGCCAGCGCAGCCGCAAGGCGCCGCACCGCTGGTGGTGTTCATCCACGGCGGGCCAACCTCAGCCTGTTATCCCGTGCTCGACCCGCGTATCCAGTATTGGACCCAGCGCGGCTTTGCCGTGGCCGACCTCAACTACCGGGGCAGCACCGGCTATGGTCGGGAATACCGCCAGGCACTGCACCAGCGCTGGGGCGAGAGCGATGTGGCCGATGCCTGCGCGGTAGTCGAATACCTGGCAGCTCAGGGCGTGGTCGACAAACGCAAGGCGTTCATCCGCGGCGGCAGCGCCGGGGGCTACACCACCCTGTGCGCTTTGGCGTTCCAAGACGTGTTTCGCGCCGGCGCCAGCCTGTACGGGGTCAGCGACCCGATAGCCCTGGGCCGTGCCACCCACAAGTTCGAGGGTGATTATCTGGACTGGTTGATCGGCGACCCGCAGCGGGACGCTGACCGCTATCGCCAGCGCACGCCGCTGCTGCATGCAGAGCGCATCAAGGTGCCGGTGATTTTCTTCCAGGGTGAGCTGGATGCAGTGGTGGTGCCGGAACAGACGCGGTCCATGCTGGCAGCGTTGCAGGCCAACGGGATCGACGCTGAAGGGCACTTTTATGCGGGAGAGCGGCATGGGTTCCGCAAGGCGGAGAACCTGGCGCATGCCTTGGAAGAAGAGTGGAAATTTTATTGCCGGGTGTTGGTGCAATAGTTCCAGGCGCCCCCGCAGGAGCAACCTTGTGCTGCTCCTGCAGGGGCCAATCTCTGCCTGTATCAACGCTTGGCGATGATATACACCGCATGCACGATCCCCGGAATGTACCCCAGCAGGGTCAGCAGGATATTAAGCCAGAACGCCCCACCAAACCCGACCTGCAGGAACACCCCCAGCGGCGGCAGAAGAATGGCGATGATGATGCGAATAAAGTCCATGCGAGTCTCTCCTGAAGGGTTACATCAAAGACTAGCTCCCAGCCGTAGAGGTTCCACAGGCAAAAAAAAACGCCCCGGGCCGAATGAAACAGGCCAGGGGCGATGCGCAGGAACGCCAGACGGTTCGTTGAATTCTTTGCCAGGCCGCTACGCCGGCATTTCGCGACGGGCCTGCTGCTGGGCATGCAGGCGGGCGAAAGCGCGCGCCAGGCGCAGCAGCATTTCGTCGATGTTGCCTTTGCTCACAGTCAGCGCCGGTGAAAAGCGCACTACATCCACTTGCGGCGCGTTGAGCAGCAGGCCTTCGTGCAGGGCCGCAGCCACCAGTTCGCGGGCCAGGTTTTCTTTCAGTTGCAGGGCCCATAGCAGCCCGTGACCGCGCACTTCACCCTGACCATAGCGCCCGGTCAGGCGGCTCAGGCCTTCACGCAGGTGACGACCGTTGTCCTGTACCTGGGCTAAAAAGCCAGGTTCCAGCACGCTGTCCAGCACCGCCAGGCCGGCGGCGCACATCAGCGCGTTGCCGTGATGGCTGCCTTCCAGCTCACCAGGCTCGGCGCAGCATGCCTTGCCCCTTGCCAACAAGGCGGCCAGCGGCACGCCGCCCCCCAGGCCCTTGCCCAAGGTGATGATGTCGGCGCGCACGCCATAGAGCTCCTCGGCCAGCAGCGCACCACAGCGACCAATACCGGTCTGCACCTCATCAAGGATCAGCAGGATGCCCAGTTCGCGGCAGAGCGTTTCCACGCCCTTGAGGTATTCCTGAGTAGCGGGAATAACGCCCGCCTCCCCCTGTATCGGCTCGAGCATGATTGCCACGGTGCGTGAATCCACCTCGGCGTGCAGCGCCGCGAGGTCATTGAACGGCACCTTGCTGAAACCCGGCAGGCCAGGTTCGCAGCGATTGCACGGCAACGGGTCGGACGCGGACAGCGCGCCGAGGCTACGGCCATGGCAGGCTTGGCTGGCAGTAATGATGTGATAGGCGCCGTTGCGGTGCAGTTGGCCCCACTTACGCGCCAGCTTGATCGCCCCTTCACAGGCCTCGGCACCGCTGTTAAGCAGGTAGGCCTGGTCACTGCCGGTACTCTGACACAGCCGGTTGACCAGCCCCAGCAGGCCACGGTTGTGGAAGCCCGAGCCCGGGTTGATCAACGCCTGAGCCTGGTTGCCCAACGCTTTGACCAGCACGCTGGGGCTGTGGCCCAAACTGTTGACCGCACCGCCCTGAGTGAAGTCCAGGTAGGCATGCCCTTCGTTGTCCCACAACCATGAGCCCTGGCCACGCACGAATACCTGCGCTGCACGTTCGGCGCCGGGCATCAGGCGCTCAGGCGACAGCTCAGACGCGTGCGGCACGATCACCGGCGCACGCTTGGGCTCGGCGGCGGCGGCAGGAGCCGAGCGGCGCAGGTTGAACAGGTTCATCAAGGGCTCCAACCAATCACGGTAAAGGGCAGCCACGGTGCGGTCTTGGTGCCGGCACTCGATATTTTGCCTTTCCTATCAAAAGTGTTTTTCATCCGGGGTAACAATCGACCGAATCATCGCTGTAACCCTTTGGAATACGGCGATAGACTAGGCTTCAGCAGGGTTTTCGACCATTTCGTTTTTCCAGCATTTTCGATAAGTATTACTTATGGATTTCCGCCAACTGCGTTATTTCGTCGCGGTGTACGAAGAAGGCCACGTAGGCCGTGCCGCCGAACGCCTGTCGCTGTCACAGCCGGCGCTTTCGCAGCAGATTCGCCAGTTGGAGCACAGCCTCGACCTGAGCCTGTTCGAGCGCAGCAACAAACGCTTGCTGCCGACCCTGGCCGCCCACACCTTGTACAACCATGCCCTGCCGTTGCTCGACGGCCTGCAGCGCGCCCACGAGGCTATGCGCAACTTCAAGGGCCAGTCGCTGCGCACCTTGGCTATCGGTGTATTGCAGACCGTGCGGCCAAGCCTGATACCGCAGCTGCTTGAACGGCTGCGCAAGGCTCAACCTCACCTGGTCGTGCAGATTTACGAGTTGTCGGGGTTAGAGATCGAACGGCGCCTGCTCAATGGCAACCTGGACATCGGCATCAGCTACTTGCCGCCGCGCCAGCCAGGGCTGCATGGCCTGCTGTTGTACGAAGATGAGCTGCAACTGGTCATACCCGATACCCACCCGCTGAAGGACTTCAAGAAGGTGTCCATCCGTCAGGCCGCCGAGTTGCCCATGCTGATGCTGGGCGAAGAGTTCCAGATCCGCCAGATCTGGCAGGCGCAGCTGGCCAGCCAAGGCCGACGGCCGCAGGTGCAGGCAGAGATGAACAATATGGCAGGGATTCTCGATAGCCTCGCGCACACGGCGCTGGCTACCATTCTGCCGGGGCGCGCCAAGGAGGCCGCCGAAGATGATCAGGGGCTGCTGTGGAAGCCGTTGAGCGAGCCGCGCGTGCCATTGAAGGTTGGCTTGGTATTTCGCGATGCCCAGCGCCAGCAGGCCTCTGTAGAGCTGCTGCGCACATTGCTTGAGGAAGAGACGGACGCCCGCCTGCTGGGGGCATCACCGCTGGATGTGCTGGCCTAAAACACGCACATAAAGAAAACCCCGCCGAAGCGGGGTTTTCCAGACTGTTTCCCTGTGACATCCGTATCGCCCCGCCATCCTGGCAGGTGGTCCTTCGTCGTCATCCTTGATCTGTCCTATGCGCTTCCTACGCAACGTCCATGTGGTAAAGATTAACAGTGGATCCAATCTTAGAACAGTGGTGAAAAGTCACCGCGTCGTGTAGGAAAAAGCTTACACAAGGGGCATTCACAGATATGCGATGGCTGGGGCCGCTTCGCGGCCCAATCGCGACGCAAGGCCCCACATATCCAAACTTAGGCGATACCTGTGGGAGCGGCCTTGCGTCGCGATTGGGCTGCACAGCAGCCCCAGAAATCGATCAGAACTGCTCGGCATCCAGCAGGTACAGCGACTCACTTCCCGCCTTCACCGAAGCCACCAGCGAATCCACCCGTGGCAGCAACCGCGCGAAGTAGAACCGCGCCGTACCCAGCTTGCCCGAATAGAACGGCGCATCCCCCTCGCCCGCCTGTGCCGCCCGCGCCATCAGTGCCCACATGTAGCCATAGGCAACATAGCCAAAGGCATGCAGGTACTCGACCGAAGCCGCGCCAATTTCATTCGGGTTGCCCTTGGCCTGCTGCAGTACCCACTCGGTCAACCCGTCGAGCTGATCGAGCGAAGCGCCCAGTGGCTTGGCGAATTCGTCCAGTTCGCTGCCTGCACCGGTAATGAACTGACGAATCTCGTCAGAGAACAGCTTGTAGTATGCCCCGCCGCTGGCCACCACTTTACGCCCCATCAGGTCGAGGGCCTGGATGCCATTGGTACCTTCGTAGATCTGGGTAATGCGCACGTCGCGCACCAACTGCTCCTGCCCCCACTCACGAATGTAACCATGCCCGCCAAATACCTGCTGGCCGTGCACTGCGCACTCCAGGCCCAGGTCGGTGAGGAAGGCCTTCGCCACCGGCGTCAGCAGTGCCACCAGCTCTTCGCTGCGTTTGCGCACACTGGCGTCTTCGCTGTACTTGGCACTGTCCAGTTGCATGGCCACATAAGTGGAGAATGCGCGGCCACCTTCGATCAGCGCCTTCATGGTCAACAGCATGCGACGCACGTCCGGGTGGACGATGATCGGGTCGGCAGCCTTGTCCTTGGCTTGTGGGCCGGCCGGGGCACGGCTTTGCAGGCGATCGCGGGCGTACTCCACGGCGTTCTGGTAGGAGCGCTCGGCCGACGCCAGGCCTTGAATGCCAACGCCCAGGCGCTCGTAGTTCATCATGGTGAACATGGCCGCCAGGCCTTTGTTCGGCTCACCGACGATGTAGCCGACAGCTTCGTCGAAGTTCATCACACAGGTAGCCGAGGCCTGGATGCCCATTTTGTGCTCGATCGAGCCGCAAGTGGCCGGGTTCCGCGCGCCGAGGCTACCGTCTTCATTGACCAGGAATTTCGGCACCAGGAACAGCGAAATACCTTTCGGCCCCGCCGGTGCATCCGGCAACTTGGCCAGCACCAGATGGATGATGTTCTCGGTCAGGTCGTGTTCGCCACCCGTGATGAAAATCTTGGTACCGCTGACCTTGTAGCTGCCATCAGACTGGGGCTCGGCCTTGGTGCGGATGATGCCCAGGTCAGTACCGGCATGCGGCTCGGTCAGGCACATGGAGCCGGCCCAAACGCCGGCATACATGTTCGGAAGGTATTTTTCCTTCAAGGCCTCGCTGGCGTGGGCGTTGATCGATAGGCAGGCGCCGGCGGTCAGCATCGGGTACAGGCCGAAAGCCAGGCTGGACGCGTTGACCATTTCCTCGACCTGGGCCGAGATGGCCTTGGGCATACCCATACCGCCGAACAGCGGGTCGCCGCCCACGCCCACCCAGCCGCCTTCGGCGTAGGTGTTGTAGGCCTCGATGAAACCGGCTGGGGTGCGTACCGCGCCGTTGTCCCAGTGGCAGCCCTCTTCGTCGGCGGCGCGGCTGAGCGGCGCAATGGTCCTGGCGGTGACCTTGCCGGCTTCTTCCAGCACGGCCATGGCCGTGTCGGCATCGACAACCTCGGCCAGCCCGGGCAACTGCGTCCACTGCTCGGCCACGTTGAAGACTTCATTCAGTACGAAGCGCATGTCGCGCAGCGGCGCTTTATAGTCAGCCATGACAACCTCTCGCTAGTCGGGTCGGGGCGGTCTCGGGGAACCGCGACACTGGGGTTACTGGCAGTGTAACCGAACAACTTTTGCGAGACATAGGGTCATCAATCGACTGTATAGTCTCACCTGGTCACGCCGTGCGCACTGCCCCACGCTGTGATTGTCGCCCATGCACCATGACACAATTTCGCCCCGCGCCTTTGGCACTGTAAAGCGCCTGGTCGGCGGATTTCAGCACCGCCTCGGGGTTGCGATGATCGGCCTGGCGCTCGGCCACGCCGATACTGATGGTGACCGAGACCGTGCCGCCGGCGCTGCCCGCCCGGCGCTGGCGCCCGGCGGTATCGTCCTGCGGGCGGTTGTGCTGATCGCGCAGGTGCATCACGTAATTGGCGATCACTTCACGCACGGCTTCCACATGCGGCACGCATTCCGCGGCAGTCTTGCCGGCGAACACCAGGGCGAACTCCTCCCCGCCATAACGGTAGGCGCGGCCACCGCCGGTGACCTTGGACAAGCGGCTGGCGACCAACCGCAGCACCTGGTCACCGACATCGTGGCCGTGGGTGTCGTTGAATTTCTTGAAGTGGTCGACATCGGTCATGGCGATCACATAGTTACGCCCCAGGCGCTGCATGCGCTCGTTCAGCGCACGACGCCCCGGCAGGCCAGTCAGCTCGTCACGGAAGGCCATCTGATAAGCCTCGTGCGCCACTGCCGCGGCGATCATCAGCATTACCTGACTGCACATGATGTTCAAGGTAAACGGCAGGATGAAGGTTTGCGGCAGCATCCAGAAAATGCCCAGCAGGCCGATCAACTGCGCAGCGTGCAGCGGCCGGGGTGCACGCAGGTACTGCACCACCAGCAGAATGAACACACCCAGGAACAGTGGGTAGACCATCTGGATCAGGCTCATCCAGTGGCCATGCAAAGCCGGCCAGCGGATCTCCGCCAACCAGGTCAGCAACGCCTCGGGGTAGCTTTGCTGGAGGGCCACCGCCACACTGCCCACAGCAAACAGTACGGCACCGCGGGCGACCAGGTCCTGCAGCAGGTGCGTGCGCTCCTGCCAGGCGCCGTACAGCCCGAACAGCGCCGGCAGCAACAGGCAGACCAGGTGGAAGATCACCGCGGCGTCCTCACGCACGCGGCCATGGTCACGGTAGAAGTCGGTCTGGGTATCGAGCAGGAAGTAGGCGATGTACACCGTCAGCATCAGGAACAGCTCACGCTGGCGGCGGTAAACCGCGCAGTAGGCGCCGCCCAGCAGTAGAACCAAGGTAGGCAGGACATTGAACAGCGATGTGAAAAAGACGCTGAGGTCTCTCACATAGGCTGCGGCGAGCCCTGCCAGCAACAAGAACAGCGACGGCAGGAAGTGGCTTGCGCGAACAGCATTAAAACGAAACAAGGGTAATCTCCAACCCGGCAGATCAATAATGGCATTGTGCCCTCACTTCATCGGCAGTGCACTGGAACAGTTGAATTTGCGGTTGGATGACCGAACTTCCGGCCGCCACGCGAGCCTTGTAGGAGCGGGTTTACCCGCGAATACGGTGGCGCCGGCAACGGTGAACGGCTGATGGAGATTGGCCAGCAGGCACGGCCTCTTCGCGGGTGAACCCGCTCCTACACGACGGCCTGTGTCCAACCCCTGATGTGCTTCCACCACCGTGGTAGGAGCGGGTTTACCCGCGAATACGGTAGCGCCGGCAACGGTGAACGGCTGATGGAGATTGGCCAGCAGGCACGGCCTCTTCGCGGGTGAACCCGCTCCTACACGACGGCCTGTGTCCAACCACTGATGTGTGTCCTCCACCGTGGTAGGAGCGGGTTTACCCGCGAATACGGTAGCGCCGGCAACGGTGAACGGCTGATGGAGATTGGCCAGCAGGCACGGCGTCTTCGCGGGTGAACCCGCTCCTACACCACGGCCTGTGTCCAACCCCTGATGTGTGTCCTCCACCGTGGTAGGAGCGGGTTTACCCGCGAATACGGTAGCGCCGGAACGGTGAACGGCTGATGGAGATTGGCCAGCAGGCATGGCCTCTTCGCGGGTGAACCCGCTCCTACACCACGGCCTGTGTCCAACCCCTGATGTGTGTCCTCCACCGTGGTAGGAGCGGGTTT
>PJTY01000351.1_pt1 | contig 25332 bp, 22 predicted proteins | sample 1512121 | NCBI WGS metagenome assembly PJTY01 (sample SAMN08177680, study PRJNA422409) | Soil metagenome, whole genome shotgun sequencing project. | isolation source: Soil enriched (2) on filter paper: alkali lignin treatment | place: USA: Madison | collected 2015-01-15 | reverse complement strand
GGAACCTTCGGGAGTGATTTCGCCGGAGTTCTCGGGGCCGGGCACCGGCGTCCTGGGGCGGGAGGCATTGCGGAAGCTGGCCCGTGGAACCCGTATTGTGACCGATCAGGGGAATGACCGATATCAGATGCAGCTCGATGTCAACCACGCGGGTTGGTCGGGTGTGCTGCTGCTGACGGGGAAAGGGCCTTTCGAAAAAGACGTGATCGCCCCGCCCATCGGCCAGCGCGGCCCGGAGTGGACCACGCGGTTCGTCTCCGAGGCTGCTGATCGTGGCTGGCAGGCGCAGATGGTCTGGTTCAAAACCGTGGACGAAGTGCGCGAATAGCCTGTTCAGCGGTGCGGTGTACGCTCTCGGAGTTGTTCCTCGTAGGCACGGCGGAATTCCTTCGCGAACATGTCCATGAAGGCCTCATCGGACCCTTGCGCGACGCCGCCAAATTCCTTTTCATAAGCCTGCCACAAGGCGGCATCGCGTGCGGTGGGTAGAATTCGGGCTAGCAATCCGCGGCTTTCGGCACGCTTGCGGATAGCCCCCGGCGAGAAACGGTCGAGCGTGGTGCGCAGCGCGCCCTGCATGGCACGCAGAGTTGCAAGCTGGTGTGACTGAAGATCGAAGAAGGCCTCTTCGATGGCTGGTCCCGCATCCAGGAATCCGCGCGCAGGCGGATTCAGCAATGCCGTGATCGCATCCTCGGGCGTGCGGGAAAACTTGATTGGGTTGTTGCCGTCCACTTCGAATGCGGTCGATTGCGCCCCCATCTGCGACTTCGCCCGTGCCCGTGCCTCGACCATGACCACGAGCCCGGCCACGAGTCGGTGAAACATCTTGCCAGCGCGTTCCAGAAGGGCCGGATTGCGCTGGGTCACGCTGGTTTCTACGCCGGCTGCGCGCAGGAATGCTTCCAGCAGGGCATCTGGTGCAGGGGTGGCAGGCGGAACCGGCGCTTGCGGCGCGGCGCGGGCGCTGTCGGCAGGAAGAGGAGCATTGCCCTGTGCGGGGGGCATCGCGAAGTGGATGTCCGATATCGGCGCGCCGGCGGGGCGAGGGGGAACATCCGACCAAGGAGTGCTGCGGTCGAAGGGATTGGCAGGCGCTACGCCCAGTACGTCTTTCGGCTGGGGATTGAGACCCAGGGGATCAGGCTGCTCGTCGATAGGCTGGCCAAAGCCGCCCCGTGCCCAATCCACGACATTTCCCTCGGCCAGGCGTCCCCAGATGTCGTCCGGGGCTGGGGCCGGGGGGCGGTCCGGAGCAGCGCTGGACCAGCCCGATGCCGATTGCTGCGGAGCTTCGGCGCTCGCCCAGGCAGAAGATACCGGCATCGCTGAACCCGAACCGGTACCGATCGCAGGAGCCCAGCCGTCGTTGCCGGAGGCCGGTGGCGCTACCGGTACGCTGCCCCATGCGTCGGACTGGCCATGCGATGCATTGCTTGGTGAACCGGCGAACGCGGGCGGCGCCCCCCAGTCCAGCGATGGAGACGGCGCGGGTTCCCACCCTGCACCGGGGTTCTCCGACGGGGCACCCCAGTTGCTGGCCGGAGCGGGAGCTGACGGCAAAGGAGGCTCTGAAAGGCCGGAGGAGAATGGCGGAGAAGGCGGTGTCGGTGCGCCCCAGGCGTCCCATCCGCTCGGCGCGGGCGCGGGAGCAGGGGAATGGCCTGCGTCATGACCGCCTGCGTGGGATGTCGTCCCGGTGCCTGCTCCGGCAAGCGGAGCGGCGAACCCTTGGGACAGCCCCACTCTTATCCGGTAGTGACCGATGGTCAGCAGGTCGCCATCATTCAGCGCTTGCGGCTGAATTAGCCGATCAGGGCGATCGTTGAGGAACGTGCCGTTCATGCTGATGTCGCTCAGGACATAACGAGCGTCCTGAAAGCGAATTTCGCAGTGGCGCGAGGAGATGTGGTTGCGGGCATCGGGCAGGCTCCAGTCGCAACTGGGCGAGCGACCGATCAGTGCGCCGCGCCGGTCCAGACAGAACTCCACCGGAGTGCCATTGTCGAGCGTGGCGCTGCCTGCATTCAGGATGCTGAGACGCAGAATCATGCGGCGCCGCGCCCGTCGGTTCTCGGGCTCTCGTTTTCCGGCCCCTCTGTTTTCGGTCGGGTGCCATGCTTGGCCACGGCTTCCGCCTCATGGAGCGCACTTGCGATGAAGGCTTGCGCATCGCCGCCGAGATACGCGGCCTGGAGCACTGCTGTTGCGGCCAGGCGATTGGCAAGACCCGGTATGGGCAGGATCGGCGCGGCATCGGCCGGCGCGATCGAGCCTCCTGAATAGAATATGGCTCCGGCCAGGCTGCGCTCCGGCAAGTCGCGGGCAATTGCCTGGGCGCGATCATAAGCCAGGCGGCGCGTGCGCTCGTCCTGCTGCTCCAGCCAACTCCTGATGGCTTCGCGCGTCGCCTGCTGGTCGCCGGTCGGCGGCGGCGAGGACTGGCTGGCCGCCATGATGGTGCCTGCTGCCCAGTAGATGGCTTCCAGGCGCGGGAGGGCATGAACCAGGAAATTAAGCGCCTGCGAGGGATTGTCCCGCTTCAATTCCTCAAAGCGTGCGCGGACCGTTACTTCCGGTGCGGGCAACGCGGTTTTCTGGTCCATCAGAGCCGCAACCTGACGGGCCTGGGTAAGGTGTATGGTTGGCCACTCGGTCATGTCTTGCCGATGCTAGCGTCTTCAATTGATTTTGACGAGTCCGCCGGTCAGGGTCAGCGTGCCCTTCCCGTCGGCCGAAGTCTCCGGCGCATCAATCGAAACCGAAGCTGTCCCGTTGACAGTCACATTGGGGGCGCTGATCGAGATCGACGTTGGCCGTATCTCGATCCTGGACTCTCCGACCTGGAGCTCGATGCTGGTATTGGCAGTGAGCTTGAACGACTGCACGACATCGAGGACATCGTCTTTGCCCACTTTGGTCCGGCGCTGTTCGACCACTTCGACATCCTGGTCCCGCCCGACCTTGAGGCTCTCGTCGCGGTGAATGGTCTCGTCATGGTCCAGTCCGACCTTCACCGACTGGCTGCGACCGACATGGCGGGTTTCGTCCAGGCGAATGCGGGTGTTCATGAAGCGCTCGGCATGGACGTAGAGCTCCTCCGAACCGGTCTTGTCCTCGAAGCGGATCTCGTTTGCCCCCGGTGCGCCGCTGTCAAGCGCCTGCGCTTCGGGATAGGCCTCGGCCTCGCCATAGCGCTTCGTTCGCCACAAGGCGCGAGTCTTGTTCGCGGGTAGCGGGTAGGTCGGCATGTGGTTGGCGTTGAACACACGTCCCACCACGACCGGCCGATCCGGATCGCCGCCGAGGAAATCAACCAGTACTTCGTGGCCCACGCGCGGAAGGATCAGGTTCCCCAGGCCGCCGGTCTGCGACACGCGGATCCAACAGGTCGCTGCTTCTCCAGGAGTGGTGTCGCGATCCCAGTGGAAGCGCACTTTCACCCGGCCATACTCATCGGTAAAGATTTCCTCCCCGTCCGGCCCGGAGACGACCGCCGTCTCCAGTCCCTGAACCACGGGACGCGGGGTGGAATGCGGAGGATGAAACCGTGTTTCCGCAGGGATCGCCTCGAACCGGACATTGAATGATGCCTCCTCGGCGTGGGCGCCGCTGCGATAGCTCTCCGCCACGATGCTGTGATAAGCCGACAGTATCAGGTAGTCGCCGTTCATCCTGGCGATCTGATGGTCGGTCACGGCGACCTTGAAGCCACAGGACAGACCCGCCGCCTGCGATGCTCCGGTGAAGATCCGGCGCTGTGCCCGCATGGCGTTGACCATCGTGTCGCTGCGCTCGGCGCCATGAGTTTGGATTTCGCCGGTGCCGATCGATTCATGGTAGAAACGGCCGGGATAGACGTAGACTTCCTGATCGTCGCGCTGGTGCTGGGCCTCGCTCTGGGTCTTGGCTTCCACGAACCGGTCGGGCGCGCGAAAGTCCCAGTCGCGCACAGTCACGCGGGAGCCGGCCTGCGTGCTCACCTTTTCGCGCCAACTCTGGAGATGATGGCGGCCTCCACTCGCGCGCTCGGCGGAATCGGCCATGAACACCGAGATCGAGTTGGGTGCATACGTCAGCGCGGGCGGCGTGCCGGCGACATGGGACGCGGAGGCGTCGCAGATGATCATGACGTGGCGCTCCGCCTCGTGGCGGAAGAAATAGTAGTAACCTTCCTCTTCCATCAGTCGCGATACGAAAGCGAAGTCGCTTTCCTGGTACTGGACGCAGTAGGCGCGGGGCCGCGGACTGCTCGAAAGTTTGAACTCGAAGTCGGAGATACCGGCGCGCTGGAAGACCTGGCCGATGATATCCTGGGCGGTGAGGTCCTGGAAGATCGCCATCGAGCGGTTCTGGGCGAGGAAGTAGCTCCAGGGCTTCAGGGCCAGCCGATAGCGATGTCCCGAAGGCGTCTCGTCGATTTGCTCGCCGGAGATCACCAGGCCGTGGAAGTACCGTTGCAGGACGTCGTCCTCCCGCACCTTGAGGGCACAGGGTTTGCCGAGGTGAGGCTGCAGGTCGATTTCGAGCGGCGCAAAGAGATCCACGGTTATAGTAAACGGCGCGCTAAGCGTTTCCATGCAATCGATGCGCTCAAGTTCGACCTGCTCATCGCCCAGGTCGATCGACATTTCCGACAGTCTCGACGTACCCGCCAAAATCGGCCTCCGACATGAATACTCGATGCCATGTCTGGCTTATCCTACACGCTGAATGCAAGCATCTAACGGTGGTTGTTATATTTTTGCCGGCTTTCATCCTTGTCGGACGGAAATTGGCAAAGTAGGATAAGCGTTCCGGGGGCGGACTCATTAGGCAAAGAGGGCTTGATGCGAAGTGTAATTCCAACCGCATTCGCGGGTTTGGCGATAGCGATCGCCGTGCCTGCGATTGCCCAGGAAAGCCGGGAGCCTTCGGTCGAAGGCTACTTGTGCATCTTCGCGGGCAAATGCGGTGGTTCCGATGCCGCCGATACGGCCGTAACCGACGAATCGGGAGTGACGGAAGGTTTCCGCATCGCTCGTCCCGATGCCGGTAAGGCGGGCGGCGGGAAGCCGGCAAGTGCCGCCTCCGGCGGCCGTCATAATGCATCCGCGTCGCGAGACTTGACCAAGCCTCCACGTGGTTCTGCGGCCGTCGGCGGACGCGGCGCGCAATCGTCGCAGGCGCAGCCCGTGCGCGCGCAAGGCGTGACGGCGGCACGTCCGCCGGTCGCGTCGCAGTCCGTGCGCGGCCAGCGGAGCGCCGCAGCTGATGCGCGTGCCGATCTGATGATCGGCTTCAAGCTCAATTCCACGCAGATCACGCCGGATGGGCAGGCGAAGGCGCGAATTTTCGCCAAGTCCCTGCTAATGCCGGAACTTTCCAGCAAGCGCTTCCTGATCGAAGGGCACACCGATTCGCTCGGCGGTCTAAACGCGAACATGGACTTGTCCCGTCGCCGCGCCCAGGCCGTGGCCGACTTCCTGTCGCAGCAAGGGGTCGATCGTTCCCGGATCGAGGTTCGGGGGTTCGGTCCCAGCACTCCGCTGCCGGGGCGTAGTGCCGCGGATACCCGTAACCGCCGCGTGGAGGCACGGCTCATTTCCTGATCCTTTTCGCCTTCGGGCGAAAGGACGGCGATGGCCATTGGGGAGGGGCTCCGGCAGTGATGACACTTGACGAATTATTGGCGCCCGTGTCCGGCGAGGCGCCAGGCGGCGAAGACTTTTTCGAACATCCCGATCGGCAGCAGATCGAGCAGGCTTTCGAGGAGGATGCAGCCTCGGTCGACTGGCGCGCTATCGTATCCCTGATTGAGGAGCAGAGCCGTCAGTCCAAGGACATATGGCTGGCGATCTATCTTGCCCGCGCCGGTGCGCGCATGGGGCGGATCGATGTGGTCGCCACCGGTTGTGAAATGTTGGCGGGGCTCATGGAGCAGTACTGGGACGTATTGCATCCCTCGCTGGACGACTACGGCTTTATCGGCAGGCGCGGTGCTTGCGAATCCCTGGCTCGGATCGGCACTTTTCTCGGGCCTTTGAAGCGCATTGTGCTCGTCGATCATCCGCGGCTCGGCTCCTACACCGCCGAAGATCTGGAGCGCTTCGAGACCGAAGGCGATGCAGCGGACGGCTTCGGGATGTTCCGTCATGCGATCGAGGAAACGCCGACCGAAGCACTCGAGCAGGCCTTGACCAGCCTCGCTGTCGTACGGGAGGCGATCGAACGCGTTGACAATGCGCTGATGGCCAATGCCGGCGACGAGACCGGGACCGATTTCAAGGCGACCTATCAGGCGCTCGATGCCATCCGCCGCTCACTTGTGCCTTACGTGTCGACCGAGTCCACGCTCGATGATGCCAGCGCTGCGGCAGTGGAGGAGCATTCCGAACATTCCGTTCAGCGCGGTATCGGGCGCCTCGATTCGCGCGAGGATGTCGCACGGGCGCTCGATGCGATATCGGATTATTACTCTCGCCGGGAACCTTCCAGCCCAATACTCGTTGCATTGCGTCGGGTCAGGGGGTGGATCAACATGGATTTCATGGCATTGTTGGAAGACATCGCTCCGAACAGCGTCTCGGAAGCTGGTTCCGTTCTGTTAACCAGAGCTAACGGAGATAACTCCGATTACTGATCGCGATATTGCGTGATTTTTGCAGTGATCGACGAATTAACGGCCATCACTGGCCAGTGAAAGGCGGGGAAATGCCATGAGTACAAAGAGTGGTCAGCGCTTCATCAAGGAAAATCGGGCGCCTCGCGTTCATATCGAATATGAAGTGGAAACTTACGGCTCGCGCCAGAAGATCGAGCTTCCGTTCGTCATGGGCGTCCTGTCCGATCTCTCGGGCAAGAGTCTGGTTGACAAGAAGGACGTTGCCAAGCGTGATTTCGTCGAATTCGACATCGACAATTTCGACGAGCGCATGGATGCGATCGCTCCGCGTGCCGCCTTTGCGGTCGACAATACCCTGACCGGTGACGGCAAGCTTGCCGTCGACCTGACCTTCAAGTCGATCAACGATTTCCTGCCGGGCGAGGTGGTGAAGAACGTACCGGCCCTCGCGCAATTGCTCGAAGCGCGGCAGAAGCTGCAGGACCTGCTCGTCTACATGGACGGCAAGGAAGGCGCGCAGCAACTGCTCGAAAAGGTGCTGAAGGATCCGGCGCTGCTCTCTGCGCTCTCTTCCGCGGATGCTGCGAAGAACGCGGCGAACAGCGATGCCAATTCGGCCGAGCCGGCCTGAGATCGGGGATAAGCAAGATGGCACAAGAGGCAGTTCAGGGCGGCACTGCGTCGCTCCAGTCCGACAGCGCGCAAGTCGATGATTTTTCGGCGTTGCTCCAGCGGGAATTCAAGCCCGCCGACGATGTCCGCAAGAACCGGATTGAGGAATCGGTAAAGACGCTCGCGCATCAGGCGCTCGAGAACGCGTCCATCATCGGTGACGACGTCTATTCGACCGTCGATGCCTTGCGCGCGGAACTCGACCGCAAGCTCACCGAGCAGGTCAATCAGATCATTCACAACGAGGAGTTCCAGGCGCTCGAAAGCGCATGGCGCGGTCTTCACTACATGGTGATGAACACCTCGACCGGCAAGGACATGAAGATCCGTGTCATGAACATGTCGAAGGAGGAATGTCGCAAGATGTTCCGCCAGTATCGCGACGCGGCATGGGATCAGAGCCCGCTCTTCAAGAAGGTCTACGAATCCGAATTCGGCCAGCTCGGCGGTCAGCCTTACGGTGCCTTCGTCTGCGATTACTACTTCGACCACACCGCGCCGAACCTGGAAGTGATGAAGGGGCTTGCCAAGATCGGCGCTGCCGCGCACGCGCCCTTCATCGCCGCCGCCGCGCCGCCGCTTTTCGGCATGGAAAGCTGGACCGAACTCGCTAATCCGCGTGACCTCGGCAAACTGTTCGATGCGCAGGAATATATGGCATGGCGCACCTTCCGCGCCTCCGACGACAGCCGCTACATGTCGCTGACGATGCCGCGCTTCCTCGGACGCCCGGTTTACGGCGCCAAGACCGAACCGGTTGACGAGTTCGACTTCGAGGAGGAGACCGGCGGAGAGCATGATCGTCACCTCTGGCTCAACGCGTCCTATGCCATGGGTACGCGCATCACCGAGGCGTTCAACACTTACGGCTGGTGCACCCGTATCCGCGGCGTCGAATCGGGCGGTACAGTCGAAGGTCTCCCGACCGCGACGTTCCCGACCGACGAGGGCGGCGTTGACTACAAGTGCCCGACCGAGATCGCGATTTCGGATCGCCGCGAGGCGGAGCTTTCCGCTGCCGGCATGATCGCGCTGATCCACCGCAAGAACAGCGACCAGGCGACTTTCATCGGTGCCCAGACGCTGCACCGCGCGAAGAACTACGAGAACGTGGACGCTACCGCCAATGCCAACCTTTCGGCGCGGCTTCCCTACATCTTCGCCAGTTGCCGTTTTGCGCACTACCTGAAGTGCATGGTGCGTGACTGGGTGGGTGGAAACCGCGAAGCGGATCAACTCCAGCGCGATCTGCACAACTGGGTTCTCCAGTATGTCGACGGGTCCCCGGCTCTGTCGAGCGAGGAAACCAAGGCGCGTCTGCCGCTCAAGGATGCCAAGATCGAAGTCGTCCCCGACGAAGAGAATCCGGGCTACTACCAGGGCAAGTTCATGTTCGTTCCGCACTATCAGCTGGAAGGAATGGATATCGCGCTCAGTATGGTGTCGAGATTGCCACGAACTGCGTGATATTTGAGACGAATTGATTTTCCTGCGACGAAGTGTTCGTCTATCGCAATGAACTGAATTTATTGTCGCTTTGCGATGAATATTTACAGGAGATAAATAATGGCAGTTGACCTGTTCTTGAAGATCGATGGCATCGAGGGCGAGAGCCAGAAAAAGGGTCACGAGAAGGAAATCGATATCATTTCCTTCAACTTCGGCGCGGCCCAGCATGGGTCGTTCCACACCGGCGGCGCCGGCGGTGGTGCCGGCAAGGCGGAAATCCGCGACATCTCGATCACCAAGGAAGTCGACAAGTCGTCGCCCAAGTTGTTCAGCGCTTGCGCCTCGGGTCGTCACATCAAGGAAATCCTCATCTACTCGCAGAAGGCTGGCGATGATCGCAATCCGCTGGTCTACTACAAGATCAAGCTGGAAGACGTGATCGTTTCCTCGATCGACAACCAGGGCGCAAGCCATGGCGACGCGATCATGGAATCGATCGTGTTCAATACCGCAAAGGTTACGTTCGACTACCAGCCGCAGAACCGTACCGGCGGCAAGGATGGCGGCGTCATCACGGCCAGCTACGACATTCGCCAGAACGTCGCCAGCTGATAGCCGGTTCCATCATGGCGGATGCCGATACCCTGCTGCGTTCGGGCGATTTCGAGGGTGCGCGTGCTGCACTGGTCGAAACCGTTCGGGCGCAGCCCGCCGACCAGGCGGCACGCATGTTCCTGTTCCAGTTGCTTGCAGTGGCGGGCGAATGGGACAAGGCTCGGCGGCAACTGCAGGCTTTGGCCCAGCTTTCGGGCGAGGCCCAGATGCTCGCGGTGGCCTATGGCCAGGCGATCGACGCCGAGCTGGAGCGAGCAGAGGTTCTTGCTGGGCGCCAGCGCGCGCGCCAGCATGCGGCATCCGATTGGTGCGAAGGTCTCGTGGAGGCGATCCACCACCTTGGCAACGGGCGTACCGGAGAAGCGATCGCCGCGCGCGATGCAGCTTTCGATGCGGCCCCGGACACGCCCGGCATCTTCAACGATGAACCTTTCGAATGGATTGCCGACGCGGACGCTCGGTTTGGTCCCGCTTTTGAAGCGATCATTGCCGGGCGCTACGGAATTCAGCCATTCGACCAGGTTGCCGTCATCACCAGCGAGGGACCGCGCGATCTGCGCGACCTGGTATGGTACCCGGTCCAGATCGCGTTCAAGTCGGGACAGTCGGTCGCTGCGTTCCTGCCCGCCCGCTATCCGGGCAGCGAGGTTTCGCGGGAAACCGACGAGCGCATGGCCCGCGCGACATGGTGGCATGCCAGCGAATGGGGTGATATCGGATCGGGACAGCGCCTCTGGACGCTTTCCGATGGCGATGATCGCGGATTGCTGGCGCTGCGCGACCTGCGTTTCGACTGATCGCCATGGTCGTAAGCCACCGTCTCACGCCCACGCTGTTCGACAAGCTGGTGGCGGACATCGAAATTTCCGGGCTCAAGGACATCCATTCCGATGTGCCCGAAGTGTCGCGCGAAAAGTTCCGGCACTATGCCGTGCCGCGCCTCGACCGCTTCAATGAGGCGGCGCTGCGGGGGACGATCCGGCGCGAACTCGCCTGGCTGCTGAACACGACCAACCTGGAGGCGCTCTACGACCTGGAAGCGTACCCTCATGTCCAGAGCTCGGTCCTGAATTATGGACTGAGCGATCTGGCGGGGAAGCCACTTACCAGAAGGGCGATATTGGCGCGCGCGCGGGAGATCCGCAAGGCGATCCGGCAGTACGAACCACGTCTTGCGGAGGATACGCTCAGCGTGGAACCGGCGGAAAACAGCGAGCGTCCCAACACCGTGACGTTCGTGATCCGTGCCGACATCACCGCTGCCGCTCAGGCCATGCCGGTGAAGTTCCGGACCGAAGTGGACCCGGAAACGGTGTCCGTCGACGTGCGGGAGTAGCGACATGGATCCGCGCCTTCTGCGCCATTACAACGACGAGCTCGCCTATCTGCGCGAAGCCGCGCGGGAGTTCGGCGAGGAGCACGAGACTGTCGCGGGTCGCCTCGGCCTCAAGACGCCCACTGACCCCGATCCCTACGTCGAGCGGCTACTGGAAGGCGTGGCTTTCCTGGGCGCACGTGTCCAACTCAAGCTGGCCGACCAGTATCCCGAATTCACGTCGCATCTGCTCCATGCGATCCAGCCGCACTACCTCGCACCGATGCCCTCGATCTGCATTGCCGGGTTCGAGCCGAAGCAGGGCGATCAGACTTTGCTGGCCGGGCATCACGTCCCTCGCGGGACGCAGCTCGTGGCCAACACGCAAGACAACGCTCCGGTGATTTTCCGTACCGGTCACGACGTTACTATGTGGCCGCTGGCCATCGTCGAGGCGGAATACCTGTCCACACGCGCTGCCGTCGCGTCTTATGCGGGCCCGAGTGCAGGGGCCGGCGATATCCGCGCCGAGGCCGGGCTGCGCCTGCGGTTCGCCGCGACACCGGGCTGCGAACTGCCGAAGGTTCGCGTCAAGGATCTGCCGATCCATCTGCACGGTGCCGAGGCCGTTCCCAACGAACTCTACCGGCAGATCGTTGGCGAAACCCTTGGTGTGCTCGCGCGCTCGGCGGACGCGCCGGCCAATGCGCCGTGGATGTCCCTGCCGCTTCCCGAACAGGTTGGTTTCGAGGATGACGAGGCCCTGCTTCCGGCGGAGCAGCGTTCGTTTCGCGGCTACCGACTGCTGTCCGAATATTTTGCCTGTCCGGAGCGGTTCCTCTTCACGCGTCTCAAAGGCTTGGACCGCGCATTTCGCGCTGCGCCGCAGATGTGCGACGTGGTTTTGCTGTTCTCGCGCGCTTCCTCCACGTTGGCGCGCGCCGTGGACAAGAGCAATTTCAAGCTCTTCGCCACGCCTGCGATCAATCTTTTCGAGAAGCAGCTGGACCGCGTGCAGGTCCGCCCGCACGATCACGAGCTTCATGTCATACCGGACCGTACCCGAAGGCACGATTTCGAGGTGTTCCGGCTGCTCGACGTAAAGGCCTATGCGCGCGACAACCTCGATCCGCGAACCGTTGCGCCGCTTTATGCCTTCGGTGCGCTACTCTACGACTGGCGCGAAGCGCTGTTCTATTCGACGCAGCTCAGGCCGCGTAGACTTTCCACCCGCGAAAGGCGTCTGCGGCGTCGCAGCGAATATGTCGGGACCGACACCTGGATCAGCCTGACTTCGCCCGGCGATGCCGCTCGGCTGGACGACGTGCATGAACTCTCCGTGCGCGCGCTCGTCACCAATCGCGAACTGCCGGAACTGCTGTCCTTTCGCGGCGAAAACCACTTCACCGTCTCGGGTGTCCCGGCGCGGGCCGTCTCCGTGCTGCGCGCGCCGACCCGGCCGCGGCCGCCGCTGGGTCTCGGTGATGCGGCCTGGCGCGTCATTGCTCATCTCACGCCGAATTATGCCACGCTTGCCCCGGAAGATAACGACGATCCCTCGGCGCTGCGCGATCACTTGGCGCTTTACGGGCAACAGGACGAGGCGGCCCTCCGCCGCCAAATCGACGGGGTTCTGGCGATCCGCTCGGGGAAGGTGACGCGGCGTGTGCCGGGCCTCGACCGGATGGCGCTGGCGCGCGGGCACCGGATTCGCATCAAGCTGGACGACGCCGCTTTCGACAAGAGCGGCATGTTTCTGTTCACCGCCGTTCTGGAACGCTTTCTGGCGGAATTCGCCAGCATCAACGCGTTCACCGAATGTCACTTCCACAGTCCGAACGAGGGGGATGTTGCGCAATGGCCGCCGCGCATGGGTCGACGCCACACCATCTGACCTTCCTCGACAGGATCAAGGCGAGTGCCCGCCGTTTCGGGATGTTCCCGGCGGTGCGCGGCGCGGAGGCGCGCGCGCCGAATTTGCCGCGTCTCGGCCATGCCCGCCGCCCCGACCAGAGCATCGTGGATCTTGCGCAAGTGCCCGCCATGTCGTTTCCGGCACCGACGCTGCACTCCGTGGAGTTCAGAAACGAGCGAGCGCAGCTCAACGGATACTGGCTGGGGCTGACGGGGCCGGCGGGGCCGCTGCCGACCCACCTCACCGAGTTTGCAACGTTCGAGCATCGCTACGCCAAGCAGCGGCCGTTCGGCAGGTGGCTGGACGTGCTGGCGAATCGCATGTTGCAGTTCTTCTACCGGGCCTGGGCGGATTCGCAGCCCGCAGTCCAGGCAGATCGTCCCGCAGACGACAGGTTCGCCGATTATCTCGCCTTCCTCTCGGGGGCGTCCGAAGGGGTTTCGGACCGCGCGGCGTTTCCGGCGCGTGCCCGAGTTCATTATGCCGCGCTGTTCGCTTCGCGGCGCAGCGCGATTGGTATCGAGGATTCTTTGGGGCATTTGCTCGGCCAGCCGGTTCGGGTCATCGAGTATCAGCCGCGCTGGCGCGAAATCGAGGCGGAAGATCGCAGCCGTCTCGGCCGCGGTTTTGCGACCTTGGGCCAGGATATCGTACTCGGCAGTCGCATCCGTACTGCGTCGGACAGTTTCAGCGTGGCAATCGGTGCGCGCTCCTTCGCGGAGTTCGAGAGACTGCTACCCGGTCAGCCCCGCTTCACGATCGCATCGGAGGCGCTCGATGCATTTGCGCCGAGCCATCTCGAGTGGGACATCCGCATCGATATTCCTGAGCGGGAAGTTCCGCCCGCGCGGCTGGATGGCCGGACCCGGCTTGGTTGGACCGGTTGGATAAGTCCGCAGAAATCGGATCGCGTCCGCTCCGACGCTCATTTGCGCCGCATGAAACCGGTCCACACAGCATTGGGGGAACTGTAAATGCCCGAGATTAGCCGCACTGCCTTGTTCGAGCGCCTCGGCCCCGTCCCGCTGAAAGCGATCGAGACCGCAACCAGCTTCTGCAAGATGCGGGGTAACCCTTATGTCGAATTGGTGCACTGGGTGCATATCCTCCTGCAGGACCCCCGCAATGACGTTGCGGCCATCCGCACCGCCTTCGATATCGACGATGCGCGGCTGACGCAGGATGTTGTTGCGGCGCTCGATGCGCTGCCACGCGGTGCCAGCGCAATCTCCGATTTCGCGCCCCAGATCGAGGAAGCGATAGAGAAGGGCTGGCTTTACGCCTCACTTCAGTTCGGCGCAGGCCGCGTGCGCTCTGGGCACTTGCTTTACGGCATGCTCAAGACGCCGACGCTGCGCAATGCGCTCCACTCCTTGAGCGGCGAATGGCGCAAGGTGAGTGCCGACCGGCTTGGCAGCGCTTTCGACGAGGTGATCGCCGCCTCAGCCGAGACCACCGAACGCAGCGGGCCGGTGCCCGTGGCGGGAGACGCGATGGGCGATACCGATGCGCTCTCGTCCGGCCGGGGAGAGGCGCTGGCGAAGTATTCGATCGATCTCACGGCCAAGGCGCGGGACAAGGAGATCGATCGCATCGTCGGGCGCGATGCGGAAATCCGCCAGGTGGTCGATATCCTGCTGCGCCGCCGCCAGAACAACCCGATCCTCGTCGGCGAAGCGGGCGTGGGCAAGACTGCAGTGGCCGAAGGGTTCGCCCGGCGAGTCGCGGACGGTGACGTTCCGCCCGCGTTGGAAGGCGTTACTGTGCGCTCGCTCGACATCGGCCTGATGCAGGCGGGAGCCGGCGTGAAGGGCGAGTTCGAGAAGCGGCTCAGGCAAGTGATCGACGAAGTCGAAAGCTCGCCGGTGCCCATCATCCTGTTCATCGATGAGGCGCATACGCTGATCGGGGCAGGCGGGCAGGCGGGTACCGGCGATGCCGCGAACCTGCTCAAGCCGGCGTTGGCGCGCGGACGCCTGCGCACGATCGCGGCTACGACTTATGCCGAGTACCGGCAGTATTTCGAGAAGGATCCAGCGCTCACCAGGCGCTTTCAGACCGTCGATGTCGGCGAGCCGGAAACGGCGCAGGCGATCGACATGATCCGTTCTGTCGCGCCGATGATGGAAGCGCATCACGGCATCGTGGTGCTGGATGAAGCCATAGCGGCGGCCGTCCTGCTCTCGCAGCGCTACGTTCCCGCCCGGCAGTTGCCGGACAAGGCGGTCAGTCTGCTTGACACCGCCTGTGCACGGGTCGCGGTATCGCAGCATGCCACCCCTGCGGTGGTCGAAGACCGCCGCCGCCGCCTCGAGCTGCTCGAGATCGAGCGTGAGGTCGTTTGGCGTGAAGCGGTGGATCATTATCGAAGCGACGACCGTCTCGACCGCGTCGACGAGGAAATTGCCGCCGCTCAGGATGCGCTGGATGTGGTAACGGCCAAATGGGAACGTGAAAAGCAGGCGCTTGGCGCTGTCGCCTCGGCGCGTGCCGCCTTGCGCGAGGCGCGTGCCGGAGAGGAGGGAGCCGCGGACGAAACCGCGTTGCGTACCGCACTCCAAACCGCGCTGAGCGAGATGCACGCGGTGCAGGAAGATTCCCCGATGGTGTTCGGCGTGGTCGACCAAGACGCGATCGCGGCCGTTGTGGGTGACTGGACCGGCATTCCGGTCGGGCGCATGGTCAAGGACGAGATCCAGAGCGTGCTCACCATTTCCGACCAGCTCAAGATGCGGGTGGTGGGACAGGATCACGCCATGGATGCCATCGCCAAGCGCATCCAGACCAGCCGTGCCAAGCTGGACAACCCCAACAAACCGGTGGGCGTATTCATGCTCTGCGGCCCATCGGGCGTTGGCAAGACCGAAACCGCACATGCCCTGGCGGAATTGCTGTTCTCGGGCGACGATTCGCTCATCGTCATCAACATGAGCGAGTTTCAGGAAGCCCATACCGTCTCGACGTTGAAGGGCGCCCCCGCCGGCTACGTTGGTTACGGGCAGGGCGGAGTTCTCACCGAGGCGGTGCGCCGCCGACCCTATTCGGTCGTGCTGCTCGACGAAGTGGAGAAGGCCCATCCCGACGTCCATGAGATGTTCTTCCAGGTCTTCGACAAGGGCTTCATGAACGACAGCGAAGGCCGGTTCATCGACTTCAAGAACACGATCATCCTGCTCACCTCGAACGTCGGCACCGATCTGGTCATGACGCTTTCCGAGGACGAGGAAATGAAACCGGATCCAGAAGCTTTGGCAGGCGCGTTGCGGCCCGATCTGCTCAAGACTTTCCCGCCTGCGCTGCTGGGCCGCTTGCTGGTGCTGCCCTATTATCCGCTAAGCAAGGAAATGCTGTCAGGCATAGTGAGGCTCCAACTGGGGCGGATCGAGCGGCGGATTGCGGAAAACCACAAGATCGGCCTGACCTTCACTGATTCCGTGATCGACCTGATCGTCTCGCGGTGCAACGAGGTGGCGTCGGGCGGGCGCATGATCGACGCGATCCTGACGAACACGATGTTGCCGGAAATGTCGATCCAGTTGCTGGAGCGGCAGATGCGCGGCGAGGAAGTCGCGGCGATCGAGGTTTCGGCCGAGCCTGACGGGTTCCGCTACCGCTTCACCAACCGGCAGATCGCTCCCGCTTCGGCCGAGGCGCCGGGATTGGTCGATACCCTTGTCCAGTAATCATCAACCGAGCGCGGTACGTCCGCGCCGCTTAGGCGTAACAATCCTTGGAGGTGGGTCATGACCACGCCGTTGAGAGGTTCTGTCGGTGTGTCGGGGATGAACGGGCGGCAGGATACGATCACTGTCCAAGCCCTGCTGACGCGGGCTGGATTGCGTCTCGGGCTTGTAGACGGGATCTGCGGGCCAAAGACGATCTCCGCGATCGTGCGCTATCAGAGCGGCTTCCTGCGCAGGCCGGACGGCCTGATAGAACCCGAAGCAGCGACGTGGCGCCACCTGACGGGCGAGCGATCGGCCCGTGGACACTCTGCGCCCCGTCCTTCCGGTTCGGCGCAGAGAGTACCTTCCGCGGCCATGCGCCCACCTGCTCGTCCCCCGGTTGTCCGAACGGCCCTTCCTGCCCAGGCGGCCCGTCCAACGCCCGCTCCGAACAGCAATACATCGTTCACGACGCTGCTTCCCCGGCCCGATCGCAACACGCTGAATCCAGGGCTGTCATCGCCTTCCAACCAGACACTGTTGAGGAAGTTCGGTTCTCCACGCGAGAATTACAGCCAGCACGACCAACCGATGACGAACAGCAAGCTGCTCGCCTTGATGACGACCCAGTCGGTCGGGCCGTTTCGGGCTTATGGGATGCGCTCTGCCGTCGAAAGCCTGGCGCGGGTCCTGTCGGACGTTCAACGGGACATTCCCGAGTTGTACAACTCGCTGAGTTCGGCCGGCATGACGGTCGTACGAAACGTCCGAGGTTCATCGACTTCGATCTCGAACCATAGCTGGGGCACCGCGATCGATCTCAAGATCAACGGCAAGCTCGACGTCTACGGCGACGGCAAGGTTTTTCACGGCCTGCTTCTGCTGGCCCCCTACTTCAACAAGCACGGCTGGTACTGGGGGGCGGCTTTTCGCAAGGAAGATTCCATGCACTTCGAATGCAGCGCATCACTCATTTCGAGTTTCCCCAATCCATGAACGCGCTGATGAAGAAAGGCGCGGCGCTGGCCGCGATGCTGGCCCTGGTTGGCGGTATGACCGCAGCCGAGCAAGGACAAGCAGCGGTGGGTCAGTGGGGAAGCAATGTCTGGTCCCAGGATCCTTCCACGAAATGCCGCTTCGTGATGCCGAGGTCGCTGCCGTCAGGCCCGACCTATTGGACGGGAGCCTGCCCTGGCGGCAAGGCGTCGGGTCTCGGCATGCTGCGACGCCGGGACGGCGGGCAGAGCGGGGAAGTGTTCTTCGGCGAACTGCGCGACGGCGTACCGACACTCGGAGTGATCGACACGAGTCGGGGAAATGAAGGCGGCTATATTGCCGGTCGCTTCCTCGACGGCGACCTCGGGCAAGGCGAGGTCAAATGGCAGGACCGGGCTGATGCTTTCAATGTCGCCGCTTCAGCCGCTCGGGCTGTGAGTTCGCGGTTCAGGGCGCAGAAGAACCCGGCATCAGCCCGCTTCTACGAGCGGCAGGCCAAGCTTCTCGAATCGCAGATCGAATAGATTGCCATGAAAGCGCTTCTTCCCCTTCTGCTCCGCTCTTGTGCCGCCTGCGCGGGCGTCTCCTGTGGCTCCGGTGTCGCTATGGCGTCTCTGGCCCAGGAGACGCGCGCGCCGGAAGGACTGCCCAGGGATGTCCGCGCTTTCGTGGCGCGGCATGAAGCCTGCGAGCATTTCCTCGGCGAGGAGCCGTACGATGCGGCACGGGCAAGGGAACTGGCGCGCAATGTGAAGAGCCTTTGCACCGGCTCGGATGCGAAACTCGCCCGGCTCAAACGGAAATATGCAGGGCACGCAGCAATCATGGATGTGCTCCTGCGGCTGGACCCGGATCTCGAATGAGGGGCGGTTCCGACATTTCCCTCAAGGCCTCGGTCGGTCGCGGTGCTGTAAACCTGCGCGCGGACGTCGCTGCTGTTCAGCAGGCGCTCTGTGCCCGCGCGGCAGATCTCGGGCTCGCCGCTCTGCGGACCGACGGTATCATGGACGAGGCAACCATGACGGCGATCGGCCGCTACCAGTCGTTCGTTATGCGTGCCGGCTCGGGCGGACGGATAGAGCCGCGCGATGCCGTGCTCCGGAAGCTGGCGGACACATCGACATCTGTCCTGATGCAGGAGCGTCTGGAGGCGCGGGCGACCCGCCTCAATCTCAGCGGGGCAGCGTGGTTTCGGGCCAACGAGGCGCGTTTTCCCAATAGCGACCGGATCAGCGACCTCAGCCCGGCCTTTGCCGTCCAGGTGGACGCCTTCGTTGCGATGCTGCGCCGGGCCTCGGCCACGGTGCGGATAAACTCCACGCGGCGTAGTGCCAATCGCGCATGGATCATGCACTACGCTTGGCGGATCGCCGGGGGCGAAATCCGGCCCGACGCGGTTCCCGTGAACCCGCAAGTGGATATTCACTGGGATCACGGCGATCTGCGTGCTTCCCGCCGCGAGGCCCAGGCAATGGTCGACCTTTTCCGCATCCGCTATCGGCCATCGCTGGTGTCCAACCATATCGATGGAACCGCAGTCGACATGACTATCGACTGGGATCAGGCCATCGATGTGGTCGATGCCTCCGGTCGTACGCGGCGTATCGATCATCCCCGCATGGGCAGTACCAACAGCGATCTCCATGCCGTCGGGGCCAGTTACGGCGTTCGCAAGTTGGTGAGCGATCCGCCGCATTGGTCTGCTGATGGTCGTTGAGGTCGATCCGCTGCAACAAGGCGGTCTTGAGCAGGTTCTGCGATGAGGCAATGTTTTCGTGGCAGGAAAAGCAGTAAAGGGCTCTGCAACCTCAGTTAATATTGAATGTAATTATATAACGTCTATGTCTTAATCTTATGGTGGAGTTGTTATGAAAAAGATCATTTTGTCTGTCAGCGGTGTGCTTCTGGCCGTGGCGAGCCTGAATACGGCGGTCGTCGCTGCCGAGAAGAAGTGTGGTTCGGGTGTGGGCGGTGCCGCGATCGGCGGTGCGGTCGGCGGCCTGCTCGGCAACAAGCTGGGCGGCAAGGACAAGACCGTCGGCACGGTGATGGGTGCATTGGGCGGTGCGATCGTCGGTTCGATCATCGCCAAGCAGCTAGACCAGTGCGAGAAGGAAAAGATGGCCGAAGCGACCGTCAGCGCCGTAAACGCCCCGACCGGCAAGGCCCAGGCCTGGAAGAGCGACAGCCGAGACGACGTGCACGGTACCGTGACCGCAGCAGCTCCGGAAAAGCTGGCCGATGGCCGCCAGTGCCGGACCGTGACCAACGTCGCCTACATCTCGGGCAAGGAAGTGCGCGAGACACCCCGTCTGTGCCGCACGCCCCCGGCCAGCGACTGGAAGGTCGCCTGACCTTGCGCCGCTTGGCTGCATTGTTCTGTCTGACTGCGCTGGTGCCCCAAGCGGCACTGGCGCAGAAAGCCGAGCAGACCTACTGCGCATCCTTCGACTTACCCGATTCTTATCAGACGGATGGTTTCGCCTCACCGATGACTTACACGGTGTCGAACACGCCCAATGGCAAGGTTCTGGTGGCGGAAGGACAAATTCTGCCCGGAGAGGCACAGCGGCTTGAACTGGCATTGCGCAAGGCGGGGCCGATCGAGGAAGTCTGGTTCAACTCGCCCGGCGGCGCCGCGATGGAAGGGCCTTACATGGGCCGCGTCATCCGTGCGAGGAACCTTGCGGTGCGCCTGCGGAGTGATCATGCCTGCATCAGCGCCTGCTCTTATGCCTTTTTGGGCGGGGTCGTGCGTACCGTCGAGCCGGGTGCCTATTACGGCGTCCATATGTTCAGCGGTACGGGCAACCCCCATCAGATGCTGAACCTGTTGAACCGGTTTCAGACCGTGAACACGAAGCGGGCCGAACTGATCCGCAAGGGCAATCCCCAGGCGCAGGTCGATCAGGCCGTCGCCATGTTCGTCGCCGAAGAACTTCGGACCTGGGAACAGGAATCGGCCAAGCTCGCAGCCACGCGCGCACGCTACCTCGTGGAAATGTCGCTTTCGCTCGATTTCATGACGGATGCGTTCAACACGCAGTCCGACAAGGTCTGCTACCTCAGTCAAGCCGGTCTCACGCGTTACAATGTAGCGAACGCGGGCTGATCCGGGCAGTTATCGAAGAGTAAGGAACGATGCCACAGGCTGCGCGGCTGGGAGATGCCGAAAAGTGCCCGAACGGTAGCGGCCCGATCGTGACCGGGGCCGCAACCGTTTTTATCGAGGGCAGGCAGGCCGCGGTGAAAGGCAGCAAGATCGATTGCAGCTGCGGCGACACCGTGATCGAGACGGGATCGCCTACCGTTCTGATCGAGAAGCATCTCGCCGCGCGCCGCACGGATACCACCTGCCACAAGGGGGCCGTCGATATCGGTGCTGCTACCGTGTTCATCGGGAACGGCGGAGGCTCCGGTACAGGGGGCGAAACGGGCACCATGGATCGCGCACATCGCAGCGGCGCGCCTTTCGTTCGTGTTTGATGCAGGCCGGCAGGCGCCGGGCCGATCGCCCGTCTGTCTTCAGCAGATCGACCCGCGGTATCTCGACGAGGCGGCTGCGAAAGGCGCTCTCTACGCGATCGTCGATGGCTGCGCGGTACCGGGGATTGCGGAAATCGCTCGCGACCATGGGCAGGGGACGTGCCTTTACCTGGGCGCGGCGAGGGCCACGCATGGAGACAAGGCACCTTGGCTGTTCGCCGTCAGGGAAGGCGAACGGGAAACTCTGATTGCGAGCTTTGGCTCTGTGGAATGGGGCTGTTTCCTGACGTCCGGCGAGGGGCATCGGCGCGTCCGGCATCACCTTCGCGGCATGCTGACCGTTCGATCGCCAGAGGGGGAGCGCTGGCTCTTTCGTTTTTGGGACCCCCGCGTCCTGCCTGCCTACTTGCGCGCTTCGAACGAGCGCGAACTCAACGACTTTTTCGGGCCGATTTCTGCCTTCAGCGCCATCGATCCGGCGGGCCGTACATTAGGGGCCTGGCGGGACAATGCCATCATTGCGCCGCCGGCTCGCCGGGCAGTGGGGGCGGTTCTGCGCATTAGCCCGCATCAGGAGGCGGCCTTGCGCCGGCAAGGGGTCGCTGGAAAGCTCGCCGCAAGTTTCGGTGCCGGACGGGCCGAGGTCAGTCCTGCTCAGGATGCGGTTCTGGCGCCTGCGCCGGGCGGCGGAGTGCTGCGGCTGGGATTGGGAGCGACCGGTCTCGTGGACGAGGTGACCAGTCCTCTGAACCGGCGCTGGAAGATCGGCGCACACGAGGACGGCAGACTGGCTGCATTGGCGATGCCGTCTGGCTGTGTCCTTTCGATCGATTACGACCTCAAGAAAAGGCCCGAGCGTGTCTCACGAGATGGCATGGAGCGGTTCCGCGCCGGATACGACGGGATCGGGCGGATCGAGCGGCTCGATTTTCCGGACGGCACGAGTGTATGCACGGATTATGCCCGAAAAGGAGCGGCCGCACTTAGCGATGCGGACGGTACCCTGGTTTCGGCGCGGCGGGATCGTATCGGCAGAGTGGAGCGATTTGCCTATGAAGGAAACCGCCTGGTTGCGGCCTCTGACGGTGCAGGGCAAGTAACGCGCTTCGAATACGGGGTCGGCCCAAGCCCGGAAGTCATGCATTACGCAGACGGCCGGAGCGAGCGCTACAGCTTCGATCCGGCGGGGCGGGTGGTGCAGATCGCCAGGCCTGGCGGGCACATGCTGGATGTGACCTATGACGATGCGGGGCGTCCCATCCGCTTCAACGCCTCCGGCGAAATGCCGGCGAGTTTCGAGTACGACGACGCAGGGCGTTTGATCGCTGCAACCAATGGCGAGGTAGAGCTGGCCTGGGTCTACGATGTTGCCGGAAGGCTGGTGGAAGAACGCCAGGGACCGAACGTCATCCGCCATCTCTATGATGCCGCCGGTCACGCAGGCATCGTCTATCCGAGCGGAGATGTGGTGCAATGGCGCCGGGATGCCGACCAGCGGATCGTGGAAGTGACCGACTGGTCAGGCGCACGGCACGTGATCGATTATGCAGACGGCGATGCCGGGTGGAGGTTTTCAGGGGCCGATGGGGTCATCGAAAGCCATTGGTCGGATCGCACGGGCCTGCCGGTCGCGTCGCGGGTCGAGGTTGCTGGCGCAACTTTGTGGGAGAATGCCTGGTCGCACGATTCCGAGGATCGGCTGATCGGGCGCAGCGACACCCGGATTGGCCCTGCAGCGTGGCGCTACGATGCGGAAGGGCAGGTCGCCGCAGCCGTCCTTGGCGATGGGCGGGAAGAGCGTTTCACTTACGATGGCGCTGGTAACCGGATATTCGGCCCCGGCGGGGCAGCGACGTTCGATTCCGCCAATCGCATCGTCACGCATGGCGGTGACAGCTATCGGCACGACCCCGCTGGCGGTGTGATCCACCGCTCGGGAAGCTCGGGCCAATGGCGTTATCGTTACGACGGATTTGGAAGGCTGATCGAAGCGACCAGTTCCGGCGACAACAGTCTTACCTTCGGCTACGATCCGTTGGGGCGACGCGTCTGGAAACGGGCTCGCGCCGGCGGCACTGTTACGCTGACCCAATTCTTCTGGGCAGGTGAGCAGATGATCAGCGAGATCGTCACGCCGGAGCAGGATATCTCCGATTGGCAGGGTGCCGGCCGGCCCGCGAGCCTGAAGCGGGACCATTGCTATTGGCCGATGAGTTTCGTGCCGTTGCTGATGCGTGTGCAAGGTGTGGTCTATCGCTCCCACACCGCGCCCAACGGCGCGCCGCTAAGATTGACGGCCCCAGGCGGCCGGGTGGTGTGGGAGGCGGAGCACGATACCTTCGGGCGGGCGTACATCCGTATAAGCGAAGTCGATCAACCCTTGCGCCTGCAAGGCCAGTATGCGGACGACGAATTCGGCTTCGCCCTGCATTACAATCGGTTCCGTTACTTTGATCCTGCTACCGGTCGATACCTTACTCCTGATCCGATCGGCGTTGCCGGCGGGCTCAATCTCTATCTTTATGTAGGTAATAACCCGCTGAACAATGCCGATCCACTCGGCCTGTGGTGGAAGACGGCGCTGGCTGTCATCGCGGCGGTGGTCGTGGCGGCTGTAGTCGTGATCACGGCGCCGGTTACGGCACCTTTGGCGCTTGTCGTAATCGGTGCAGGGGCCGCAGCCGGTGCGGCGGGCTTCATGGTGAACGAGGCTCTGAACCAGGAGGAGTTCTGTCTTTCCTGTATTCTGGTGGCAGGTCTCAAGGGAGCTCTGGTTGGCGCTCTCGCTGCCGTGCCATTTGTGTTCGTGCCGGCTTCGGCAGGGATCGGGGTCGTGGCGGGCACCGGCGGCGTCAGCGGCCTGATCGGATACTCCGCCGATGTTGCCATGACGCCTGGCGCCGAGTGGAACATGACGGATGCCGCTAAAGCGGTCGCCTTCGGGGCTGTCATGGGCCCGGTGGGCCGTTTCATCGGCAGCAGATTGCCGATCAAGCGGCCTTATGCGCAACTGGAAGACCCGGCTAACGTCAAACCTGGCGGAAACTTCACTCCAGCGCAGAAGCGCGCGATTTACGAAGAGAACATGCGCCGCAATAACGGTGTTCTTCGCGCGGACGACACCGGCGAAGTCTTGGTCAGACCTCAGAAAAGCCAACGCGGGGTGACACCCCCGCGCAACGAGGCGCAGATCGATCATATCGATGCGAGAAATCCCGCATCGCCGAACGCCGCGCGCGGTACGAACAGCTATGGCAATGCGCGCGTTATTTCGCGTGAGACAAACCAGCAGAAGTCAAATAACCCGGCGCGTAACAATCGATCAATTCCTCCTCCTCCGCTGCCAAATGAGCCGAAAAGATAAAAAATGAAGGACTATCATAATGGATAACTGGGTTTTCGCGGATCCGCCGAACGTTGCTGTTCTTACCACGCGGTCCGTTGTTGAAGATGGGCGCTGGATCGCGAAAGTGTCGCATGACGAGGAGGACGGAGCGTGGCAGTTCCACGACGACGATGACGTGCCAAAGAGCGAGGAAGAGGCTCGCTTGGTCTCGCTGCGCAGCATGGTAGCGAGAGACGCCTCTTTGAACAGATTGGCTGACCTGCCACTGGGGTGGCGGGCTTGGCGGGACGAACCAGGGGGGGAATGGCAGCGCGCTCGCGCTTAGGGTCAGGATCTGCAGTTGCAGAGCCAGGCGGTGTGATCCCTTGAGGGTTTGTGAATCTGTCCGCACTGGCCGGGCCGAAGCTTGGTCGCGGCGCATCGGATCACACAGAGGTGAACGTTGCATTTAATCGATGCAGGCTTTTCGGCCCATCTGACTATTTTCGCACATCGTTCGTTCCTGCGTTTCCTCTCGGGACACCGCCCTCTGATAAGCTTTGACGCTTCACCGCCGGCAAGCAGATAGTGCCCTATCTCATGCGTTGAACAAAGTACGATCCGGCAGCATGTCATCCATGACGACCGCGAAGCGGCGGGCTAGAGCAGTTTCCGATCCGACTGCATCGGATCAACGGCTCTACCTCTTTGATCTACCGCATTTTCCGAGCCATCAAACGATTCTACCCGATTGGAAAATGCTCTAGAACTACGGTGGCCTTCGTTAGGCACCGGCACTCGGCGCTCTTCATAACCTGCGCCTTAAGGGCTAAGGCTTCCCGGCTCCAAGTTAGGATCGAGTTGTTCGGCTCGCAGAGCAGTTTGCGCACGGTCCTGTCCCCCCTCTGCCTGGTGATCCAGGCTGTCCAGTCGAACTGGCCCGCCTGATGGCGCCGGCGGCAATGGTCGGCACGAAGAATTGATCATCGGGCCGACCTTTCGGAAAATCACAGATTGACTTCCTTCCGGGCGGACAATCTGAACGGACGACGGATATCGCCGTCAGATTGCCGTAGTGTCGCTATAATCGATCTCGGTTGAATTCGGCGGAGCGGCGAACGCTTCCGGGGGGAGCCAAGTCCGGGAAATGTAGCCGTGTTCCTTGAGGAAGTTCAGGAGTGCATCGGGGTAGCTTTGGTAAGTTACTTGTTGATGCTCGGGGCAACCATTGCGGCCCATCGAAACCTGATGGGGTGGACGCCCCCCGACGGCCTTTATGGCAAAGTGGAG
>PJTY01000347.1_pt1 | contig 25575 bp, 23 predicted proteins | sample 1512121 | NCBI WGS metagenome assembly PJTY01 (sample SAMN08177680, study PRJNA422409) | Soil metagenome, whole genome shotgun sequencing project. | isolation source: Soil enriched (2) on filter paper: alkali lignin treatment | place: USA: Madison | collected 2015-01-15 | reverse complement strand
TCGGCCGTGAAACCAGTCTGCGCCGATGGTACTATTGCTCAAGCACTGGAAGAGTAGGGCGTCGCCAGGCATTGAAGCACGCGCATAGCAACGGATCAAAAAACCCATCACAATGTTACAAAATAGGGCGGCCCACAAAGCCGCCCTTTTTGCGTATCAGGCCACAACAGGCCCAGTGTCGCGGGATGGAGCAGCCCGGTAGCTCGTCAGGCTCATAACCTGAAGGTCGTAGGTTCAAATCCTACTCCCGCAACCACATACCGATATCACAAACCGTCTCGGATCATCCCGCGGCGGTTTTTTTATGCCTTTTTTGGCGGATTTGCGCCGTTTCTTGGGGACGCAGCGTCTCCCATCGGATCGCGTCTGATGTCAGGACGTCGATTTGCTTTTGGGGGTGTTTTGGAGGGTAATGCCTGTGCCCAGCAGGAGATACCCCCTATGCCGCTCAAGGAACTCGAGGTTCGCTACGCCAGCCGGCGCTCCAAGGATTACAAGCTCGGTGATGGCGGTGGTCTCTATCTGCTTGTCCGCCCGACTGGCTCACGCCTCTGGCGCATGAAATATCGGTTCGACGGCAAGGAGAAGCTGCTCTCGTTCGGGCGCTACCCTGAGGTTACCCTTGCTGAGGCGCGGCTGCGCCGCTCTGAGGCCAAGCTGGCCCTTGCGCGCGGCGAGGATCCCGGTCCCAAGGCTCTCTCGCCTGTGACCAGCTTTGAGGCCGCTGCGCGGGCTTGGCATGGCAATCGGGCGAGCGGGCTGGAGCCGGGGCATGCGGCACGCATATTGTCGCGTCTGGAGCGCGATGTGTTCTCCTCGCTCGGGCAGCGCGATCTCAAGGACATCACTGCAGGCGATGTGTTGGCGATGTTGCGGGCGGTCGAGGCGCGCGGCGCGCTCGATGTCAGCCGCCGGCTGCGCCAGCACGTAAGCCAGGTCTATCTCTTTGCCATACCGCAGGGCTGGGCCACCCATGATCCGGCAGCCGGGCTTGCCACCTTGCTGCGGCCCAAGCCTCGGGTCCGGCATATGGCCCGGGTTGGGGCAGGGGAGTTGCCGGCGCTTGTACGGGCGATCGACGCTTATGACGGCGATGAGAATCCCCGGCGGCGTGCGGTCACGCGCGACGCGCTCTTGTTCACGCTGCTGACCTGGGCGCGGACAAATGAAACCCGCTATGCGACATGGGACGAGTTTGAGGGGCTGGATGGCCTTGATCCCATCTGGCGGGTGCCGGCCGAGCGGATGAAGATGGGGCGTGAGCATATCGTGCCGCTTTCGCGGCAGGCGGTCGCCTTACTCGACAGCGTCAGGGTTTACAGCCGGGGGGCCTATGTCTTTGCCGGCGACAAGCCTGAGCTACCGATATCGCAGAACACGATGATCTATGGCTGCTACCGCATGGGCTATCGTGGCCGTCAGACGGTGCATGGGTTCCGAGGCCTTGCCTCGACCTGGGCCAATGAAGCGGAATCCTATCGGCCAGACTGGATCGAGGTGGCGTTGGCCCATGCCGATCGTGATGATGTGCGTGGGGCCTACAACAGTGCCCTCTACCTAACCCCGCGTCGGCGGATGCTTCAGGCTTGGGCTGATCATGTGCTGGGCATGGTCGCGGTGCCGCAAGAGGCGCTGGTCGCGTGATCGCAGCGGGTTCGGGGATCGGCTCTGCCGCCCCGCATAGCTATCCTAGGCTTAGGATCTGTAATTGCAGAGCTAGGCGGTGTGGAAGCTTGTAGAGCCGTCCTGCAAACGGCTGACAGTGTCCGGCGAAGTAACGAGGGCTTGCGACAATCTCATCCCATTCCTCCCGACGGCTGGTTGACTGGCAGGAGCTCGTCCTTCGTCATCAAGCAGGGATATTTCGCCAATCGAACGAACTGCCGAGTGCGCTCACGCCGGCTCCTCAAGTCGATTGATTGCCGCGGAGGCGAGTCACTTCGATCATGGCGCTGCACAATGCCGCAGATATCTTCATCATTCGACACATTCTACGGCAAGCCCATTCATTCCGAAGTTTCACATCGTTGATTCCGCGCGCGCCTTTGCTGACGCGGGAGAAGGAGAAACGATCATGTACAAACTGCGAATCGCCATGGCCTTCGTTTCGACATTGGCTGCTGCAAGCGGGTTGTCGACAGCCGAAGCTCGCGGCCGCTCGTTCCAGCATAGTCATAGCGGCACCATCCAGGGGTCAAACGGCCGCGGCCTGCGCTATGACCACAGTGTATCGCGGGGCGGCGGGCAGGCAGCCATGACCCGCAATGTCCAGACCAACAACGGGCGTGGCTTCAGCAGCCAGCGCGGATATCAGGTCCAGGACGGTCAATTTAACGGATCTGCCAGCCATGTGACCAACAGCGGAAAGAGCTGGGGGCGATCAACAAGCGTCGCCGCCAATGGCGATGGCTCCTTCTCAAATCAGCGCGATGTGACGCGGCCGAATGGGAATTCGGCCTCTTGGTCGGGCACAGTCGGCAACGGGCCACGCTGAACACTATGTCATGGCGTATCCACTCTGGGTGGATGCGCCATGACAGGACAGGCACCTCTGCATAAGGCTAAGTGGAGCCTTCAAACTTTTGCACGCCATATGAACTCAAGGTCGCGCGGTTCCCGGCCTATCGCGGTCTCGCCGGCTTAGGCTCTTCCAGCAGCGAGGCCAATGAAGCGCTGGCGCGACTTCATCAACGTGGCTGATAATATCGTGCTGGTCGGCGGCCCGGGCACCGGGAAAACCCATGTTGCCACGGCCCTGGGCGTCGCACCCCTTTAGGAATACTGGTGATTTCGCGATCCAAACGCTTTGCTGCGAACAAAATCGTAGATCGTTTTCTGATACGGCGTCGTCTGTCGTCCGATCAATTCTGCAAGGGAGCCGCCGTCATCGAAAAGCGCCCCCTCAGCGACGCCTGCATCGGTATCAGACAAGATCATGGCAACCACGTCCGGAATGCCTGCCCGAACCGCCGCTGCCTTGAATTCCTCAGCACTCATATTCTGATAGGAAATCGATCTCCCTGAGGCTTCGGTGAGCACGGCTGCTAAATCCGCCAACGTGAAAGCGGTGTCTCCTGCTAATTCATATGTTCGGCCCGCATGCCCTTCGCCTGAGAGGATGATTGCCGCCGCCTTGGCATAGTCCGCTCGTGCGGCTGATGAGATCCGGCCACTTTTGGCTGCGCCTGCCAAAAGGCCCTGCTCCAGGGCTAGAGGTGCACGCCATGTGTATACTTCCGTGTACCAGCCATTGCGAAGCAGAACATAAGGTACGCCAGATTCCGCCAGAGCCGCTTCGGTATCGCGATGCTCATCCGCCAGGAACAGTGGAGATGAATCTGCGCGAAGAATGCTCGTATATGCGATGAGTTGAACTCCTACCTGCTTCGCGGCGGTGATGACCGCGCGATGCTGCGACTTACGCTGTCCAATCTCGCTGCCCGAGATCAAGAGCAAACGATCGATCCCAGCAAAAGCGCTGACTAATGTTTCCGGGCGCGCATAGTCTGCGATGCGGAGTTCGACGCCTTTCGAACTTAGGACAGCGGCAGGCTCTTTTTCCATCCCGCGAACGCCGGCTACAATCCGGTCTGCTGCCACCGTGTCGAGCAGATCGTTGATCACAAGTTGGCCGAGATGGCCGGTCGCTCCTGTAACAAAAAGCTTCGAAGTATCATTCATAAGCTTAAACCTTGTAGTTTCCATCTGCGACAAGGTAACTAGGCGAGACCAATGGGGACGTGAAGGAGGCAGGATTTTGGAACAGGGTGAGGCGAAAGTAACCACACCAATTCATGGAGCTAAACCGAGGTCTATGGTGATATCCCTCGCGCTCAATCGCGAGTGCCCCGTTCGCGATGTGCTAGATCGCATCGGAGACAAGTGGTCGACCCTAATTTTGGGTTCTTTATCTGACGGACCGCGCCGCTTCAGCGCACTTCAACGCGCTGTCCCCGACATTTCCAAGAGGATGCTTACACAAACTTTACGCGAACTTGAGCGCGATGGCCTGATTGCTCGGGCTGTTTTTCCGACCAAGCCACCTAGCGTCGAATATCGCCTGACACTCCTCGGCGAAACAATGCTCGAGCCGTTGACAGCCCTCATCCAATGGGCAGATCGCAGCCACGCAGCGATCAAGACTGCCAGGGAAGCCTTCGACGCATCCGCGCTCTGAAGTGGGTGTAAAAAAGCTGATTTTGCTTACATATAACCGCTACCCGTCATTCGCGATGTCAATCATATCGGCATCGCATAGCAGGTCACCAGCCGCCCGCGACGGACTGGACGATCATGCCGGTGGTCGTGGCAGCCAGGACGAGGCTGGTGCCGGCATAATACCAGGCATAGCCGGGCGGCGGCGGCGCCAGGCCATATAGGGCTGGCTGGATAACCACATAGCGCCGCATTGGCAGCGGGATCACTACGCCGGCCACGAACGGCCGTCCATAATAGCCAGGCGGTACGACATAGTAGCCATGTCCGGGCGCGAAATAATAGCCAGGACGCGGACCGACATACCCAACGAAGGCGGGATTGTCGCGCCACCAGCCGGGACGGCTGCGATCAATGATGATGATTGGCGGGCGCCTTGGCCCCCGATCAATCACCACCATCCGGTCATGGCGGGCGGGCGCCCCCCGCCCAGGCTGCGCGCTGGCGATATCGGGAAAAATGAGCGAGGCGCCGAGGCCGATAAGGCCTGTGAGGGCAAAGCGATTGCTGTAAAAGTTTCTCATGACCATTTCCTTTTCTGCGGTCATGTCTGGACGCCTTTTGCAAAGGAGCGATGGTGCTAATGTAAGCATTTATGTCGGCGACGTGTCTTCCTGCCGATCAAGCCTGTGTCGCGCGATCTGCATCCTTCAGCGTCAGCACGGCGCGCAATCCGCCCTCGCGGCGATTCTCCAGTCGCAGAGTGCCGCCGGACCGATGCGCGAGCGCCTGCACGATCGACAAGCCCAGCCCCACGCCGCCGGTGTGTCGCGCGCGCGACGATTCTAGCCGCATGAATGGCTCGACGAGTTCGGGCAATCGCTCTTCGGCAACGCCAGGCCCATCGTCCTCCACATACAGGGTGATTGCGCCGTTCTGTCGCGTCAGGAGGATTGTCGTCATGCCCCCGCCATAGCGCTTGGCATTATCAAGCAGGTTGGCGAGCATACGGCGCAGCGCGAGCGGCGTCGTTCGCGCACGCCAACCTGTACAATCGGTCGCCAGCACAATAAATTCTCCAAGCGCACGGCGGACCCGGACGACATCTTCGATCTCGTCGCACAGATCGACCATGGCCTCCTTGCCGCCCCATTCGGGACCCGGATGGGCAAAGGTCAGCGCATCGTCAATCAGCATCCCCATTTCGTTGAGGTCGCGTTCGGCCAGTTCGCGCTGCTCGGGATTGTCGATGAAATCGCTCCTAAACTGGAGTCGCGTCAAATATGTCCTGAAATCATGCGCGACAGCCGCCAGGATACGGGTCCGCTCCTCTAGCAACGCATGAAGACGCGCGCGCATCTGGCGAAACGCGTCGCTCAGTTCCACCATTTCTCTGGGGCCTGATGAAATCAACCCTTGCGGGTCGTCGCTCTGCACGGCGCGGGCAAGCCGCTCGATCGGGACGGTGGTAAGTGATGCCAACCAGAAGATAATTAGGATGTCGAGCAGGACGACGACAAAGCCTATGATCGTCAGCCGATTGAGCACCCGGCTGATCGGCGCAGGCATGGCGCGCTGCATCTCAACCGCCTTTCCGTTGGGCAAGGCGACGATCACTCGGAACGGACTGTCGGAAAAGCGGGGCTGATCTTCAAGGCGCGACAATATGTCTTGGCCTTGCGTTTCCACCCGGAACGGCCGCCCGCGAAGCGCGAGACGATAGGGCATCGCTGCCTTCATGGCAGCATCGGAAAGCGGCGCGGCGTCATTGGGCGCAAAGGAAAAGCGGTCCAGCAGGCGCACACTTTGCCTATCGTCCTGAAAGGCGCTCAGCAAATCCATATAGGTGTCGGGCGGCGCACGCTCGAACGCTGTCACGATGGCGGCCACCCGGTCGGGGTCGGGCATTAGATACAGGCGATCGCCATGGTTTGGTCCCAGCCGCGCGAACGCTATCAGCGTCCCACCCATCAGCAGGGCGTGGAGAATGATGATCGCGCCGATGCGGTGCCGTAATCGGGCTTGCCTTGGCCACGTCAGCACCGAAACACCTGGGGCGCGAACAGATATCCATCGCCGCGAATGGTGCGAATCATGCGCGGCTCGCGGGGATGATCGCCCAGCCTCCGCCGCAGTCGCCCGATCTGAACGTCGATCACCCGGTCCAGGGGCGAGGCCATCCCGCCGCGCGTCCAACTGATCAGAAATTCGCGCGATAGGATGCGTTGGGGGTGCTGGACAAGGGCGTTGAGCAGGTCGAATTCGCCGGTGGTCAACGTGACCTGGCTGCCGTCGGGATTGATCAAGTCGCGTGGTGCGACCCGCAATATCCAGCCGCCAAATTGGAAATTCTCTCCCATGCCACCAGTGGGCACCGTGGCGATATCCCGTGTCCGGCGGATGATCGAGCGAAGCCGGGCGAGCAATTCGCGCGAATTGAACGGCTTTGCCAGATAATCGTCGGCGCCCAGCTCCAGCCCCACGATCCGGTCGACGGGATCGGTTTTCGCCGTCACGATCAGGATTGGGAGCCTAGGCGAATGGGCGCGCAGCGTCCGGCAGATATCTAGACCGTCTTCGCCCGGCAGCATGAGGTCGAGGATCAGGCAATCGATCCGCTCCAGCTCGCCACCGGCCAACAGGTCCGCCGATCCTTCGTACGGCATCACGCTAAAGCCCTCGCGCTCCAGGAGCCCGGCCACCAGCGCACGAATGCCGGGATCATCCTCTATAATCGCAACGGTGCCGATCTTGTCTGTCATGATTTGCCAATAACGGGCAGGGAGCCATGCCGAGGCACGGCTTCCCTAGATGAAACTAAATTTGAGCGGTCAAACAGGTTCGCACTCATGATGAAGGTTGTCGGCCGGGCGATGCGCATCCCGTCATCCGTTCAGCCGCCACGCCCGTACTTCGCCATCGCGGCCCTCAGTTCGCCCGGCGTCACCTTTCCGTCGCCATCGGCATCGATCATCTTGAAGCCCCGCTCACGCCGACCCGCCGCCGTCCATTCGGTCAGCGTCAGCGACCCGTCACGGTTGCTGTCAGCCTTGTCGAACGCCACCTGCGCGCGGTCCGGCGCGGGCGGCGTCTGGGCAGTGGCCGATAAAGGGGACAGGGCAGCGAGCGGAAGGAGGTAGATGATACGCATGATAAATCTCCAGGAAAACCAGATTTGGATGAGGAAGGATGTCTAAGCCTATAGCGATCCTGCACGCGCGGCATGCGCGCAGCATGTTAGGCACTGTGTCAATTTGTAAGCGGCCGCATCCCCTGTCTGCTTTCACCCGGCTTTAGTCCAAACGGCCATGGGCGCTGGCGATCCGCTCTCGCATATGCTGGAGATCGTCACGCGAATGATAATGGCCCGATCGCACGACGCCGACGATATGGTTAAGATTCGACACATCGGACAAGGGATTGCCGGACAGGATGACGAGGTCGGCATTTTTCCCCACCGCTACCGATCCCATGGTTGCCGTCCGGCCCAAAAATATGGAGGGATCGCGCGTGGCCATCTGAAGGATTTTCAATGGAGACAGTCCCGCGCGGGCCAGTTCGCGAAATTCCTGTCCCATGCTCATCCCGGGCGTCTGGTAGCTGCCATCGGTGCCCGTCATCATCGGGACTCCCGCATCCGCCAGCAAGGCCGTCAGTGCCAAGCTCCGATCATATCCTTCGCGGAACGTTCGGCGCGATCGTTCCGGCAGCGCTGCGAAGATGCCGGCCACCTTAACCCAGGCGCGATAGGCCTGAGGTTCAAGATAGGGGATCACCGGATCGGTGCGATATTCGGGCGAATCCTGAAGATATTGGGATCGCAACCTCACAAGCGTCGGGACCATCCAGGTGCCGTTGCGCGCCAACGCTTGTGCAAGGGCGCGACACTCGCCCGGTTCGTAGCTGTCGAAAGCGCGCTGGAGGCGGGCGACATCCTCCTCCTCTTCGAACGCGGCCGGGTTGAGCAGGCGACGCGCCATCAGCTGGGGCACGAGGGGCGACAGCAGTTTCTGCGCAAAAGCCGGGATCGGGAAGGGTGGGGCGCCCACCGACGGGTGGCGCTCGGCCTCCGCCATCAACGTCGCCTTCTTCGATGAACAGCCAATCCATAATGTGTCGCCTGGCCCCAGATGCTCGATCGAGTGAAAGCCGCTTCGGGAGGCACGGACCGGATCGATGCCTTCGGGCAGGTGGCCCACGACCGGCACGGCGTCCGTCCGGGCCGCGGACAATATCGCATAGAGCAGCGGGGGCGTCGTCGCACCGACCTTGATGAAGTCCGCACCCGCCGCCTTCTGATGTCGCACGAGCGCCTGCGCCTCGGCTGCGGACGCCACGTTGAAAGGCAGCACCAAATCCCCCGGCGTTACCAACAAGGCCGGAGTATTCTCATTGAGGGGCAAGCGGCTTTCCCGGCGCAGTTGCAGCAGGCGATCGGACCCGTTCATCTGACGAAAGCCAGTCACGCCCTCCGACAGCATCAGCGCCAGCCCCGCAGCCGGATGGGCTGTGGTCAGGATGTGGCTGTGCATATTATTGTAGCCCGGCACGACATACTGCCCCGCCGCGTCTATCCGGCGCACGCCCGGTTGGTCATCGACAGAGCCGAATGCAGCAATTTGGGCGATCCTGCCAGCCGCAACCAGAATGGACTGGTCTGGGACTAGGCGACCTGTATCGACATCGACGATTGTCACATGGTCGATTCGCAGCGGCGCAGCTGGCTCCATATGCTGCTTGGCCGGCAAGGGTTCGGGCCAAAGGGCGCAGGTGATGGTCATCGCCAGCGCAAGGACGATAGCGCCGCTAACATACACGACAATCCTGGCCGTCCGCCGCACGGGGCATCCTCCTTCGCAACCATTTCCTAACGCGACCATGCTTGGCGCCCTCGTAGATATTGCACATCATGATATTTAACTGAACATTAATGTTTAAAAAAAGCAATTTGGTCAGCTGCTACATGAAACTAGACTGGACATTGATGTGATATTTGATCATATGTGTTCAATATAATCCAGGTCTATGCCTGGAGGGTGACTAGAGACGGATTGTCCAAGATGCTGAACCTATGACTGTCATGACCACGGCTCAGCCTGCCCGCGGCCTATCCCCGACCGTCAGGGTTCAGCGTCTGGCTTTCCTGATTTTCGAGCGGCCGGATATCGATCTCGCCGTCCGGTTCCTCGTTGATTTCGGGCTTCAGGTCTGTTTTCGCAGCGACGACCTGGTTCTACTGCGAGGCGTAGGCAGTGCGCCCTATTGCTACCGTCTTCAACGCGGGCGCAAGGCATGTTTCGTGGGCGTGGGGTATGAGGTCGCATCCAGTGCCGACCTTGCGCATGTCGCCAACGCGGTGCCGGGCGCCAGCGGCGTGGAGCCAATACCGGATCCGGCTGGCGGTCACCGGGTCGTCCTGACCGATCCCTCGGGCTTTCGGGTCGAAATCGTCCACGGGCAGGTGCCTGAACCCGCGCTGCCGCACCGCGGTGCGCTTACACTGAACGTCAGTGGTGGGGCCGTCCGCATCAACGCGCCTCAAAGGCCACCGGTCCAGCCGCCGGAGGTTCTGCGACTGGGGCATGTCGTTCTCGAAGTCGCTGATTTCCAACGGACGAGCGGCTGGTACTGTCAGCATCTGGGACTGGTGCCCAGCGACGTGCTGCTGTTGCCGGACGGTTCGCCGGCCGTGGCATTCATGCGTCTCGATCTTGGCGCGCGGCCAGCCGATCATCACAGTCTGGCGCTGGCGCAGGGATTTGCCCCGCTCTACAGTCACAGCGCCTATGAGGTCGTCGATACCGATGCGATCGGCATGGGCCAACGGGTGCTGCACGAACGCGGCTGGAAACATGCCTGGGGGGTGGGGCGACACATCCTTGGCAGCCAGATTTTCGACTATTGGCAGGATCCCTGGGGCGACAAGCACGAACATTATTGCGACGGTGATCTCTACACCATCGACCGTCCGACCGGCTTCCATCCCGCGAGCCGCGACGCGATGTCGCAATGGGGGCAGAAAATGCCGCCCAGCTTCACCAGGCCCAGATTGAGCCTCTCCGCAATCATCGCGCTCAGCCGGAATCTCAAGCGCAGTCCCGACCTCTCCCTTCGCAAACTGGTCACGCTCGCACGCCTTTTCGCCTGAATAGCGGCGGCCCTTTCTTCGTCATCGGATATTCTCATGCCAGTCACCGTCATTCGCTATCTACTCGATTCGGCAATCTGCTGGGGGGTCGTCGACGGACCCGATGTCATACCCACGGGGCAAAACTTTGAAACGACCCGAGATTTCCTGCGTGGTACGACGCTCGATGGCCTCAAGGCGCTGGACGGTCCCCGTATTCCGCTCGATCGGGTGCGCTTGCTGTCGCCGATCACCAACAACCAGCGCTTCGTCTGCCAGGGCGCGAACTACCGCCAGCATATGATCGAATCCGGGATGGATCCCGTGGCCAAGCAGTACAACATGATCTTCACCAAGGCGCCAAGCTGCATCGTTCCGGCCGATGCCGATGTAGTGCGCCCTCATCGCGTCCGTTTCCTGGATTACGAGGTGGAACTCGGCCTTGTCCTGCGCCGTGACATCAGTGGCCCGGTGACGGTGGCGCAGGACAATCTGTTCGATTTCGTCGCCGGCGCGGTCATCGTCAACGACTATTCCGCGCGCGACATCCAGATCCCCGAGATGCAGTTCCACAAGGGCAAAAGCTTTCGGACCTTCGGCCCCGTCGGCCCCTATCTGTGCCTGTTGGAACGCGACGACATGCCTGCGCTCGGGAATCTCGATCTGACCCTGTGCGTCAATGGCGAAGTTCGCCAGCAGGACAATAGCCGAAACCTCGTATTCAGCCCGGAAGAAACCCTGACCGAACTGTCTGGCATCCATGATTTTGCCGCAGGCGATTTGCTGGCCACCGGCACGCCGGCCGGTTGCGCCCTGGCCGTGCCGTCCCCCTTTCGTCAGCGACTGGGGGCGCTTCTGCCTGAGGCATTGAAGTGGAAGATATTCTTTCGGATACAGGCTAGGCGATCGCAATACCTCCAGCCCGGCGACATCGTGGAGGCGCGGATTTGCAGCCCGGACGGGCGCATCGACCTTGGTGCCCAGAGAAACCGTATCGTCACGGAGAGCGTAGCATGACGGGCGTCGCCTCCATAGATGACGTGCGGGCCATCGAGGCACAAGGGCTGCCCGACAACTGGCCGCAAAGCACCTACGACCTGCTGCGTCGTGGCGCCGCCATAGACCCGGACGCTCCGGCGCTCAGCTTCTTCCTGACCGCGCAGGATCATGCTCGGCCGGAATGCTGGACCTATCGACGCCTGATGAAGGAAGTGCATCGGACGGCGAACGCCTTCCATGCGCTGGGCGCGACGCCCGAGACGGTCATCGCATTCCTTCTGCCCAATCTCCCCGAAACCCATTTCGTGCTGTGGGGCGGCGAAGCGGCCGGCATCGTCACTGCGATCAATCCGCTACTCGAACCCGACGCGATCGCCGATATCCTGAACGCGGCGGGCGCCTCCATATTGGTCAGTCTCGCGCCCTTTGCCAAAGTCGACCTTTGGGACAAGGTGTGCGCGATCACGCCAAAGGTGCCTTCACTGCGCCATCTGGTGCTCATTAGTTTGGCGGATCGCGTCCGCGGGCTGAAGCGGATAGGTGCGCGACTGCTGCAACGGCGATCAATCCGCGATGCGTGCGGCCCGGGCGGCCTGCGCAGCGCGGTGCCCGCCCATGTGAAAATCCATGAATTTCGCGGCTTGAAGCGGCAGCAGCCGGGCGACCGCCTCATCAGCGGCCGGCAAATATCGGCGAGTGACCCGTCCTCCTTCTTCTGCACCGGCGGCACCACCGGCGCACCCAAGATTGCAATGCGCCGCCATGGCGCCGAAACCGCCAATGCCTGGGCGATAGCCCGGTTCATGGGTAGCGGGTTCGGACGCGGCAAGACGGTCTTTTGCGGCCTGCCGCTCTTTCACGTCAACGGCGTCATGGTCACCGGGCTCGTCCCTTTTTCTCAGGGCGCACACGTCGTCTTGGGCACGCCGCAGGGCTACCGCGGCGAAGGCGTGGTGGAGCGCTTCTGGGACATCGTCGCGCACCATCGCATCAATTTCTTCAGCGGCGTGCCGACGCTTTATGCGGCGCTGATGGCCATCCCGGTAGAGGGCCGCAACATCGACTGCCTAGAATATGGCCTGTGCGGCGCCGCGCCCATGCCGGTCCAGCTTATGAAGGATTTCGAGGCGCAGACGGGCCTCAGGATTCTGGAAGGCTACGGCCTAACCGAAGCCACCTGCGTTTCCAGCGTCAATCCGCCCGCTGGCGAAAGGCGGGCAGGCTCGATCGGCCTCAGCCTTCCCGGCCAGCCGATGAAGGCGGTCATTCTGGACGAAGCTGGCGGTTATGTGCGCGACTGCCTCGTCAACGAAGTCGGGGTTCTGGTCGTGAGCGGCCCCAATCTTTTCGATGGCTACAGGCTCGACGACCAGAATGCCGGACTCTGGATAGACGCAGGCGAAGAGCGGACCTGGCTCAACACCGGCGATCTCGGGCGAGAAGATGGGGAGGGCTATTTCTGGCTGACCGGTCGGAAAAAGGAACTGATAATTCGCGGAGGCCACAATATAGACCCCGCAGCGATCGAGGAGCCATTGCACCGCCACCCGGCGGTGCAGTTCGCCGCGGCGATCGGCCGTCCCGATCCCCGTGTCGGCGAATTGCCCGTCGCTTATGTCCAACTCAGGCCGGGCATGGCGATCAGCGAAAGCCAGTTGCTGCAATTTGCCCAGCAACAGATCACGGAACGGGCCGCAGCACCCAAGGACATCCGCATCATTGATGAAATGCCGCTCACGCCAGTGGGCAAGGTGTTCAAGCCCGCCCTGAAGCGCCACGCGATCCGAGAGGCAGCGCTGTCGGTGCTTTGGGAGGCCGGATTGCATGTGAAGGACGTGGACGTCGTGGATGATCCAAAGCGCGGGGTCATCATCCAGGCCGCAGTCAGCAAAGCGTGGCAGATCGAAAGCGCCGAACGCAGCCTGGGTCGCCTGCCGTTCAACCATGAAGTGCGACTGAGAGCGTGATCGGCAATCACAACATGCCGCCCCCCCAGCGCGTTGCGGTGGTAAGCGGCGGCTCGTCGGGTATCGGTTGGGCCTTTGTCGAAACACTGTTGGACGAAGGATATCTCGTCTACGCCTGCGGACGTGACGCCGGGCGTCTGGCGCGGTTGAAGCATGCCTTCCCAACGGTGGAGGCGGTTCCCTGCGACGTGACGGATCGCGGGTCGGTTAGGGCCTTCGTCGGAACGATACGTCAGGCACATGGGCACATCCATCTGCTGGTCAGCAACGCTGGCGGATCGCGGGAGGTCGACTTGGCGAGGCTGGACCTGTGCGCCGACCTGACGGGCGAGATCAGGGTCAATTATGAGGGCGCGGTCAACGTTATCGCCGAATGCCTGCCTCTACTCAGGGCAGGCGCACCTTCGCATCTTGTCATCGTCGGGTCGGGCTATGGCCTTGTCCCGTCCGCGCGTGTGCCACTCTATTCCGCGTCAAAGGCGGCCCTACGCAGCCTTGCCAAGACCCTTCGTAGAGCATGGGCTCCGCTCGCCATTACCGTTACCGAAGTCTGCCCGCCGGTCGTGGACACGCCCTCCGTCCAGCATCGACAGGTGCGCAAGATGCAACCGCGCGATGTCGTCGCACAGGCGCTGGCGGGCGCGCGGAGGGGCAAGGCGACCGTCTATCCTGGCGAAACCCGATACCTTCCGCTGCTCAACCGGCTCGCGCCGACGCTCGCCGAACGCATCGTGGCAAAAAGCTGAGCAATCTATGACCAATCCAATTGAGATGGAAACGGCGGTTCTCGTCGTAGGCTATGGCCCTGTCGGCGCGGCGATCGCATGTCTGCTTGGTCGCTACGGCGTTGCGACCATCGTCATCGACAAGGCTGAAGCGATGAGTCAGCAGCCGCGCGCCATCGCCCTCGACAATGAAGCGCTGCGGATCCTGCAAATGGCGGGCCTGCGCGACGATGCCTTTCCCCGGCTGGCCATTCCCTATGTAAAGATGCACTCGCCGTTCGTCGGACAGTTCGGTCAGATCAACACTGCGGGCGCCATCGACGGCCATCCCAAGCTTGTCACCTTCGCCCAGCCCGATCTTGAGGCCGCCTTACGCAGGCAGGTCGACACCCTGCCATCGGTGCGCATCTTGACGGGGTGTGAAGCGACGACGATCACGCAGGATGATCACGGCGTCGTCGCGATGGTGCGTGATGGCCAGGACCGGGTCAGCCGCATCCGAGCCGCCTATCTGGTCGGAGCGGACGGCGCTGCGTCCTTCGTGCGCGGTGTGATCGGGCAGAACTTCACGGGCCAAACCTATGCGGAGGACTGGCTGATCGTCGATGCGCTCAATGTGCCCGCGCCGATCGACCATATCGAGTTTATCTGTGATCCCAAACGGCCCACGCCCCACATGCCTTCGCCGGGCGGGCGCGAGCGCTGGGAATTCATGCTAGCTTCCGGCGAGACCCGCGAAATGATGGAGAGCGACGCCTGTGTCGCTGAACTTCTGTCGCCATGGCTCAAGCCCGAACAGATGCATATCGAGCGCCGGGCCGTCTATCGCTTTCACGCCCGCTGCTGCGACAAGTTCGCGGACGGGCGGATCGTTTTGGCGGGTGATGCAGCCCACATCACGCCCCCTTTCGTGGGACAGGGGCTAGTTGCCGGTCTGCGTGACGCAGCCAACCTCTCCTGGAAACTTGCCGCGATCATTAAGGGGCAGGCGCAGCCGCTCATACTGACCAGCTATGACAGCGAACGGCGCCCGCACGCGAGGGCGATGATCAGCCTTGCCAAGCTGATGGGCAGCCTTGTCATGCCCCGCAGTGCGGTTCGGGCCATCCTGACCCACGGTCTGATACGCGGGCTGCGCCGGATTCCGGCCTTGCGCCGGTTTCTCGACGAGCTCGGGGTGAAGCCAAAAAACCGGTTCCGTGAGGGGCTTTTCCTCAAGCAAGGCGGCCGTCACGCTTTGCCGAAGGGTGGGCAAATCCCGCAGGCCTGGGTCCGTTCCAGCGATGGCGTGCTTGTGCGCAGCGACGATGCCCTGGGCGCTGTTTTCTGTTTGGTGGGATTTGGCGTCGATCCCATGGCGAGCCTTGCGCCCGACCTGCGGGCAATATGGTCCGCGCATGGATATGGCATCATCCAATTCTGCCAGGCGGGCCAACCCAGCGCAGGCCCGACCATGTTCGAAGATGTCGATGGCACTCTCACGCCCCGCACCGCCCCGATCGGCTGGGTGGCGGTCGTCCGGCCCGACCGCGTGGTCCTTGCCGATGGTCCAGCAGACGCCGTGGCGGCGCTTGTTCGCGCCGCGCTGGACCTGCTGGGCAACGTACAGGCGGATTCCAACTGATTGGCATAGGACGGGCACGTGGGATCAGCCGATAACGGCGGCACCCTTGCGCGGTCTGGCGGGTGGCGGGTTGAGCTCTGCGAGCGGCGGCAGATCGCTCATCGCCATGTCCCGCGCAGCCCCGTCCGCCACGCCGATCGCGCGCAGTGCGAACTCCACAGCATCCTGTCCCGCATCGCGCCAGGTTTTGTGACCGTCCAGCACAAGCAATATGGCGCTCAGCACGCTGCCTGCGATGAAGCCGATGGCCGACGGGATCTGATCGGGCTTGAAGCGGAAGGTACCGCTCTCCAGCCCATTGGCAAGGTCTTGCACCGGTTGTCCCAGCCAGAACGCCTGGAGTGCCTGCTCGCTGATGGCGAATCGTAATAGGAACCGTCCCCAGTCCGGTTCCTCATGCGCCCGACGAATATAGAATCGGATAGCCAGCGCCAAGCGACGCGCGGGGTCGGTGACAGTTTCGGAGCTGATCGTAATCCGATCATTCATCTCATCGGCCAGTTCGCTGGCAATCTCCCGAAAAAACGCGTCGGGCGACTCCAGATTATTATGCGCTGTACCGCGCGCGACTCCGGCGGCCTGCGCCAGCTCGCTCATCGAAACCTGGGTCGATCCCTTTTCCGCGAACAGTCGAATTGCGGCTTCACGCATTCGGCGGCGTGCAGCAGTCATGGCGCGTTTGGGCTGGGCTGTCATAAGGCGGAATTAGTAATCCGAGACCAACCGGATAGGCTATTGATATTTTTGATCACATCTGTCTAAATATGCATATTATAGTCAAAACTATATTTTTGGAGAGAAGATGATCCAGTTATCCAGTCTGGCCGCAACCCGGCCGGTCGATCGACCGCAGCGGGTCTGCTCGGACGCGACGGGGCATGGCATGCAATCTGTCATGATCAGGGATATAGCCGCATGAAGCGCTGGTCGCGCCGCAGGGTCCTGGCAGGCGTCGGCGCGCTGACGGCTGCTGGCGCTGCGGCGACATGGTCGGCAACGCGCCCAGGCGTCCAGCCTGATCTTCGGTTGCCCGCTGCGCCGGGTGCGAACCGTTACAACATTCTGCTGATCACCACCGATCAGGAGCAGGCCTGGTCGCTCCTTCCGCCCGGGTTCATCAGAGACCACTGCCCCGGTCGCGCGCGCTTGTTGCGCGAATGCCTCTCGTTCGACCGCGCTTTCACGCCATCGCCGGTCTGCGCGACAGCCCGCGCCATTCTCTACACGGGCCAGCATTCGCAGAGGAACGGCGTGTGGGAAAATATGCCGCTGCCCTATGCGCCCGCCTTGAAGAAAGATGTGCCGACGCTGGGCACGCTGATGCGCGGGGCAGGCTACCATGCCGCCTATTTTGGCAAGTGGCACTTGAGCAAACTCTACGCCCGCCATCACACGGCGCTGACCAAGGATCAGGTCCAGACCGAAATTCGCAGCTACGGCTTCGACGAAACCGGAACGGAGCATGAGATTGACGGCCCGCTTGGCGGGCATGAAGAGGATGGCAGGACGATCGACGGCGCCGTCGCCTTTCTCGAAAGATCGAAATCGGCTTCCTCGCCCTGGTTCGCGGCGGTGAACATCCTCAACCCTCACGACATCATGTATTACACGTCCGGTCCAAAAATGACCGCGACGCGCAAAATTCTCTATCCTGATACGCTCGCGCGTCCGCCTAAAACTAACATATATCAGAAAGCACTCGGTTATCCTCCGCCCGCCAATTTCGGGCCAGTATCGGATGACGGCCGTTTGCGGGCCGCGATCGAGTATGCGCTCACGGACGAATATTCGCTGGGGCATCTGGACTTGCAGGATGCAGCGGCTGCCGCCGAATTCGTGAACTATTATTATAACTGCATTCGCGAAAGCGATGCCCATATCGTGCGCCTACTCGATGCCCTCGACGCCAGTGGCCAGGGAGATCACACCATCGTCGTCTTTACCGCCGATCATGGCGAGATGCTGGGCGTTCACGGTATCCGGGGCAAGGGAGTCCTGCCCTATCGGGAAGCGACGCAGGTTCCGCTTCTGGTCCGCCATCCGGCGCGACCGGGCGGCCAATCGACCGCTACGCTCGCCAGCCATGTGGACATGGCGCCCACCCTGCTAGGGCTGGCCGGGGTTCCTTCCGCAACTGTGCGGCAGCAGGTTCCCGCGCTTGTCGGACGCGATCTGAGCGCCGTGATCGCCGATCCGGCTCTTCACGATCCGCGCGACGGGAGCGACGGGTTGCTGTTGCACTGGACTAGCCTCATCTATCAGGATCATCAGGCCGCGCTGGCCTTCGAGCAGGAGCGCAGGCAAGGCCGGTCGCTCAGCATGATGGCGCTGGTCAAGCCGGAATTTCGTGGCGTCCTTTCCAATCGCGGCCAGATGCGCGGCGTGTTCGACGGGCGCTACAAATTCGCGCGCTACTTCGCGCCCACCCAGCATAACAGCCCGCTATCCTGGGACGATCTCGTCGCGCTCAACGATCTGGAACTCTATGATACCCAGGTCGATCCGGGTGAAACCCGTAACCTCGCACTAGACCCGGAACCCGTTCGCGATCTCATCCTGGAGATGAACGCCAAGCTCGGTCGGCTGATCGCGCGCGAAATTGGTATCGACGATGGCCGGCACATGCCGGGTCCAGACTTCATCTGGCGAGCATGAAACCGACCTTGACGCGGAGAAACGCATGACGCCCGTCCAAACCCAGTCTTCCGGCCGCATCGACGTCCACCATCATGTGCTGCCCCCCGCCTTGTTGGAGGCGCTTGCGCGGCATGGCGTGACCGACATGGCGGGAGGGCCGGTGCCCAGATGGAGCGCGCAGGAATCTCTGGACGTCATGGACCTTCACGGCATCGGGACGGCGATCACCTCCGTGTCCGCTCCAGGCGTCCGCTTCGCCGATGAGGCGGCGGCCCGGTCGCTTGCACGGGCATGCAACGACTTTTCCACCGACATGGCCGTGCGCCATCCGGGCCGCTTTGGGTCCTTCGCCATCCTGCCTATGCCTTTCCCTGCCGCCGCGTGCGCAGAGGCCATCCATGCCCTCGACGTGCAGGGCGCGGACGGCATCGTGCTGCTGGGCAGCGTGGACGGCGTGTTCCTGGGTGACCCCCGGTTCGAGGAGTTGATGGCCGAACTCGACCGGCGCTCGGCCGTCGTCTTCATCCACCCCAATCTTCACCCGAGCAGCGAGACGCTCGGTCTCGACATGCCCGGCTTCCTCATGGAGTTTCTCTGCGACACCACGCGGGCCGCGCTAAACCTCATATTGATGGGCGTCCTGGAACGTCATCCGCGGATCCGATGGATATTGGCGCATGCCGGTGGCTTCCTGCCCTATGCGGCCTGGCGATTGTCGCTGGCCAACATGATGCCCGCATTTGCCGATCGCGCGCCGCAGGGCGTCCTTACATACATGCGCCGTTTCTATTTCGACACCGCACTATCGCCGTCTCCCTTCGCCATGGCGGCGCTCGGCCAGCTTGTCGATCACAGCCATATCCTGTTCGGCAGCGATTTTCCCTTTGCGCCAGCGCCGGTCACCGCACTTCAGGTCAATCAGATTGATACATTGCCCCTCTGGCATGTGCGGGAACGGAACGCGGTCTATCGCGCAAACGCGCTGTCGCTGTTCCCACGCTTTGCGACCCCCGGAGAGACGCCTTTGGCCCCTGACATGCATCGGTCGATGACGTTCGGACAACGCATGCGCGGCGTGGCGCTGCGACCGATGCTGGGTTTCGTGGACCGAATACGCAACCGCTAACCAACGAACGACCCCAGGGCCACCGGAGCGCTGGAGCCACTAAAACATGGAGAGATGAAATCATGCGCACGCACCTGCTGGCGTCGGCGGCCTGTCTGCTGGCTCCTGGAATGGCCCATGCCCAGCTAACAGCCACGCCGCCCGCCCAATCCACGATGCAGGACATCGTGGTGACGGCCGAGCGGCGCTCGACTAACCTTCAGGATACGCCCGTGGCGGTGACCGCAATTACCGCCGAACAACTTCAGGCGCGCGGCGTGCAATCCGTCAGGGGACTGGAAACGCTGGTGCCTGGCCTGTCGGTCGGGTCCCAGACGAACGGCCCGGGCGCCAACAGCGCGACCTTCTGGATCAGGGGTCTGGGCCAGATGCGCGCGGGCAATGGCAGCGAGCCGTCCGTGCCGCTCTATATCGACGATTTCTACTATCCCGGCATCTCCGGCAACGTCCTGCGGGCGATGGACATCGAACAGGTGGAAGTATTGCGAGGCCCGCAAGGCACTTTATTTGGACGCAATTCAATCGGTGGCGCTGTGCGCTACACCACGACCCGGCCCGATCAGGCATTTGGCGGATTTGTCGAGGGCGCCCTTGGCAGTTTCGATCGAAGGGACATAATCGGCGCCCTCAACATCCCGATCGGCGACAAACTGGCGGTGCGTCTGTCTGGCGCGCATATGGAAACCGGCGGATATGTCGATCATGTCGCCGACGACGACAAAGGCGGATCGACCAAGAACGACCTGATCCGCATCCAGGCCCGCTATCGCCCCACTGACACGTTGACTCTCGACTTGTCCTACGAGGATTCCGATAGTTCCAGCCGCGGGTCGACAGCCTATATCCCGACCATATCGACAAGCGGCGTGCTGGCCGCGCGCTGGAACGGGCGCCCGACAAACCTGCCACGCTTCGATCAGTCGCTGGCATCGCCCTGCGTTTATTGCAATTATGGCGGATTGCCGGTCGATGATTTCGACGACGCGCGCGCCCAACATATTCGCTTCACCGGTCAATGGGACGTCAATGATTATCTGACGCTGAAGCTGCTCAGCGGCCGCTCGGAGATTGACGACACATGGAGCAACGACCTCGACGGCACGCCCGCCGGCGGCCGCCAGTATAGCGACAGCAGGGTGGTATTCTATTCGCAGGAACTACAGGCGCAGGGCAGCCTGCTGGGCGATCGCCTCCAATATGTCGCGGGGGTCTTTTATTATCATGAGGAATATTCGGCGACGACCGGTCAGTTGGCGCCCAATGCCGTGGGCCTGATCGTTGAAAGTCGGTCCGCCTACACCAACAAGCGGGAATCGATTTCGGGATATGGCAACATCACTTATGGGCTGACATCGCGACTGAAACTGACTGGAGGCATCCGGGTGGGATCAGAGGACGTCTCGATCAGAACGCAAAATCTGCTGCCCGTATCGGGTGCGTCCGATTCAGGCTCCTTAAGCGAAACCACCGTCCTGCCGATGGGCCGCCTGCAATATGACTGGTCCGACGACATCATGAGTTACCTGTCGGTCAGTCGCGGCGCCCGGTCGGGCGGTTTCAACATCATCCCTGCCAATGCCGATGCAATAGGCTTCAATGGCGAATCCGTAAGCTCCTACGAAGGGGGGGCTCGCATGGCCTTCATGGACCGTCGCGTGACGATCAATCCGACTATCTTCTATACCGATTACAAGAATATGCAGATCAATCGCCAATATACGCCGCCTCCGCCTGCGGCGCCATTGCCTACCTCCATCCTGGAAAATGCCGGTCGGGCGCACATCTATGGTTTGGAATTGGAAGGATTTGCTGCCGTTACCCGGCACCTGCGCCTGCGACTGGCCGCCGCCTATATGAAAGGCGCATTCGACAATCTCAATCCGGGCGTCGGAGTAACGCTCGAGAGCCCGCTTCCGCGCCTGCCCAAATGGTTCTACTCCATCGGGGCCGCCTATGATGTCGATCATGCTTCAGGGGCTGTGACGCGCCTTAACCTCGATTATAGCTGGCGAAGCGCTCAATATGGCGCGGCCAGCGATGTCGACGCAGTCCGCCTCGCGCCCTATGGCCTTCTCAACGGTCAGATCGAATATAGCTCGCCCGATCGCCGCTGGAAACTTGCCCTTTTCGGCACGAACCTGACTGACAAAGAATATCTGACCGGCGGCCTCAACCTCCTCGCACTGGTAGGCGTCGTCCGATATGATATGGGTCGTCCACGCGAACTCGGTGTGCGCGCCCGCTTGGCCTTCTAGATCCTGCAATATTTACGGGCGCGCCCCGCAACGGCGCGCCTTCACCGCTCGACGTAGCGCGTCGCCGATCGTCGACCCCGCCATCATCCCGCGCGCTTGCCACCATGTCGGTGTCACAAAGATTTACAAAGGCAGCCAACGCCGGTTGCGAGACGGCACGATAACCGCTCCAGACAGGAAGGAAGCGGTCATGCGGTTCAGCTGCTCACGACAGCGATTAGCGCGATCATACGCCGTCTGGCCACTCCTTCCCATACGCCAATTTCCCTAACGCAGGTCGTTGTCCCTAGCTCCTCCCCCTGGACGACCTGCGCCGACGCGATGCTGACGCCCCCCTTGTCCGCATCGCGTCCCCTATTTCCTAGAGAGGCCCCATGATGTTCCATCGCTCATTCACAGCTGCGGCGGTGCTGCTTGCCAGCATATCTTCTGTTGCGGGGGCGGCGCCGCCTCTCATCCTCTACCCTCAGCATGTCGGCGCCGAAACCGCGCGCTACGATCGCGGCTTGGCCACGATATCGCTCCGGTCCCCGACCGCCACCATCGAAATTCGGCCACTGCCGATCGAAAAGGGGCAGGTGGCCTTCTCCATTGCCGTTTTCAACCATGGCCCGCGCCCGGCCAATCTGGGCATCGAGAATATAAGTGCGTTGGTGAACGGCATTCCCATGCCATTACCTACCTACGCCCAACTGGCCGACGATGCGGAACGGCGGGCGCGCAATGCGAAGATCGGAACCGCGTTGTTCGCCGGCGTCCTGGCGGGTGTCGCCTCGACCGCCTCGACCGAGGGCACCTATTATCGCCATGTGCGCGGGCCAGGTGGCAGCCATACCCAGGCGATCCACTGGCATGATGATACGCCCGGCATCATCGGCGCGACGGCGGCGGTGGTTGGCGGCGCGGTGGTGATCCACGGCATTGATCGAAAGCTGGATTATACTCTGGCGCAACTGGGCGCGCAGATCCTCCAGACCACCACGGTCGATCCCGACAGCAGCTTTGGCGGCATGGTCGTCCTGCCCTTGGGGCATCGGACGGCAAGCCCGGCCGATATCCGCATCACCATCCGCTTCGACGGAAGGCCCTACATGTTCGCATTTCGCCTCGCCCCTGCGGGCATGGCCATCCCTGCCGATTTCCCTGCGACCACCAGAGCCGACCTGATCGCTCCCGCCATGATGCCCCCAGCCGATATGGCGGGCGACAGTGGCGGCCGCTGATCGCTCGCCGCCGTCACCTTTTTTTACCCGCAAGAAGGCACAACCATGAAAATGCATCCTCCGGTCCAGCCGAAGCCTGGAGCGCCGCTGATCGACAATATGTTCGCGCCCGAAATCCTCGCCGGCGGTCTGTCCGGCCTTGCCTTCGTCAACGGTATCGTGACCATCACGCTGGAAAATCTCCGGGCAGATCATGCCCGTCCTGATCCGGCGCTGGAGGGGGTAGTCGTTGGCAGGGTCGGCATGCCGGTTCCCGTGGCCCAGTCGCTGCTCAGCGCCCTCTACCAATTTATGAGCCAGCATTGCATCAACCCGCTGATGGTGGAAAGCGAACGCTATTCCCAATGACCTATTTTGCAATGTCCTTCCTATGCTTGGTGACGGCTCGCGGGACTTGATGCAGCACATGCCGTTTCACAATTTTCGGCTGTCCAACCCGGTGGCGCACCGAGGAAGATGCGCGAGCACCTGGCCAATACCCCGCCACCCGGGGCCATGCTGGACAACTTACATTCATGTCAGTAGCGTCACCGCGCAGCCAAGCAGTGAGCCGCTACCCCCGCGCCAAACCCCTTAGGAAAGGTCAACCATGGACATCGATATTCCTCATAGCTTGGGCGTGAACGAAGCGAAGCGCCGTATTGATGCGGGCCTGCCCAAATTGGAACAGCATATTCCAGGCGGTGGATCGGTGGATGCGACGTGGACGTCCGACACCATACTGGACATGACGATCACCGCCATGGGCCAGAACGTGCCCGTCCAGCTTGTTGTGGAAGAGGCCTTAGTGCGCGGCACCGTGTCTGTCCCGATGATGCTCAAGATGATGTCGGGGCCGATCTCCGATTTCGTGAAAAGCAGCGCGCAAAAGATGCTCAACAAGCCAACCTGACCGTCTTCCCATCAAATTGGGGATCGCCGCAGTGTCGGCCGTTGCCCAGAGGCACTGCCACCCTCCACTCCACGGAACGACGCTCTGCTTTTTTGGCACAATGGTGGTCAGTCGCGATGTGGGCTGCTGGCAGTGTAGCGCGCGATATATATCTGTCGGGTGGGAACAGGTTCGTTTCCGGCTAGTATACGTTTTATCTTTCCGAAAGACGCGTTCTGGTCGTGGAGCAGCGCCGCCCCAGGGGGGAAGGAGCGACAGACTGGATATGGTGCGTGTCGATGACTTTACAATGACGATGCCCTTTGCCGCTTGTCGGCATCCTCGACCGTCCAGAACATGGGATTGCGCACCCAATCGTTGATGGCGGATTCGCGCCAGCCCATGCAGCGGGTGGCAATCCTGATCTGTTTGGGGAAGGTGCCGGCCTGAACCTTGCGATAGAGGGTCGCGCGGCTGAGGCCGGTCCGGTCGAGGACGGTGTTGAGCCGAAGAATGCGGTCGATCGGAGGCGTGGTCATGGCTGGTCCTTTCTGCTGTGGATAAGTCTGATCCCCTTTGCGATGAGCCTCGGTACGAGCTGGGTCGGGTGCAAGGGACTGAGCCCTGTCTGGCGGGCTATGTCATGATCTGGCGTAAGCTGGCGTAGAACAGGAGATGGGAACGGGCGTCTCCGCCTGTGGCGGACCGCGCTCTGCTCCGCTGCGCTCCACCGAGTCGGCGCTGCGCTTGTCTCGTCCCTGCCGGGCGATGATCGCTGACGCTGGCTGCTGGCTGCGGCCAGCGCGGCTGCGCCGCGCTGACGCTGGTTTGTCTGGGGCCGCCAGAATGACGGGGGTGGGCGTCGGCTTTCTCTAGGCCCGTGCCGGCGGGCTGCAAGCCGGCTGCGCCGGCTCCTCCTCTTCGTTTCGGCCCTGCGGGTGCAGCCCGCCTCATGGGCACGGGCCTGCCGTGCGCCTCCTTGCCGCCCGCCCCCGCCATTCCGGCGGCCGGTGCTGGAGAGGCAGGAGAAAGGACATGGGTAATACCGAACGCGAGAGCATCTATGGCGAAGTCACCTCCCGGATCATCGCGGAACTGGAGGCTGGGCATCTTCCCTGGGTGAAGCCCTGGGACAGCAGCGCCTGTCCCTGCACCATGCCGCAGAATGCCGTCACCGGGCGGCGCTATTCAGGCATCAACATCCTGATCCTGTGGGCCACCGTGATCGAGCGCGGCTTTACCGGTCAGCGCTGGCTGACCTATCGGCAAGCCGAGGCGGCGGGCGGCCATGTCCGCAAGGGCGAGAAGGGGAGCGTCATCTGCTATGCGGATCGGTTCATTCCCAAGGCCGAGGAAGAGCGCGCGGGCCAAGAGGATCGCGAGGCAAGGACGATTGCGTTCCTCAAGCGCTTTACCGTCTTCAACGTCGACCAGTGCGAGGGGCTGCCCGAAGAGCTGTCCCATGTGCCTGAGCTGCCTGGGCCACTGGTGTCGATCGCGGAAGCTGACAGCCTGATCCGTAACAGCGGCGCGGACTTCCGCGTCGGCGGCGGCGAAGCCTATTATTCTCCGTCCGGTGATTATGTCGCGGTGCCGCCTCAGACGGCTTTCCATGAGCCGATCAACTGGTTTCGCACGGCACTTCACGAGATGGGTCATTGGACGGGCCATCGCAGCCGATTGGCGCGCGATCAGTCGGGCGGGTTCGGCACGGCGCTCTATGCAAAAGAGGAACTGGTTGCCGAGATGGCCAGCGCTTTTACCTGCGCGTCGCTGGGGATCGTGCCCACCGTCCGGCATAGCGACTATATCGGCTCCTGGCTTGCCGTCCTGCGCGAGGATGAGCGGGCGATCTTCAAGGCGGCG